>OGQJ01003771.1_pt1 | contig 9938 bp, 6 predicted proteins | sample 1553161 | NCBI WGS metagenome assembly OGQJ01 (sample SAMEA2579923, study PRJEB22360) | human gut metagenome | biome: human gut; feature: human-associated habitat; material: faeces | place: Denmark | collected 2008/2010 | reverse complement strand
ATTTTACATATATAGTATCATATTTTCCCCTGTTGTCAAGCCCAATTTCACAATTGCTTTTTCCTATCTCCTTATTTATAATATTTACAAATGCAAACACCCACCAAGAAAGGACGTATTTTTATGGAAAAAAAGCCCCATCTGATGGCGATCGTCCTGTTTTTAACGGGTCTTATCTGTATTGGATTACTTTTTGGACTCAGCTATAAAACTTACCGGAAGATCGATGCCGTTGACCAGAAAATGGCCTCCGTGATCAAACCGGTCCAGAAAAAGCAGAAATCCATGAAAGAGGATATCGAACTTTATACAGCTAAGATCGAAAAGAAACAGGCAGCCAACAAATACCTGCAGCAGCGGGCACAGACAGAAAAAGCTGTCAAAAACAACACTGGTGAACATGAACGGGCACCGGAAGCCGAAAACAGCCAGAAAACGACCAAGCCCTCTGTTTTCAGTGAAGCCGGTGGTGAAGGATTCACCGATGGCAGTAATGACACCTCTTCTGCTTCCAACAACGGCCATATCGTCGGAATCGATCCCGGACATCAGAGTGAAAATGTTGATATGAGCGCCACAGAACCGAACGGCCCCGGTTCCTCCACCATGAAGGCCAAGGCTTCCACCGGAACCAGAGGTTCCTTCAGCGGTCTCCCGGAGTATCAGCTGAATCTGGACGTTTCTCTTCTGCTTAGGGATATCCTGGAACAGCGTGGATACCAGGTAATAATGACAAGGACAGACAATGATACCGCTATCAGCAACAAGGAGCGTGCAGAGCTGGTCGCTTCCCAGGGTGCGGAGATCTGTGTCCGTATCCATGCAAACGGGGATGATTCTGCAGATGTCTCCGGTGCTCTGACCATGTGTCCGTCCCAGCAGAATCCTTATGTTTCCAGTCTCTATGACAGTTCCAACAAACTATCCAAATGCATTGTGGATTCCTACTGCGCAGCTACCGGCTTCCAGAACCGCGGGATCATCTACACAGATTCCATGACAGGTATTAACTGGAGCACGATCCCGGTGACGATTGTGGAAATGGGATTTATGACCAACCAGAGCGATGATCTGAAAATGGCGGATTCCTCCTTCCAGCAGACTATGGCAGAAGGGATCGCCAATGGAATCGATGCTTATTTCCAATAATAAAAAGGAGTTTGTTTATATATGAAAAAAAATACATTTCTATATATTGTGATCGCAGTGCTTGTCATCGCACTGGCAGGACTTGGGGCACTGAATGTCCGCTCCCTGGACAAGCTTGCATCTCTCCAGACAAAAGTTAACAAGCTGCAGAAAAGTGTGCAGGAGGTTTCTGATTCTGCCGCTGAGCTCAGCAGCAAAGCCGATCAGCTGGATGCTCTTTATCCTGATGATCCTACCGTTTCCAGCGCTGCTGCCGCAGCATCTTCAGCTGAGGTCCAGGGTCCTTCCGCACAGGAAGAATCCACAGATACATCTGCAGCCTCCGATTCTTCCGAAGCTTCTGGCAGCAAGGACAGTTCTTCTTCCACTCAGGAAGAAGGAACTCTTTCTCCATCCAGCGGAAGCACTTTCACAGACAATTCGGATTCCAGCATGGACAACCTTCTGAATCAGGTACAGTCTCTTCTTCCCACCGATAACGGAACCTGGTCCGTATATGTATGCAATCTTGCAAAAAATACCGAAGGTACCATCAATGATCAGCAGATGCAGGCTGCCAGCCTGATCAAGCTCTATATCATGGGTGCTGTATATGAGGATTATGACAGTCTTTCCTCCAAATACAGCAAGGATCAGCTGGACAATGCACTGAACTCCATGATCACAGTCAGCGACAATGATGCTGCCAATACACTTGTCAATTATCTTGGCGGCGGGGATGACGCAGCCGGAATGGCCCGTGTGAATAAATTCTGTCAGGATCACGGATACACCAGCACTTCCATGGGACGTCTTCTTCTTGCAGATAATTCCAAAGGGGATAACTACACTTCCGCAAAGGATTGTGGAAAATTTCTGAAGACCATCTATCAGATCGACAAGGGTACTGCTACCGATAACAACGATACTCTGGCAGGAGCCGAATATATGTATCGTCTTCTGAAAATGCAGACCAGGAAAAACAAGATCCCGGCTCAGATGCCTTCCGAGGTAAAGGTTGCCAACAAAACCGGTGAACTGGATCACGTAGAAAACGATGCCGGCATCATCTATGACACAGCAAAGGGGATCGACCTGGTAGTCTGTTTTATGTCACAGGATCTTAACGATACCTCTGATGCACAGAACACCATCGCACAGGACAGCCGTGCGATCTATGGATACTACAACGAATAACAAAAGAAAATATCTTTATATTATATTGGTAAGGAAAACATCATGAATCAGACAAAAGAGAAAAAAACAAGATACTTATTATGGCCTGCGCTGCTGCTTCTGCTTCTTCTGCTGGCGCCGGGCAACATTGTCCGTGTGCAGGCTGCTTCTGACCAGACTGCTGTCCAGCTGAAACTCAGTCAGGGTATCCGCCGCTATGATTATGCTTACCAGGTCCTTGATCTGGTAAATCAGGAACGTGCCAAAAAGAACCGGAATCCTGTCACTATGGATAAGAACCTTCTGGAATGCGCCATGACCAGAGCAGAAGAACTGACCGTTTACGCCAGTCATACCCGTCCCAATGGTTCCATCTGTTTTTCAGCCTTTCCTTATTTTGAGGATCCAAGTGAAAATCTTGCGATCAACCAGGGAACTCCTGAAGAAGTTATGGAATCATGGATCGAATCTTCCGGACATTACACGAACATCATGAATTCCAAAAATGTTTCTGCCGGAATCGGCTGCTACTCACAGAACGGTCATCTCTACTGGATCCAGTGCTTTTCTTCTCACGCAACAGAAGCCTGCACACAGCCTGCCAATCAGACTGTGTCACCTGTTATTTCCGTGCTTCCAAAGCTAATAAATATCCATTTCAACGAAGCTTCTCCGATCACATTCACAGAAGAACAGAAAACACTCGCTATCTATATAACCTGTAACGGATTCAGCCCTATGAGTTCCAGCCTTGACCCAGCTTCTTTCACATGGTCAACCGGAGATCCTTCCATTGCCACTGTGGATCAGAGCGGTGTTATCCGACTGAAAAGCAGAGGAACCACTACGGTTTCTGCCACACTGAAATCCTGCCCGGACAAAACACTGTCTGCAGATCTCAATGCATACTATGATCTGGAAAATTCCAGAGAGACTTCTCTGCGCTATACAAGTTCCTGGAACTATACCGGAAGTCCCATTACTTTTTCTCCTGAACTAAAATTCCATGGTCGTACGCTGACTGAGGGAAAAGATTATACGATTTCTTTCTCCCACAATCAGAACAGCGGTGTGGGAACTTTCACGATCACAGGTCTTGGCCTTTATTCCGGAACTCTGACGAATAATTTCGGTATCTGGCAGATCAATCTCTCTCAGGCAGAGATTGATTTTTCCCAGTCCTCCTATCTGTATACCGGAACTCCACTAACTCCGAAGCCCACTGTCACCTGGAATGGTATAACCCTGACAGAAAATGTAGATTATACACTCTCCTGGCATAACAATGCCCAGCAGGGAAACGCTTATGTTACTGTTTCCGGTAAGGGAAATTTCACCGGTGAAAATAATAAATATTTCTACATCGACCTTACCCCGATCACGGAAGCTGAGATTGGTGATATCCCGGATTATGAATATGCTCCTGGCAAAGAATTCAAGCCGGAGCCAACGGTCATATTAAATGGTGTTACTTTAAAGAAAGATGTTGATTATACCCTTTCTTATTATGATAACACCATGGCAAGTTCCAGAACCAACAGACCTCGTGTCCATATAACCGGTATCGGCATTTACAGAAGCGGTTTTTCCAAATACTTCACCATCAATCCACTGAAGCTCTCCGGTGAGACCATCCAACTGGCAGATCCAAACTGCAAAAGTGAAAGTGTAATCTCTTATCTGCGAAATAACCTGGTCATCACCTATAATGGCACACAACTGACCTCTGATGATTTTCGCATTACTTCTGTATACTATTCCTCCAGCAATGAGATCCTGGATTTTTCACTTTCCTATAAGCAGAATTATTCCGGTTCAAGGCATATGACATCTGTAAAGCTTTGCGATCTTTCGGATATTCCGGAACAGATCTTCAACGGCAATGCAGTAACTCCGAAGCCTACCGTAAAATACGGCTCGGACACGCTTCAGGAAGGCACGGATTATATCCTTACCTGGAAAGATAACGCCAAAACCGGCACTGGCTCCGTAACGGTTACAGGAATCAACAATTATTTTTCAAGTCAGTCCCTGACCTTTAAAATATCCGCTCCGGCACCAACGAGCACTCCAACTCCGAAACCTACTGCTACCCCAAAGCCGAAGCCTACTGCTACTCCAACGCCGAAGCCTACTGCTACCCCGACTCCGAAGCCTACTGCCACTCCAAAACCGAAGCCTACTGCTACTCCAACTCCGAAACCTACTGCTACTCCAGTTCCGAAGCCATCCACTACCCCGGCTCCAATGCCATCTGGCACTCCGGCTCCGAAGCCATCCACTACTCCGGCTCCTGTGATCACGAAATTAACTGCACCGTTAATTAAGGCCTCTGCCTCCTGGAACAACTGTACGCTCCGCTGGAACCGTATAAACAATGCCCGGAACTATATTCTCTACAGAAAAACAAATTCCGGAAAATACACAAAAATCAAAACTTTAAACGCAAATACTACTTCATACAAAGACACAAAGATCACTATCGGAAATAAATATTCTTACGTGATCCGTGCAAGCAAAAAAACATCCTCCGGTTATATCTACAGTCCAGCTTCCAAAGCAGTGACTGTGAAACCGAATCTGCTCCGTCCGTCCATAAAGCTTAAAACCCTCAAAGGAAAACAGACCCTTTCCTGGAAAAAGATTTCCGGAGCAACCGGCTATGTCATCTATCAGAAAAAAGGAAATGGTTCCTTCAAAAAAGTAAAAACTATTTCTTACAAAAATACCAGCTATACATTTAAGACAGCAAAAAATGTTACATATAGCTACAGACTGGTTCCATACCGCTCAGTAAACAAGAAGGTAAAGACCGGACCTGCAAGTGCGGTAAAAACCGGAAAAGCAAAATAACAGACTTACCGGATCGGACAAAAAAAAGGATGATGCGTCACCAAAACGCATCATCCTTTTTTCAGTTCTTTTCTTCTCCCTCTTCATAGGATTTTTCCCAAATCTCGGAGAATACTGCCAGCGGACAGTCTGTCAGCAGGCACATCAGAAGAAAGCACTCATATGGATTCACTATGTAGATCTCACTCATTTCGCAGCGGGCCAGGATCTCCTGGATCTCCTCCAGGAAATGGCGGTATCTCGTATACGGATCATCCTCTGCCATCTCCTGAGAGATTACAAAAAACTCCAGCGTGATCAGATCAAACCGCTCCACCGGAAATTTATGGTTCAGGATATTGTTGATCCTCTGGCGGCTGAAGCGCTTCTGGCTGAAATGCTTTGCCAGAATGGATGCAGACATCTTTTTGAGATTTCCCATTTTATTAATAGGGATCCCGCTGCAGATAACCTTTTCCAGATCCGAAGCACTGATATTCTCAGGCTTCCAGATTTTTTTGCCACCGTTTTCTTCCTCATCTTCCTGATACATGGCTGCAATGATCTTCCTTGCCCGCTCCAGAAGGATCATAAATTCCTGAAAAGCCTGGCTCTTCTCTGATTTCGGATCATCATGTCTTCCTTTCAGAAAAGCCAGATATTCCAGAAGCTTTTCCTCACTGTCCAGACAAAGCCCTGTGCCATACACGATCTCTCCGGTCTTTTTTTCCACCGGAGTCATCTGTTTGTAGGTTTCTTTATATTCCTCCGCTTTATAATAGCCAAGATGATTCCGGTAACAATACCAGTAGATCACTTCTTCCGAATTATGAAAATCAAAATCCTGCTCACGAAGCACCCGGGTCAGAAAATCTGAAACATCCTCTGTACTCATCCGAAGTCCGAAACCCAGAAGAAAAACTGTTTCACGCTTCACAGATGCCTGAGTCAGCCAGTTATTCACCAGAGAACTCAGCTTGGCTGATGTAGGTGACATGGATTTCGGTGTGTAGGTTTCCTTGAAGGATTCCACAACGATCTCTCTGTAGACTTCCTGCGGTACCTGGGAAAAAGGCTCCTCAAGCTCTGCACGCTCATACACATATCGTTTCAGATAGTCACCAAAGGAAACCAGTTCCATCTCCTTGTAAAGATAATGAAAAATAACATCTGCATCCTCATCCTCAAAGGAATCCAGACTGACAACCTGTCGGAACTTCTGTGCCGCCTTTCTTGTAAATTCAAAGTCCTTCACTGAATCGAAGGCAACTGTCTGTTCAAAATCAAGATCCTGCATTCGATTTCTCATCGCAAATTTTCTCCTTATCCCTTTTCTTACTCCCCGGGTTTATTACCGTCCGGTACTGTGGCGCTCTGCCCAGCGTTTGAGAATATTTTTTTCTTCATAGCCGCTGATCTGTGCAAGGACCAGTGTCACATTATCTCTGCCGCCTCTTTCCAATGCCTGTTCCAGGATCTTACCTACTTTTTCTTCTGCGGTTTCTGTCCCGTCAAGGATCTTCTGAAGCTCCTCATCAGAAAGCATGTCTGTCACTCCATCTGAACAGATCAGATATGAGCTTCCCGGCTGATAACCGATCTCCACGATAGAAGGCTCCAGTGCCATGTTTTCTTCCTGGAAGCCCAGATACTGCGTCAGCGGAGCTTTTCCCAGCATTTTTCCGCCGATCACATGGTCCGTGGAAATCTGCTGGAACTTCCCCTGAAAATGACGGTAGATACGGCTATCCCCAAGGTTGCAGGCATAGATTGCCTTTTCGCTGAAAGACAAAAGTGCCATGGTTGTTCCCATGCTTCTGATACGGTTTTCATTGCTGTAGCGACATACTGCCTCATTCATATTTTCGCAGGCTCCTGTCAGAAAAACCACAGGCTCTTTTTTCAGGGTCTTTTTGTTTTCTTCATAGAAGCCTCCCAGCGCTTCCACAGCTGCAGAAGCTGCCATTTCACCGCAGCTTTCTCCGCCCATGCCGTCAAAAACAGCCAGCATTGGAAGCTGCCAGTGCTGTGTATGACCTGCCAGGATTCCGTCAACCCCCTGGTTGTGCACCGGCAGGCGCACTCCGCAGCACCAGAAATTATCCTCATTATTTGTCCTCACCTTTCCGGTGTGACATGTATACGCATAATCAATCTGATAGGCCATTCTTTTTCCTTTCGTAAAAACCCTTCGACATTACTGCTGAAGCTCCACTACAGAATTACTCCAGTATTTGTCTCCCAGTTCTACATATTTGTCGTTATCGCTCTCTTTATCATGAACCTTACCATCTGCATCGATCCATCGGATCAGAAGGCCGTCCTGATAATAAAAATACTGCTTCTCATCTCCGTCCCATACATAAGTATAAAACATCTGCTCGCCCCAGTAAAAATATTCCTCATAAACGCCATCTGCGGAACTGCCGGGATATACAAGTACTTTGGCGATCTCTCCTGATCCGTTATAAAAGCGCAGGCGATCCCCCTCTGTACCTTCACGTCTATAGCTGTCCAGAGCATTTTCTATGGTTGTCGCATGGTCACGTATCGTTTCCATTGCCTGTGCGAAACTTTTATCCGAATTGTCTGCAGTACCGAAATTTCCTTTGTTCAGAGCATCAGAATCATCGGAATCTGTATACGAAGGTTCCCCGTTATCCACAGGTTTCCGTATCGTTCGTACCGCAAGGATCCCGCTGATCAACACAACAAGGATCCCGGCTGTTATAAGCATTCTGAAAATACCTTTCCGTTTCCTTCTGTCATCGTCATTTTCGTCATTCTCTGGCACGGATCCTTCCCACTCCTGGAGATTCTGGTCACGGTCGTCTTCCAGATCTGTGATAGAGGTAACTCTGGGCTTTACAGCTCCGGTTTTTCTTATACCGGGATCTGACTGACGGGAACGTCCTGACGGATAACCGGACAGGCTATCCTTTTCGGATGCTGTTTTTCCGGATGCAGATTTCTGAGGCTTCTGTATTGTGCTCTGAGCCTTTGGCGTATTCCGGGCTGCATTTTTTGCTATTTCTCCGGCTGTCGGTTTCTCCGGCTGTATGGATAACGGCACAGGATTTTTACGTGCCTGACGGATCGCATCCGTATTCAGCTGACTCGTTCTTGCCAGCTGTCTGGCTGCACCCTCCTGGAGAAACTTCGGCATGGACTCCGGAACAGGTCTTTCCTCCACTGGTTTCGGTTTCTCATGAACTCCCTGTTCTCTGTTTGCTGCTCCATACCGGATTTCTTCCAGTGCTTCCCGAAACTTCTCAGGAGTCTGATATCGTTCTTTTGCATCATAAGCACAGGCTTTTAAGATAACGGAGCCGAAAGCCTCTCCTGCATCCACAGGTGGTGGCGGTGTTTCGCCTGACATCCTCCTCGTGAGTGCGTTTTCCTTATCTCTGTATGTGATCAGCTGTTTTTCAAGATTCAGAAACGGAAGCCTGTTATGATTCATCAGTTTATATAACACCAGGCCAAGTGCATAAATGTCCACTCTGCTGTCGTACTGTTCTCCCCTGTACATCTCCGGCGCCATATAGGAATAAGTTCCCTTTTTGGAAAGGGTACTCATGGTTTTTTCCAGTTCTCTGGCGATTCCAAAGTCCCCCAGCTTGAAATCCCCGAACCTGGATACAAAAATATTCTCAGGTTTGATATCCCTGTGGATGATGTGAAGCTGCCCACAGTATTCCAGTGATCTGCAAAGATCGATACCCAGCTTCATCACTTCTTTTTCTGTGAGATTTTTTCCCGCATAATATTCCATGAAGCTTGTGAGATATTCCATGCGGATAAAAATATCCCATCCGATCTCGTCCAGATATTCCATCACCTTGTAATCTTCTACAGATACAATATGGGAATTTCCCCGGAAATACTCCATGGTGCTTACTTCCTGAATGCACTCCTCCACCAGATTTTCAAAATAACCGCGGACAGATTTTTCATCACCGGATTCTGAGCGCACACTGTCCAGCTCCCCTTTACTGGCGGGGATTGTGATTATCTTAATTGCCGAGTAAAAAGAACGTCCCTTCTCAGTTCTCTGAGCTTTATACACTCTTCCAAAAGAGCCTTCCCCGATCTTGCTTACGATCTTCCATTCCGGCCACGGGGAAATTGGCAGTTCCTTGTCCATCGCAATCCCTCCTCTCTCAGAAAATCCCTGCTTATAAACAGAAATCTCCCTCCGGATTTCCGGGGGGAGATTTATTTATATTAGCAAGGTATATCGACTTATTCTTCTACCGGTGCAGTTTCCTCTGCTGTCTCTTCAACAGCAATGGTCTCTTCCTCCGGAGCAGTCTCAGTCTTCTCTTCCTCTACGGAAATTTCCTCTGTATCCTCAGGCTCCTCGGAAGCTGTTTTTACCTCCGGCATTCCTGTGTCAAGACTGATCTCACTGTAACGCTTCATACCTGTACCTGCAGGAATCAGCTTACCGATGATAACGTTCTCTTTCAGACCGATCAGCGGATCGATCTTACCTTTGATAGCAGCCTCTGTCAGGACTTTTGTTGTTTCCTGGAAGGATGCTGCTGACAGGAAGGAGTTTGTAGCAAGGGATGCTTTGGTAATACCAAGCATAACCTGTTTTCCCTCTGCCGGCTGTTTGCCCTCTGCCTCAAGTTTCTCGTTAACTTCCTCAACATCAAGGACATCAACAAGTGTTCCTGGCAGGAACTCTGTATCTCCGTTATCCTCGATACGGATCTTCTTCAGCATCTGATGAACGATAACCTCGATATGCTTATCGTTGATCTCAACACCCTGCAGACGATATACACGCTGAA
>OGQJ01003759.1_pt1 | contig 9964 bp, 8 predicted proteins | sample 1553161 | NCBI WGS metagenome assembly OGQJ01 (sample SAMEA2579923, study PRJEB22360) | human gut metagenome | biome: human gut; feature: human-associated habitat; material: faeces | place: Denmark | collected 2008/2010 | reverse complement strand
GCACCATGCCGCCGGAGGGGCGGCGCTTGCCGTCCAGCACCTGCATCAGGGTGGACTTGCCCGCGCCGTTGGGGCCTGCGATCACCAGCCGCTGGCCGCGGCACACCGTGTAGGTAAAGGGTTCCAGCAGGGTGCGCTCCCCTATTTTGATGGTCAGGTTCTTGAGCAGCACCAGTTCGTTCCACGGTTCTACGTCATATTCAAACCGGAACTTGAGCTGGTTGGTCTCGTCCTTGGGCGCTTCGGTGATCTCCAGCTTTTCCAGCTGCCTGCGGCGGCTCTGGGCCATTTTGGTGGTGGAGGCGCGCACAAGGTTGCGGTCCACGTAGTCCTGCAGCTTTTCGGCCAGCGCCACATCTGCATCGTGCTGCTTCTGGCGCAGGGCATCGGCGGCTTCCTTCTGGGGCAGGTAGGCCGAGAAGTTGCCCTTGTAGGTGGTCATGGTCTGGAAGGAGACCTCCCAGATCTTCGTACACACGTTATCGAGGAAGTAGCGGTCGTGGCTGACCACCAGCACCGCACCGGAATAGCTTTTGAGGTAGTTTTCCAGCCATTCCATGGTGGCAAAGTCCAGGTGGTTGGTGGGCTCGTCCAGAATGAGCACGTCCGGCTTTTCCAGCAGCAGCTTTGCCAGCCGCAGCCTCGTCAGCTCGCCGCCGGAGAGCACCGCAATGTTCTTCTGCCATGTATCCTGCGCAAAGCCCATGCCGGACAGCACCTTTTTGATGTTCACATCCATGTTGTAGCCGTCGGCGGCATCCACGATGTTCTGCAGCTGGTCGTGCCGGGCCAGCAGCTCCGTGTCGTCCGGCTGCGCGGCCATTTTGCGTTCCAGCACCTGCATCTGGGCCATGGCATCCAGCACAGGGGCAAAGGTGGAGCGCATCTCGCCGTAGAGATCCAGCGTGGCATCCAGCTTTGCGTTCTGTTCCAGATAGCCCAGCGTCACGCCGTGGGTCACGCTGAACTCACCTTCGTAGTCCTGGTACTCGCCGGTCAAAATCTTGAGCAGGGTGGTCTTGCCCGCGCCGTTCTGGCCCACGATGCCGATGCGGTCCTCCCGCTCGACACTGGCGGTCACATCGTGCAGCACGATCTTTTCGCCAAAGCTCTTGCCTAGTTTTTCCAAATGTATCAGCATAGTTTTATGATCCCGTTCTCCATCCGCTTATTGGCTCAGCACTGGTGGCGGCGGTTCTTCAGGCCCACATTGGCCAGCTCTTCCTGCTCCATCACCAGCGGGTACAGCTCTTTCAGGTCTGCGATCTCGTAGGTGGGCACCACCTTGCCGGGGTTCTCGGCGTGGCTGGGGTTATACCAGCAGGTGTCAAGGCCCGCATTCACGCCGCCCTGAATGTCGCTGCTCAGGCCGTCGCCCACCACCAGCACATGCTCGCGGTTCTCCACGCCAAGGGCGCGCAGGGCCGCATCAAAAATTCTGCGGTTCGGCTTTTCGCTGTCCATCTTCTCGGAGACGAACACGTCCTCCATAAAGTTCAGCACACCGCTCTCGGCCAGACGGCGGATCTGCACCTTCTGGAAGCCGTTGGTCACAACGGCCAGCGTTGCCACCTCGGAAAGCTCCCGCAGCACATCCAGCACTTCCGGCCCCATCAGGTCCGGGTGGGTGGAGAGCTGTTCCAGATAGAAGCGGTTCATCTCGGCTCCGTCACCGGCGGCATCAATGGCCTTGAGGAAGCGGGTGAACCGCTCTGCCATGAGCTTTTCCCGCTTGATCTGGCCTTTTTCCAGCTGCCGCCACAGCTCCGAGTTGATGGTGCGGTAGGTCTGCACCGTTTCTGCGTCCGGCTCAATGCCGTAGTTCACCAGCGTTTCGGCCAGTGCCTTGCTTTCGGCTGCGTCAAAGTTCAGCAGGGTGTTGTCTGCATCGAACAGCACGCAATAATATTTTGCCATAAACCTTCCCTCTTTTCCTTCTGCCATGGCCTCAGCTGCCATGCGCTCAACAACAGGCAGAAGCCAGCCCTGCCGTAAACAGAGCTGGCTTCACATCATTCTGTTACAATTTCGTACGATGGTACGTCCGTCCGCTCCGGGTCGTTGTCCGGGCAGGTGGTTTTGACATCACAGGGGGTGGCAGCACACTTTGCCATTTCCTCTTCCAGCGCGCCGTTGTCCACGTTCTCCCAGTCGGTGCCGTAATTGTCCACGCTGCCGTCGGTCACGTTCTCTTCCCCGGGCAGCGCCGGGATGCGGGGTTCCTCGTAGTACATGCAAACGCCTCCCTTCCTGCCAGCCTATGCGGCACAGCAGGCCGGGGTGACAGCCTCAGGACGCGGAGTCCGTGGATGCGGACTGCTCGTTGGCGGCTTCCTTGCTGGCATTGGATTCCGAAGCCGCATGGGAGCTGCCAGAGCTTGCAGAGCTGCTCTCGCTGCTGGAGCTGCTATGGGAAGCCGAGCTGCTCTCACCAGAGTCCGCGTGGGACGAGCTGGTGCTGTGGGAAGAGCTGGCTGTTCCGTTGGAAGCAGAAGCCGAGCCTGCCGGGGAAGCCGTGCTCTCACTGCTGGAAGAGCTGTGAGACGAGCTGTCGGAAGAGCTGTGAGACGAGCTGCCGGAGGTGGATGTAGCCCCGGAGGATGCCCCGGAGGTGGTGCCGGACGATGCACCGGAAGAACTGGTGCTGCCGGAAGAACTGCTGCCCGACGTGCTGCCAGAGCTGCCAGAGCTGCCGGAGCTGTGAGACGAGCTGCCGGAGCTTACGCCGCTGACCGTCACATTCAGGACGTTACTGGTAACGGTGCAGCCGTTGTAGCTTGCCACTGCGTACACCTTAAAGGTCGCATTGAGCATGGAGGGGTCGATCTCCACCTTGACGGTGGTCTTGCCCGCCGCCTGCGGCACTTCCGCACCGTTGGCGTACCAGCGGATGCTGTCGGCAGTGAGGTGCTTGCCGCCCAGCTTTGCGGTAAAGGTGTAGGAATCGCCCAGCACGGCCTTGCCGGTGCTGCTGATATGCACGGAAGCCGCTGCAAACACGGCGGTCACGTCCACGTTCTGCTTGAAGTTCGTATCGGTGCGGGTCTTCTGGGTCACGCCGTCGCTCCACTTGACGAACACATAGCCGTCCTGCGGCACAGCCGTCACGCTGATGGACTGGGCGGCGCTGGTCACTTCATAGGAGAGGGATGTCTTGCCGCTGTCGCTGCCGCTGGAAAGGGTGCCGCCGGTCTTGTCCACCCGGTAGCTGGCCTGATACAGCACACCCTGCTCTTCGGAAGAGCCTGCAGCCTCCGAGCTGCTGGGTGCTGTCACCGCAGAGCTGGGGTTCGGGGTATACTCGGCGCGGGTGGGGATGTTGGCGGTGTCGGGCCGACGGTCGTCGGTCTGGTAAGCGTGGGTGCGCAGATAGCTCAGCATGGCCTTCAGGCCCACGGGCTTCAGGTGGATATCGCCGGTCTGGTAGTAATCCTCGCGGCCATAGCCGTTGGCATCCTTCAGCGCTTCGGCGCTGTTGAGGAACTTCAGGCCCATCTGCTCACACATGGACAGCAGGGCCATGTTGAAGTCGTCGATCTTGGTCTGGTCCATGTGGGGGTAGTTTGCGTGGTTTGCAGGCACCGGCGGCACCGTGTTCACGATGATGTCGGTGTAGGGGTAGCTTTCCTGAATGGCCTGCACCAGCGCGGTGTAGTTCTTGATGAACTCGTCCACGCTCATGCCGGTATCGTTGGTGCCCAGCATGATGACCACGCGGCGGGGCTTCATTTTGGCCACGGCCTGCGCGATGGTGTAGGTGTTGCTGTCCTTTTTAAAGGTAACGATGCCCTCGTTCAGGGCGGCATGGGTGCCAATGCCCTCCTTGGCGCAGAACTGCTGCAGGCTGATCAGGCCGTTGGCGTACAGGCGCACCGTGTTGGAATCGCCGAGGAACAGCGTTTCCTTCTGGTAGCTCTCGCCCGCGTCGGCGGTCTCCGGCAGCAGGGCGGCAGAGGTCTCGCTGATCTGGTAGTGATCCGAGATATCCTCTTCGCCCGGCACCAGCACCTCGCTGGAGGGCTGTTCCCCCGGGGCTGCAGGGGTCTTGCCGCGCTTGAGCAGCGTCATGGTAATGGCAATGGTCAGAATGGCTGCCAGCGCGCACACACTGCACACCAGCACAGCCTGCTTCTGCATAGGAGTAAGCGATTGCTTTTCCGGTCGTGTATTTCTCATATTTCTCACCATTCACTTAGTTTCCGGCACAGGGCCTTCCGGTCATGCCTGTCCGTTCAGGATCTGGTCTGCAAGGCTGGCGCAGCTTTCGGCCAGCAGCACCGGGTGGAAGGGTTCCAGCTCTTCCCTGCTGCCGTAGCCGTACAGCGCACCGGCGGCATCCAGCCCGCAGTCCGCAGCGCCGCGCATGTCGTCGTTGCGGTCGCCCACCATCAGCACCCGCCTGCCCTGCATCATGGGCTGGGCCAGCACATGGCGCACCACGTCGGTCTTGGTGTCGCGGCTCTCGTCCATGGACGCGCCGCCGATAAAATCAAAATAGCCTGCAAGGCCCTTTTCTTCCAGAATGGGCGTAACGACCTGCGTGGGCTTGGAGGTAGCGGTGCACAGCACAAGGCCCGCGTCCTTCAGGCGCTGCAGCATCTCTGCTGCACCGGGGTAGGCGGCGCACTCGTGGCTGCCCTTGACGGCGTAGCTGTCGCGGTACAGGTCGGTGGCCTTTTCAATGAGGGCCAGGTCGGTAAAGTGCTCACCAAAGCTCTTGCGCAGCGGCGGGCCAAGGTAGCGGCGCAGGTTCACATTTGTGGTGTCCACGCCCATCCTGGCAAAGACTTCTTTTAATGTATTTATGATACCGGGAGCGGAATCGATCAGGGTCCCGTCCACATCAAACAGGATCGCATCGTAGTTCAGCAATTTGTAAATTTCCTCACTTTCATGGTGATACATTGTATAGTATAGCACAGAATCCCGTTATCAGCAATTCCAACAAATGGTTTTTACAAAAATTATGCATTCAAGCAGAGAAAAGGCCCGCCCGGCATCCGGACAGGCCTTTCCGCATCTTCTTACTTCGCTGCGGCATCCACAGGCGGATAGTACAGGTTGTTGGAGACGAACTCCAGCTTATCCTTGAGCACCAGCTCCAGGTTTGCCACGGCGTGCACCATGTTGGTGGCCGAATCGTTCACTTCCAGCAGCTTGCACAGGTCCAGACCGTCCAGTTTCATGGCGGCGTCCATCTTCCGGCTCTCGGCACACAGGATGTGGCTCAGGGCATTTTCCTGCAGAGCGATGCTCTCCACAAGGTCAACGACCGCCTGCTCCAGCGTCACCTTGGGCAGGCAGGGGCAGGGGCAGCGGGTGGTATCGATACAGTTCTCAGCAGACATGATAAAACCTTCCTTTCGTTCATCCGGTCAGGGGCGGTGTACGCCCCATTCTATGTCTGCCGGGTACGCCGGTGTTACTCCTGCTTTTTAGGGTTCTGGGTGCCGCGCACCTTTTCAATGGTCTCGCGGTAGCCGCCGGAGCCGTACTGAATGCAGCGGTTGATGCGGCTGATGGTGGCCGTACTGATCTCCACCGCCTTCACGATCTGATCGTAGGTTCTGCCGTCCAGCAGCATCTTTGCCGCTTCCAGCCGCTGCGCCATATCCGAGATCTCCTTTACAGTGCACAGGTCCTCAAAGAAGTTGTAGCACTCCTCCCGCGTTTCCAGACTGAGGATGGCATCAAACAGTGCATCGGTGGTCTGGTTTCTTCTGGAATTTTTATCTGCCATGAATGTTCTCCTTGCCGCCGCAGCGGACTGTCCGGTTTTGGGAGCGTTCCCTCTTTTAAATGTTTCGGAAATGTTCAGGTTCTTTCTTGCATCACCACTTTAGCACATCAAAGTGTGAAAGTCAAGCCCTTGGCGTGAACTCTTTTCATTCGTGTTGGTGTATAGTTTTCTTCGTTTCACGCATGAACAAAAATCACCTAAAAATTATTGCAGAACACTTTTCTGAATTAGTGCATCCTCCGAACTTGTTCCAAGGATATTGACAATTTGTGAATTCCGCACTAAAATACGGACAATCATTCGGCAAATGCGATGAACAGGACATGATTCTTTGCAGCACCCTCTCCCAGAGAGCCGCCCATCTGATGCAAGGGCGGCAGTCAGGAGCAAAGCGTTCTCCCCTGCGAGCAGCCTGTGTAAACAAAGGCGCTGACCCCGCCTTCCAGTAATGCATGGCCGTTTTGCCCACGTTACGGGGCTGCGTATGTATGTACGCTGGGAGTGGCTGCCCTGTGCAGCAAACGAAGTGGTATCGCGGAGTATTCCATACACGATGTGCAGTGTATGTGAAGGCCTTCGTCTTCGATGGTTCGTCCCAAACGGAACGAACGCAGGAAGACGGGGCCTTTTTTACACCCTGCCACCCCCATGCCGCTGACATTTGCCGGATGCCAAGAAAGGAAAGAGGTAAAAACAATGAATACGCTGGTCATCGTATTGATCGCAGCCGTGTGTCTGTTTGGCGCTTATATGCTTTACGGCCGCTGGCTGGCAAACAAGTGGGGCATCGACCCCTCTGCCAAGACCCCGGCAGTTGTCCATGAGGACGGCCGGGACTACGTTCCCACCGACGGCTGGACCGTGTTTGCACACCAGTTCAGCTCCATTGCCGGTGCAGGCCCTGTTACCGGTGCGATCCAGGCCGCTGCTTTCGGCTGGCTGCCGGTGCTGCTGTGGGTGCTGCTGGGCGGCATCTTCTTCGGTGCTGTCACCGACTTCGGCGCTCTGTATGCTTCCGTTAAGAACGACGGCAAGAGCATGGGCATGCTGATCGAAAAGTACATCGGCAAGACCGGCCGCAAGCTGTTCCTGCTGTTCTGCTGGCTGTTCTGCGGCATCGTGATCGCCGCCTTTGCCGACATGGTGGCCGGCACCTTCAATGCCTACGGTGCTGACGGTGCTCTGGTGGAAGCTGCCCAGACCAACGGTGCTGCCGGCATGGTCTCCATCATGTTCATGGTGTTCGCCGTGGTCTTTGGCCTGCTGCAGAAGAACCTGCACTTCACCGGCTGGAAAGAGAATGTGATCAGCATCGTATTCATCGTGCTGTCCTTTGTGGTGGGTGCAAACTTCCCCATCATTCTGGGCAAGGCTGCATGGAGCTACATCACCTTTGTGTACATCTTCTTTGCTGCTGTCCTGCCCATGTGGCTGCTGAAGCAGCCCCGTGACCACATGACCACCTTTATGTTCGTGGCCATGATCGTGGGTGCTGTTCTGGGCCTGATCGTCAACCATCCCGTCATGAACCTGCCGGTGTTCACCGGCTTTACCAACGCCAAGCTGGGCACCATGTTCCCCATCCTGTTCGTTACCGTTGCCTGCGGCGCTGTTTCCGGTTTCCACAGTCTGGTGTCTTCCGGCACCTCCTCCAAGACCGTTACCAATGAGAAGGATATGCTGAAGGTCGGCTACGGTGCCATGGTGCTGGAAAGCCTGCTGGCTGTCATCGCCCTGTGTGTTGCCGGTGCTTCTGCTGCTGCAGACGGCACCCCCGCAGACGGCACTCCGTTCCAGATCTTCAGCCGCGGCGTTGCCAGCTTCTTCGTGGGCTTCGGTCTGGACCAGCACTTTGCCTCTGTGTTTATGACCATGTGCGTTTCCGCACTGGCCCTGACCAGTCTGGATGCTGTGGCCCGTATCGGCCGCATGAGCTTCCAGGAGCTGTTCAGCGTGGACGACATGGAGCATGCTGAGGGCTGGCGCAAGCTGCTGTGCAACGTGTACTTCTCCACCTTCCTGACTCTGGCTTTCGGCTTCCTGCTGACCAAGATCGGCTACGCCAACATCTGGCCCCTGTTCGGTTCTGCAAACCAGCTGCTGAGCGCTCTGGTTCTGGCCACCCTGTGCGTGTTCCTGAAGGTCACCGGCCGCAGCAACAAGATGATCTTCCCTCCGCTGGTCATCATGCTGTGCGTCACCTTCACCGCTCTGGTGCAGCGCCTGATCGCTATGGTCAAGGCCATCAGCACCGCCGCTTCTGTGACCATCCCCGCTGGCGAGACCACCTGGGGCGCTGTGTTCATCGCAAACGGCCTGCAGCTGATCCTGGCTGTCCTGCTGATCGTTCTGGGCCTGAACATCGTGGTCCACTCCTTCAAGGCTTACCAGAAGGCTGAACAGAACAGCGAAGTCAAGGCCTGATCTCTCAGATCGGCGCATCGCTTAACAGAATAGGCAAAATGCCGCTGACGGAAGAAAAGCCGTCAGCGGCATTTTTGTTTGCAGTCGTTTTAAAAATCAAAGGTTTGCTTCTTCCCACGTTTGCACAGCAGCCATCTGCACCGAGGTGTGGAACCAGTGCTCCCCGTCCTCCATGATCGTCAGATGCGCCCCGCTCTGCTGGCGGAACCGCTCCATCACCGCACGGGAGGTCAGCGCATCCTTGTCGCCGTACAGCACCTGGGTGGGTGTATGCCACTGCAGGGGATGCTCCCGCACCCAGCACAGATACGGCCACGAAAGCGTTTCTCCCATCTCCGTGGGGATCTCCCCTGCTGCCTTCAGCTGTTCTTCGGTAACATGGGCGCCCTGCATCATGCTCAGGATGAGGGTTTCCATATCCACCACCGGGGACACGAGCAGGGCCTTTTCCAGCTTTTCTGCCCGCAATGCCTGCATAGCCAGCCATGCCCCGATGCTGACCCCATAGAGCCGGATATGCGGCCAGACCGGCTGCATCCGGGCATAGACTGCCTGAATTTCCGGCACCACCGCCCACGGCAGCAGCTGTTCCGGGCGGTCCTTGCGCGCTCCGTGTTCGGGCAGGTCGATGGCCAGCACCTGCCAGCCTGCTGCGCAGGCGGTGTTTGCAAAGCGCTCAGTCTCTTCCTTGCAGCCATTTTTCCCGTGGACATAAAGATACACCTTGCGGCTGCGCTCACCGTACAGGATGGCCGGAACGCCCGCAAGGGTAAGATTTTGTTTTTTCATAGAGAGATTTCTCCTTAGTCATAACCCCGGCACAAAAATGCCTGAGAGGGTTCTTTTCTCCATGATAGCACATCTGCCGCACAAACACAAACAAAAAGGAGCCGCAGCACCCATAACAGGTACTGCGGCTCCCGTTTTCAGCTTTGGAAGCTAAAATTTACTTCACCATGCTTGCAACTTCAGCAGCGAAGTCATCAGCACGCTTCTCCAGGCCCTCGCCCTTCACGAAACGGGTGAACTTGACGATCTTAATCTCGCCGCCCAGATCCTTAGCGACCTTAGCGGTGTACTGAGCAACAGACAGATCGCCGTCCTTGACGAACTCCTGATCGACCAGGCAGTTCTCCTTGAAGAACTTCTTGATCTTGCCCTCGATCATCTTCTGCTTCACAGCCTCAGGCTTGTTGGCGGTCTTGGGATCGCCAGCCATCTGGACCAGCATGATTTCCTTCTCCTTGGCCACGACCTCGGCGGGGACAGATGCCTCGTCCACATAGCCGGGGTTGGCAGCTGCAACCTGCATTGCGATGTCCTTGCCGTAAGCAACGAACTCGTCCTTGGCCTCGATGCCGTTGGTGGTCTCGAAGTTGACCAGGATGCCGTGGGTGCCGCCGCCGTGGACGTATGCAGAGCAGACGCCCTCGTAACGGACGAAACGGCGGACCTTGATGTTCTCCTTGATGACCAGGATCAGCTCCTTCAGAGCCTGATCGACAGTCTCATCGCCCATCTTGCAGTTCATCAGGGCCTCAACGTCAGCAGGGTTCTGCTCCATGATGACCTTGGTGGTGTCCTTGACGAACTTGACGAACTTGTCGTTCTTGGCAACGAAGTCGGTCTCAGCGTTGACCTCGATGACAACACCGACCTTGCACTCGGGGCAGTAATCAGCGTAGACCATGCCCTCAGCAGCAATACGGCCAGCCTTCTTGGCAGCGGTAGCCAGACCACGCTCGCGCAGGATCTCGATTGCCTTCTCGAAGTTGCCGTCAGCCTCGGTCAGAGCCTTCT
>OGQJ01003752.1_pt1 | contig 9989 bp, 11 predicted proteins | sample 1553161 | NCBI WGS metagenome assembly OGQJ01 (sample SAMEA2579923, study PRJEB22360) | human gut metagenome | biome: human gut; feature: human-associated habitat; material: faeces | place: Denmark | collected 2008/2010 | reverse complement strand
ATTTTCTCGCTATTGTCAACTGTAACTTTTATTTTGTCCAGTTTTTCTTTAAATTTTATCCTGTTTTTATTTGAATTTTCAGACAATTCTTTTTTATTTATGCTATACTAGCATTATAGTAACTCGTTAACAGCAGCATTTTGTAAAGGCAGGGATGATTATGAATTTAAACTATCTTGAAGAAACAATTAGAACATCTAAGTATCTTGTTTGTCTCGCCGGAATGGAATTTATGAGAGAGCAAAATGTCGCATATCATCGAGACAGCGACGAATCCTATCGGATTGAAGAAAAGTATGGCTACTCTCCGGAAGAATTATTCAGTGCCCGTATGTTTAACACACATGCAGAATTATTCTATGAATATTATAGAAATGAAATTCTTTCCAAACATCTAGAGGCAGGAAAGGGAAATGAAGCACTTGCAAGATTAGAAGAGGCAGGATATTTAAAGACAATCATTACAAAAGGCATCTATAATATGCCTCAGAAAGCCGGCTGTAAAAATGTGATCAATATGTATGGAAATATTTATGAAAATAATGCGTGTCCACGTTGCGGAAAGATTTTCCCGATTGAATATATCAAAAACAGTGATAAAGTTCCTCTTTGTGATGTGTGTAAATCAACTGTGATTCATCCTGGAGTTTATTTACATGGTGAAATGCTCAGTAATACTGTCATTAGCCATGCTGTGGAAGAAGTTGCTAAAGCTGATACGATTCTCGTTCTCGGAATGAACCTGAATTCCAGTCTGTGCAAAGATATGCTTCCGCATTTCACAGGTAAAGATTTGATCGTAATCCACAAGGAACCACATTATCTGGATGAAAAAGCAACCGCAGCTTACCATGGAGCAGTCAGTAAAATTCTTCCAGAAGTTGCAGAAAGCATACTGGATGCATAATTTTCCAATATTAACACATATTCTTAAAATACGAATCTCCAGTAGAAATCAGTATTTTTATACTTGAACTTCTTCTGGAGATTCGTATTTTTTCTAGATAATATTCATATTTTACAGTTCACCACATCCCAGAATCTCTTTAATCTCCGAAATTGTCTTCTTCTGTTCTCTTAACCGGCGAATCTGCACAATCCTTTCTAAGCTCTCAACTCTGCGGTATCTTCTGGTCAGATTCTCTTCTGCCTGCTCGAACGGCAGCATTCCTTCCTCTGTATAAAACTTCAAAGTACTGTAACGCACTGCCGTAAGCCGCACAAGCTCTCCGATTGTCACATATTCTGCCTGCTCTATTACTTCCATGCTTCTCTGTCTTGACATCTGCTCACCTTTTCTACTGTCTACATAATTAGTATTTCAGTACTTTCTTCCTACTGCCAGTATGCCGGTACCAGGTTGACTCCCTGAATCGGTACTTTATATGCTGTTTTCGTCATTGGGAAGATACGGTAATATATATTGCCTATTTTTAGTAAAGTCTCACTGCCTACTCTGATCTCCTCTACCGCAAAGCCTTTTTTCTTCAGATATTCTACAGCCGCAGCTCTTCTGTCTGCCACATTAGTTCCAAAAATAACCATATCAATAAATACAGATTTTCTTCTGTCAAGATACGGGAATACAAGATTAACACCCTCTAAATATGGATTCTTAAGCAGTTTGCTCTTAGTCTTCACAAACCGATTCATAAATCCTTCAAAAACATTATGAAATTCTGCTTCCCATAATGCACGGTACTTCTCATCCTGAACGGCAGCTTCTGTCATACGCTCTTCTACACGGTTCTGCTCTGATACAGAAAATAAGTCATGGATACATCCACTTTCACGGAGAAGCCATAAGAGAACCGCATCTTCCAGACTAATTGGACCATCCTCTAGAATCTCTGCACGAAGTCCTTCTTTTATTCTGATATAACTTGCCTCATCACTAAGGTATGCCTTTAGTTCAACACCTGATGTATCATAATTCATATCACAGCCCAAAATATCCGGTACTTCCTTTAGAAGTTCTTCTGCTTCCAAAACAGCAGCCACTTCTTTCTCAATCTGAGTCTCCTCTTTTTTCTTTAATGTTTTTGCCATCTGTACCGCTTTCTGCAGTTCTGCAGAAAATTCTGAAAATGAATCCGCATCTGCTTTTCCTAATTTTGTCTCCAACACCCGCGCAGCCGAAACAGCTCTCAATACAGCACTTTTTGCCACGCTTGGATGAATACTCTCCTGTCCGTCCAACGCAAGTAATGCATATTGCTGAGATAATGTAAGATCTTTCATACCTGTCTTTCTCTCTTTCCTCTTATTTCCTGATCGCCATTTTTATTTTTACTTACTACTTACTACTTACTACTTAGAAAATATCATGCAGTACGCAAACTGTCAAGTTGTTACCTATTAACACAATAATTCAAGAATGCCAAACTGACCTTTAAGACATTTTCAAGTCTTCAACTATTGAAACGTACACCATATAATGCTATCATTAATAATTGGCACTTTAAATGAATTTTTAGTAATAACAGGAGAATATATGAACCAAAAAACAGCTTCTGCCCCTGCAGCAGAAAACAAAATGGGAACCATGCCGATCGGCAGACTCTTGTTCAATATGTCTTTACCGATGATGGTTTCCATGCTAGTGCAGGCACTTTATAATATTGTAGACAGTATCTTTGTAGCAAAACTGTCAGAAAATGCTCTTACCGCAGTTTCTCTTGCCTTCCCGTTACAGATGCTGCTCATTGCAGTTGCAACCGGTACCGGCGTTGGTATGAATGCACTTCTTTCCAGAGCACTCGGAGCAAAAAAAACTGACGAGGCAAATAAGATTGCATCTAACGCAGCTTTTCTTTATATCATAAGTTATATTGTATTCCTTATCCTTGGATTTACAGTTGTAAAACCGTTCTATGCAAGCCAGATTGGAAATGCAGACGTTGAGATCATGGAAATGGGAATTGATTATCTGAGCACTGTTATGATCTTCTCTATGGGACTGCTGGCACAGATTTGCTTTGAACGACTGCTCACTTCCACAGGAAGAACCATTTTCAGTATGACTTCCCAGTTATGTGGTGCGATTACGAATATCATCCTTGACCCGATCCTGATCTTTGGTCTGATTGGTTTCCCGAAGATGGGGGTTACAGGTGCTGCCGTGGCTACGGTCATCGGACAGTGTGTCGGAGCACTTGTTTCATTTACATGTAATCATAAATTCAACCCGGATGTAAGGCTTCAGTTCCGTGGTTTCCGTCCGGACGGAAGAATTATCAGAACAATTTATGCAATCGGTATTCCATCTATTATCATGCAGTCGATTGGTTCTGTTATGACATACTCCATGAACCGTATCCTGATCACATTTTCATCTACTGCAACTGCCGTATTCGGAGTGTATTTCAAACTGCAGAGCTTTTTCTTCATGCCTGTCTTCGGTTTGAATAACGGTATCACTCCGATCATTGCATTCAACTACGGTGCACAGAACAGAAAACGTATGGTCAAGACAATCAAACTCAGTATGGCAACAGCATTTTGCATTATGCTCTTCGGATTCCTTTGCTTTGAATTAGTTCCACAGGTACTTCTTGGAATGTTCAACGCATCTGCTGATATGCTTACGATCGGCGTCCCTGCGCTTCGTATCATCGGTATCCATTACTTACTTGCATGGTTCGGCATCATCTGCGGTACTGTATTCCAGGCGCTTGGAAAGGCCGTGTTCAGTATGATCGTATCCATCATGCGTCAGCTTGTAGTACTGATTCCGGCTGCATATGTACTGGCAAAATTTGGTGGGCTTCATGCAGTATGGTGGGCTTTCCTGACTGCTGAGATCATGTCACTGATTGTCTCACTTATCTTTCTGTTCAGGACTAATCGAACGATTATTTCCAAGATCCCGGATGGAAGTGATATTCTATAAAAGGAAAAAGTTATGAAATTTAAGAAAAATTATGGATTTCTTTAATCCTGTTCATCCTGTTTGGCACTGTCTTTTCAGAACGAAGTGATCTCATGCTGTACCGCATAAAACGAAAACGGAAACTTGCATATGCAAACATATTAATCAGTTTATTGAAGAAAACAACTTTGCTGCGGTATTTACTATTTCTGCCGGTATCCTGCCGCTTCCGGATCTATCACGGACCGGTTATGAAGAGATTATAAAGCGAACTGACTTTTCACTGACCGTGGCTAAGCAGCATGGAAGAAACTGCTGTTATATATTCCAGGAAGAAGAGTACCAGAATTTCTTACGTATCCGTGAGATCACAAATGAGCTTCATTCAGCAGTAAATCATGATTTCCGTGGATTCTCAATAATCTTCCAGCCAGTCATGGATATCCGACAGGATAAACTGACCGGAGCAGAGGTGCTGATACGCTTTGCTTCTAAAAAATTTGGACCGATCTCACCTGCTGAGTTCATACCACTTTTAGAGACAAGCGGACTGATTATTCCAACCGGACGCTGGTTCATGCGAGAAGCAATAACCGCCTGCCGGAAAATCCGGATGCAAATTCCTGATTTCAAAGTTAATATTAATGTATCCCAGGTGCAGATCACAAAATCAGATATTATTACAGACCTTATCAGCGAGATGGACGCTTCTGGTCTTCCACCTGCTGCAATTGCAATCGAACTGACAGAAAGTATTCTGCTCGAAAAAAATGAAAAGGCGCAAAACTTCCTGAAAAAATTAAAACAGGCTGGCTTGCAGTTAGCATTGGATGACTTTGGAACCGGTTATTCCAACTTTCATTATCTGAGTGAACTTCACCCTGATATTGTTAAGATTGATCGTGGTTTTACTTCCAAGGCAATCACAGACAAAAAGGAATATTATCTGTTAAATCAGTTTAGTAACATGATTCATAATCTCGGTCTGAAACTTTGTATTGAAGGTATTGAGACAGAAGACGAATTACAGAAGATGAAACTTCTGAAACCGGATTACTGCCAGGGATTCTACTTGGGACGACCGTGTTCTTATGATGAGTTCAGGAAATATTTTGTGGATGTGGACAGATAATTACACTATTTAAAAAGAGAAGCCAATTCCCAAGCATTTGGGAACCAGCTTCTCTTTTTTCACTATTAAATTGCCCCGGTATTCTGTATCCGGACATCTCTCCTAGAATTTTCCGCCACCGCCTCCGGCAGTGCTTCCGGAAGATGTTGTATGCGTACTGCTTCCGCCGCCACCACTGTGAGAATCATTTTTCTCTTTTTTTGTTTTTGTCATTGTATTATACAGGAATATGTCTCTGCTCTCAGTAAGATTCATACTTCCAGCTTTTACATAATTATTAGCTGCTGCCTGGAAACGTACTGTTTTCAACTTTGATTTCATAGTGCCAACAACAATCAATGAAAGGACGATACCAGCTACTAATGAAATCGGAATCCAGATCCATGACATTGGTTTTTGTGGTTCATTATCGATATCATAAGGTTCTCCGGTTTTTGCCTGCGTAATAAAATCATCACACTCGTCAGCAAATGTATCAAATGCTGCCGCAAAATCACCATCAGACAAATCACCCGTCATCTCTTCTCCTATGTACTGGATACCTGCATCCGTAAATGCTGTAATAGCATATCCGTAGGTTGCCATATACCAATCATGATCTTCCATGCTGATCAGAAGTATTGTTCCATCCTTGTCCGGTCCATAACCATAATTATGAGACTCGTAGAATCGTTCCGCATAATCAGATACCGTCAGTCCATCCAGTGTATCGGTTGTGGCAACCGTCACATCTACCTTCTGTCGCGTACTGATCTCATCTAACTTACTGGTTAACAGCTCCCTCTCATCTGCAGACAGGAGCTCCGCATTGTCGATGACACGAGGATATTCATTCGCAAATCCTTCTGTTTCCTCCGCAAAAGCCGGAACTGCAAGACCTAGACAGAGGATGAGGATCGTCATAAACGATAAAATTCTTTTCTTCATTTCCCCACCTCCCTAAAACAATCCGATCAGGTGCAAAAGCCATGCAGCACCATACGTTACAACTGAGAATACAGCTGCCAGCATCACTGTCCAGCGTGCTGCTGCACCTTTATCTACCGGCAGATCACCGACAAACTTTCCTGTCTGTCCATTCATTGCAAAGGTGTATTTATTTCCGTTCCATGTCGTATTCAGAAGCCATACCGGATACAGTGCATACTTTGCCTTTCCGCCATGAAATTGTACACTGCTATTGTCTGTTGTTACTGTAGCATAACCTTTTACTGTCTCAGCAAAAGCTTCCTCTGTAGAATGTTTTACACGTTTATTGGCACGTTCAATACTTTGTTCAGCAGTTACGTCATACTTATCTGCCAGATATCCTGCAAGATAAGCAGTCTGGAAATCCACCGCACCTGAAATATTGAATGGCTCGATAGATTCCATCAGATCGTCTGCCATCTTTGTGGAGCCATCTACCGGAACATTCTCAAAACCAATACTTCCACCCCGGTGAACCATAAAATGACTTGTCTCAGTATAATCATAATCACTGTCACTCCACATTCGTACCTTTGTTGCCCGGTAGCGGACTGTGGCATCTACATTTGTATCAAAAAGCCAGAATGGAACGTAAATACCTTTGATCTCATCAATATGATTCTGATCCTTGAAGATCTTTGGCAGAAGACGTTTTCCGGTCAGATGCTTCTTCAATCCTTCTTTTGCTGCCTTTTTATCTAATTTGAACGGGATCACCAGATCCGGTTTTAATGCTCCCGCAAATTGTCCCATCATTACGATCGGATTATCACAGAATGGGCAGGATGTTGCTGCCATGTTGGCATCTCCGACAATCTCGCCTCCACAGGACTTACACACATACGTGCGTAAACCATCTGTTTCACCTTCCTGCCATTCACTGCCTGCGGAAGTATCCCACTCCATGTCATCTGTCTGTTCATTCTGCAGCTCTGCATCATAACCTTTGAGTGCATCCATCTCGAACTCAGTATCACAGTACGGACACTTCATCTTCTGAATCTTACTGTCAAAGGCGATTGCACCGCCACAGCAAGGACATTTATATTCCTGCAAGCCTGCCATAACTCATTCTCCTTTCTTCCGTGCCGTGCTTCCGGCAGTTATTTTCTAACTGCTATTCATCCGTTACTGTCTGTCGTTCTCGTCAAAGATATCTCCACACTCCGGACAGAATCTCGGCGGATTCTTCGGATCTTCCGGTTCCCATCCGCACTTATCACAACGGTAAAGCGGCGCTCCTGCCGGCTTCTTTGCTCCACAGTTCGTACAGAATTTGCCTTTGTTTACTGCGCCACAGGAACACGTCCAGCCTTCGTCCTCTGCCGGTCTCTTAGAACCGCATTCCGGACAGAAGTTGCCTATCACCGTAGCTCCGCAAGAGCATTTCCATGCGCCCGGTTCTGGTTTCGGTTCCGGTTTCTTTGCTCCACAGTTCGGACAGAAATTACCTGTTACTGTAGTACCACATGCACATTTCCATCCGCCTGCTGCCGGAGCTGCCTGCTGCTGTGCTGCCTGCTGCTGTGCTGCCTGCTGAGCCTGCTGTTGCTGTCCCATAGCGAAAAGATTCTGTGCATTCATTCCACCACCTGCAGCGTTCATTGCCATACCCATGCCCATGAATCCTGTCATAGCTCCTGCCTCGTTGCCTGCTGCGGTCTTCATCGCATCTGCCTGAGCACCGACAAGTGTAGCTGCTGCCATTGTAGGATCACGCATAATTGCTGTACGCTGTGCCTGTTTGATCAGTTCTGCATCCTCGTCCGGAAGAGTAACTGATCCAAGAGCAATACTGACAACCTTCAGTCCACGAAGAGCGCCCCACTTCTCTGAAAGTGCAGTGTTCATGGCATTTTCAAGATCTGTGTTGTGTGTTACAATCTGGTTTGGACGAAGTTCCATCTCTGACAGACGACCAAATGCCGGCTGCAGGGCTGAGATAAATTCTGTCTTAAGAGTACTGTCAAGTTCTTCACGGGAATACTCCTGTTCTACATTTCCACATACATTTGAATAGAACAACAGTGGATCAACAATCTTATAAGAATATACACCTGAACAACGGATTGATACGTCAATATCCAATCCGATCTTGGAGTCTACTACACGGAACGGAACCGGATTCGCTGTACCGAAACGGTTTTCCAGAATTTCCTTTGTATTAAAGTAATAAATTCTCTGATCCTTACCTGTATCTCCACCATAAGTAAAACGCTTGCCTACGGTTTTAAATGTCTCTTTAATGCTCTCACCGAGATTGCCCGAAAAAATAGATGGTTCTGTTGAGGTATCATATGTAAATTCACCAGGCTCTGCACAAACTTCTACAACCTTCCCCTGTTCTACAATGATCATACACTGTCCATCAGCCACGGCAATACCAGAACCGTTAGAAATGATATTGTCATTTCCTTTTGTATTAGAAGAACGACCTGTCGTTCTCTTCTGACCCTTTGTAACAAGCACTTCTTTCGGCATAGATTCGCAATAGAAAAACTCCTTCCATTGATCCGCTAATGTTCCACCAAGTGCACCCATACCTGCTTTAATAAGTCCCATACTGACTCCTCCTTTTTCAACTTATGATCTGTCTACATTTTAAAATTCTACAGACAAATCACGGTTTGTTTCCTGCTGCCTTTTTACATCGCATAAATCTGATCCATCAGATATTCAGCTGTCATAGATCCATAGAAAAACTGATCAATAAAACCATTCTTCTTTGCATCCCGAATCTCTATCGCTGCCTGTCGTTCCGTATTGGAATCTACAATGAGAGCAATTTTACAGTGGGGACACATTTTCTTTACTTCATCACGAAGCTTCAATCTCTCACAGAGGTTCCATGGGGTATAACCTGTCACTTCCATTATAAGAACAAATGGTTTGTACACCTGACACAATTCAACCGTATCCTTCGGAGACTCCGTACGAATCACATCGATCTCATAATCTGAATTTCTGAATGCGGTCGCTATGGAATCAGCAAACAGAAAATTCTGCATATCGACCACAATTTTCCGCATCAAACCATCCCCCTTTCCTTTTGCGACATATCCGATGTGTTCTTTTCTTTTATTTTATTATAACAAAAAAGAAAAAATCCGTCTGTCCTCGAAAGTGAGGACAAATAGATTTTACATCTGTCGGTTGCAAAGTACAATGAGCACTGACCATTGCGTGGTTCTTCTACTGTCCGGTTCAAATAGCTGTTCTGGTTCAAAAGCCCTGTGAGGATACACATAAAGCTTAATACAAACAGATCAATTGTCGTTAAGACATAACATCACAAACATTCCAATCTTCGAATTTCTCTACATCTAACAATAATGCTACTATCTGCAAATGATTGCCAGTAGCGAAAAAACAAATAGCCGCATTCCCGAAAGAATGCAGCTATTTGAAGGGCTAAAAACTGTTAAAAGTGAATTGGCTTTTAAATAGTTTCTGCCTGCAGTTTTTGCTCGAAACGATAAATTGCTTCTAACACAATCTTAATTTCTTCGTCCCAACCTTTTACAAGTCCCTCATTTACATTTTCATAAATTACATCACCTGTGACCAGATTTCCAGAAACTGCACTGATCATAGCAGCACGTTTCTTTCTACGGTGACAAACTGTATAAAGAGCAGAACTTTCCATTTCTACATTTAAGCAACCTAAGCCGGATAATTTCTGAATCCACTCCTCTGTCTCACCATAAAAAGCATCATCAGAAGCATTGATTCCATAATGCACTTTTCCGGATAGCTGCGGCTGCATCTCTCTTGCAGTATCAATAATCTCACGAGTTAAATCAAAATCCGGTACAGATGGGAAACAATCCGGTACATAAAAGCGGCTTGTCCCTTCATTTTTCATAGAACCTGTAGAAATCATCAAATCTCCGATTTTAATGTCATCCTGTAACGCTGCACTGCTTCCGATTCGGATCAAACATTCTGCACCAATATTCATCAGTTCTTCTGCTGCGATTGTAGCAGAAGGACATCCCATACCAGTGGAAGTTACGG
>OGQJ01003749.1_pt1 | contig 10003 bp, 9 predicted proteins | sample 1553161 | NCBI WGS metagenome assembly OGQJ01 (sample SAMEA2579923, study PRJEB22360) | human gut metagenome | biome: human gut; feature: human-associated habitat; material: faeces | place: Denmark | collected 2008/2010 | reverse complement strand
TTTTTTGATAATGTGCAGAATTTTAATGCGCAGTCTTACGCTGATCTGTTCAAAAGTTCCGCTGACGATAAGGCTCTTATCGGCGCTTTAAACTCGACTTATGGACTGAAAATCGACTACAGCGAGTTTATGAAAAGCTACATTTTTGTAATGAACGCCACGATAAATCAGTATATGTTTGCGGACTCGAAAAGCAAAAACGCCGTCGATCTTGCGGCTTGGGCAGAGAATGCGTACCTTTCCGGCTGGGGCTACAAGGATGGCGCTTTCGGCGATAGGGACGAGTCAGACCGAATCAGATATTCCGACAGTGCAGGCTTGATATTAGGGTATCTCAGGTACGATCCAGAGCAAAAATCTTTTGCCAATGAGCCGAGCAGTCTGCACTTTACCTCCAAAGGCGGTCTCGACAAAATGCCCGATGAGGCAGGAAATATCCTGTCCGACGGCAGTAATTTCGGAGTTTATATTGGCGGCGGTGAAGTCGTTTTCGCATCGAAAGAATTGGGATATGTTACGAAAGAAAAGGTCGCTGACGGGGCGTGGAATGCATGGAGTTCCATCAGCGGAGCGGCATACAATACGAACATTTCTTTTGAGGAGTATGACGAAAAGAAAAAGAATAATCTGGGATTGGTGCAGTGGGCGATTCAGGCTCACGAAAACGGCTGGGGCTATATTTACGGCACTTACGGCAACGTTCTGACGGAGAATTTGCTTCAGGACAGAGCTGCTGTTTTTGGCGGCGAGGTCACGGATTATATGGACTTCATTCGTCAAAATTGGATGGGAAAACGCTGCGCCGACTGCGTGGGGCTCATCAAGGGTTACGGCTGGTACGACAGCGCAAGCGGCGAGATCAGGGTTGGAACTAACGGCATGATGGACGTTGGAGCGAACGCAATGTTTGCAAATGCCACCGTAAAAGGCACGATAGATACTATCCCCGAAGTCCCCGGACTGGCTGTGTGGGTGGACGGTCACATCGGGATTTATATTGGTAACGGCGAGGTAATCGAAGCCATGAACACTCTCCGAGGCGTGACGAGAACTCAGCTTGCAGGGCGTGAATGGACGCACTGGCTTCAGATTCCGTATATATCGTATGTTGAAAAAAAGTGATATTTTATAGCCGAAATCTTGTCGGTGATCGTGTCTGAAGAAAATTATTCGGCAGGATTCCGTGACGGTGCAGGCATGATAATGGACGTGATTATGGGCAAAAACTCAAATTTAAAAGAGTTATAACAAAAGAAAATGTAGGCGGCGGATTCGAAAGAGTCCGCTTTTTTGGGAGGTATTTTTATGAGAGTTTATTTAAAAAATAATGGTTACGCAATATCCGAAAAGTTTCCGATGACGGTTTTTGAAATGGAAGATACCCTTGATAAGCTAAAGCAAAAGGAGTCAGTTGTGCGCTTTGAGATCTCCGAATATGACAATATGGAATTTCCGTTTGCACTATGCCGCAGGGATTTTTCAGCGGATATTTACCGCCTGAATCTGTTCGCAGAAAGGATTGAGAATCTGAATTCTTCGGAAATGACAACGTTTAAAAGTCTGCTGACAGTTAATCCTGAGAGTGATTTTGAGGATGTTTTGAAAATGACTTACGGGCTGGATTCTGTGATGATCTATCCCTGTTCAGGTTGCCGTGAACTTGGGGAAACGGTCATCGAAAACGAAATGATGCCGGAACTTGAAAGCTGTTCCGATGAGATTTTGCATCTTCTTGATCCTGAAAAAGTTGGCAGCCTTATGCAGAAGCGTGATTGCGGCGTGTTTATTGATGGGCATTACTGCGTGACTTCCGGCTACGAACCGCCGGATATTAATATCGAAATAGGCAGACCGAAAAGCTGTTTTTTCCGTCTGCTTGTCGTGCCAGAGGATGAAAAGATAGAACAGGCAAAGTGGGTATCGCTGCCCTGTGAAAAGGAGGATCTGTCTGAAGTTTACAATGGAATTTGTCTGAATTTTCAATCGTCATTGCCGATGATTACCGAAGAATATTTCAGTGATATGAAATTGATCGATGAATTGAATTATCTTGCTCAGAAGCTGTCGGAGCTGTCTCACAATGATTTTGTCAAGCTGAAGGCAGTCATGGAAGCGGAGAACAAGCACGAAATTTATGAAGCGTTTTATTGTATTAGGGATCTTAACGAGTACGAATTTGACCAATCCGTTCAGGATTATAACGAGTTTGGCAGAGCTTATCTGTCAAGAAATCTGCCAACCAATTTCGATAATTCTGTGCTTGAAAGTATGAATCTGTACGACTTCAGCGTGAAGATTTTAGCGCAGACAGGCGGCGAAGTCACCTCCTACGGAGCGATTTCTGGAAGAGGTCAGGAACTGTATTCTGCGCTGACTGTTCAGCCTGAACAGCAGCTTGAGGATGACTTGGAAGAAGATATAGAGGAAGATTTTGAACCGGAAATGGGAGGTATGAGCCTATGAAAAAATCGGTTACAGTAAGCATTGACGCTGAGAAATTGGCGGCTCTGGAAATGTACTTGGGGCAGAAAAATATGAAGTTATCAGGAGAACTTGAAAAATTTTCAGAGCAGCTTTATCAGAAGTATGTGCCGTCCAACGTCCGTGAATTTATCGAACTGACGGCGGCTAAGAAGCCTCCGAAAAAGCCAAAAAGTATTGCTCCTGCGGAAAATAAAAATCAATCTGAGCAGTAACTCGCCGTGTTATGCGCCACAACGCTCCGTGTGGCGTTTTCATGGCATGGGTGGGGTAAGTTTACCCTGAGAGCTTCCGAGGGCAAATTCGGGGCGTTTGTCACAGAGTTTGAAAATGGGCGGATTCAGTGGAATTCGGGCAGGGTTGAGGGAAAATGGGCAGAGAGAATATATTGCAAGTTAAAGTATCGGGGTTGTAACCCCGATACACTTACAGCGGACGGCAAAGCCGACCGCAATTCTGCGAGATTTGTAGCGCTTTCAGCAAAGGGGTTGTAAATTCAGCCTTTTTCAAATTTAAGGGTTGTAACCGCAGAAAACAGCGTAGATAAGGCATTTATAAAGGAGTTGGAGGTGTAAAAATGAGTTTTCAGAACAAAGTGAAATTTCCGCTGTGGACGTATCCGCAGACACTAAAAGATGTAGAAGTTCACTACAAAAACGATAATTGCAAGTCACAGAGCGAGTTCATTGAAAAAGCAATAAAATTTTATATAGGTTATCTTGATGAAGAAAAAAGCGTGAATTATATTTCACCCATGATAACAGAAACGGTTAAAGCGCAAATTAAGGGTACTGAACAGCGGCTTGCTCGTTTGCTTTTTAAGATTGCGGTTGAACTTGGAAAGCTGTCGCATATGACCGCTGCGATGAATGATGTGGACGATGAAACGCTGAAAAGTCTTCATGCCATGTGCGTCAACGAGGTCAGAAAAATCAACGGTATCATTGATTACAAGGATGCTGTGGAGTATCAGAGGGAGTGAGTAAATGCCGAAAATTATTGTGACAAGCAGATATCTTAAAAGCAGTTCCAAGAAAAAGCTTTCAAATTATGTGAAGTACATCGCAACTCGTGAAGGAGTGGCACATACAGTTTCTGAAAGAGAAAATTATGTTGGGTATCTTGCGAACCGTCCTGGTGCTGTGAAGTTTAATTCGCATGGCTTGTTTTCACAGACCGACAAGCCAATTGTTCTTGACAGAGTAGCTAAAGAAGTTGCAAATCACAAAGGGAATGTGTGGACGCATGTAGTATCACTCAGACGTGATGACGCTCAGAAAATGGGGTACGAATCGCTTGATGCATGGCGAAATCTTATCATTCGTCAGATTCCTAACATTGCAAAGCAGTCGAAGATTGACATGAAAAATATTCGCTGGTATGCTGCATTTCATGATAAGGAAACCAATCCTCATGTGCATATTATTGTATACTCGGAAAACGAGCGTGAGGGTTTTCTCACAAATCACGGAATTGAAAAAATACGAAGTGGCTTTGCAAATGACATTTATGCAGATGAACTTCATCATCTCTATGAACAGCAGACAGACTTGCGAAATCTGCTGAAAAAAGAGTCGGAGCAATTGATGAAACAGTTTGCGGAAAAGATTTCTCAGAATGAAAATTTTGATACAGAGCTTGTGAATCTTGTTGCAAAACTTCACACTCAACTTGCGGAATCAAAGGGTAAAAAAGTTTATGGTTATCTCAAGTTTGATGTGAAGAAAACTGTTGATGAGATTTTTTTAAGGCTTGAAGATAATGATTCAATCAAGAAAATGTATGAACTCTGGTGTGAAATGGAACAGCAGAAGCATGACGTTTATTCGTCGGCAAAGATTGACTTTTCTGCACTTACCGATAACAAGGAGTTCAGGTCTGTAAAAAATATGATAATAAAGACTGTTATGGAAATGGAGTATCCAATTGCGGAAATGACTAACTTATCTGAAATAGTTGATGAGAGTGTATTGGACTCGGAGCAGCAGTTTAATGAAACTGTGCAAACAGAAACCGCCTCGGAGATTCCACAGCAATCCGTGAATTCAATTACAGAAAATGAATCAGATGAAAGTAAGCAGAACATCAATGAAAATTTTGAAAATGAAATACTTGCCAATACCATATTCAGCTTATTTGTAAATCTCAGCCGCTGTATCGAAGATGACTATCATCACAAGTTCCAATCGGGCAGAAAAATGATTGACAGTAAGTTGCTAAGAATGATGCAGCAAAAGAAGCAGGCTCTTGGTATGAAAAACGAGCATGAGCAAAATCAGGAACAGTCATATTAGGCGCTATATGCCCTGTGTCATGGTGCTATGGGAAGGTGAAGTAGAAAATATAAATATTAATATATAGCTGAGAAGAAAATATATTAGGCGTACTAAGATTGAAAACAGTACGCCTTAATTTTTCGTCAATTCCGCCCATTTGCGAGGGTGATTTTGACAGTATTTGCAGTGATTTTAATCTTATTATATCATAAATTTTGTAAATGTAAAGGACTTTTTTGAAAAATTACAGCTGAAATGTGACTGCAAAAGAATATTTTCAAGCTTTTAAACCGTCATTTTTCAGTCAGAACGGAGGTTTTTTATGGCTAAACGAGGAAGTAATATTTATAAGAGAAAAGACGGTCGTTTTGAGGGACGTGTACCGGTCGGTTACAATGACAACGGAAAAATCAAGTATAAATCTGTGTATGCAAGAACGCTTGCAGAGGTAAAGGAAAAGATGTCAGAGATGTATTCAGTACGACAGAATCGTGCTGTTTCAGCAATAAAACTGACGGTTGCCGATGCAGCAGAGCAATGGCTTTCTTCAGCCAAACTTCGTGTTAAGGAGTCAAGCTATGCAAACTATGAGAATATTGTTTCAAAGCATATTCTCCCGGTTCTCGGTGGCGAGTACATGGCTAATCTGACCACGCAGAAGCTTAATGATTTCATTCATCAAAAGTTAAATCATGGTCGCCTGAATGGTAAAGGCGGACTGTCGGCGAAGTCGGTGCGTGATATTATGACCGTTTACCGCAGCATTGAAACCTTTGCGGCAAGGGAATACGGCATAAGAGAAAACTATTTTACAATGCCTAAAACTGAGAAAAAACAGATGGATGTGCTGAACGCTTTTGAAAGAAAAAAGCTTGAATCGTACCTTCTGCACAACCAAAATAATACAAATATTTCGGTACTACTTTGCCTGTTCACTGGACTTCGTGTGGGAGAATTATGCGGTTTGAAGTGGGGCGATATTGATTTTGAAAACGGAACTCTGTCAATCAGCCGAACAGTTCAGAGGATAAATAAACACGGAAAATCGGAAGTTGTCATTGGCTTGCCGAAAAGCAAGACATCGGTTCGTACTGTTCCGATTCCTGATTTTGTTATTGCAATTTTAAAGAAAAGGAAAAAGGATAACGATATTTTTATTATAACAGGAAATTGCAAACCAACTGAGCCGAGAACCATGCAAAATCGGTTCAAGTCAATTCTTAAAGTTTGCGGTATTCGGAATGTGAATTTTCATCTGCTCAGGCACACTTATGCAACTGTCTGCATTGAAAATGGATTTGATCCGAAAACGCTTAGCGAGTTGCTCGGTCATGCGGACGCAAGCATTACTCTCAATCGTTATGTTCATTCGTCTATGCAGATGAAGAAAAATTATGTAAGTCGTTTGAAACTTACTGCTTGATTTTTCAGCCGTCAGATTTTCGTAATCATATTTATGAAAACTGCCTGTTTTACGCTGTTTGCAGCTTGTATTTTATTAATGGGCGGAATTGACGAAATTGAAAATCACCTTTTCAGTTTTATTATATCATAAAATTTATCGTATTATTTATTGAAATAAATGTTAAGTTATGGTATTATGGGAATGCAGAGGTGATAATATGATCAGGATTGCAGTAGTTGATGATGAAAATAATATTTGTTCATTTGTCGAAAAGTGTTTATTTAACTTATCAAAAAAATATGCCATTAACATAGAAGTTGATGTATTTAGTAGCGGTGAGGATTTAATGAATATAATAAACGAAACTTTTTTTGATGTCATTTTTCTGGATATTAAAATGAATGATTTATCTGGAATGGATGTTAGCAAACTTATTCGCAGCACTATGGGAAATGAAGCGACACAAATAGTTTATATATCAGGTAATACTGAATATGCTATTGAAGCTTATGATTATGATCCCCTTCATTTTTTGTCCAAACCGCTGAGTGAAGAAAAAATTGAAAAAGCGTTCTTTTCTTAATTCATCGTTTGAGGCGATGGAAAGAAAGAACGCTCATGAAAATATTTCATATATAAGTATACAACATTATGTTGAAAAAATCAAGAGAAATTTTATGACTATTTTAGATAGTCGCAGAAAGGAAGAAATGTAAAATGAAGAAAAACTTTTATAAAAAATTAGCAGTAGCAGCGATGGGGACATTACTCGTGTTTGCCTGTGCAGGGTGTTCGAAAAAAGAGGCAGACAAGGAAAACGAAGCGGTTGCTGTCGTCAATAACATGCAGCATGCGTCGGCGTCGACAGACGGTGCCCTTTTATTTAAGGATGGGGTGGTTTATTATTCGGATGTCAAAAAGGGCGTGAGTACACCGCTTTGTACAAAAGCAAATTGTCCGCATACATCCGCCCGGGAATGTACGGCAAATTATGGAAAGGGCTCGGGAGGCGGAATGTGCGCATTCTTTTATGAGAAAAAACTGTATGTTCTTGTGAATGACGAATTGACAAATTCCAAATTGTATGTCGCAGATCAAAATGGACAAAATCGGAAAGAAATCGGCAAACTTGATTATTCGGTGAGCGTAAATGCACGGCTCATCGTGAAAGAGGGTATGGCAGCGGCCGTGCTTGAAAAGAATCAAAGTGATGAAAATACCGGCGAAGTTACGTCGATGCCGGTGCTGGTAACGATTGATTTAAAGAGCGGTACGGCGACAGAATTGGTTGAGCCATTGAATCAATACCGCGCACAGATTTCGCTGCATAGTGTGAATGACAATACGGTGTACTATAGTTATTCGTATTGGGATGAGAAAAAAGAAGTTGTGGATAAGTGCGGGGATCCTGCGACGACGGTGGAAGAAATGAAAGAATTGATGAAAACCAATGCACATACATTTGCCGGCTTCCTCTCGACGGATGGAAATCAGGGAAAAGAAAATGAACTGGAGGCGGCCGATGCCCCGAATGTCGTTTATATGGACGAAGACAATGTGTATCTTACGAAGGGTATGGAAAATTCGTTGTATAAAATGACGTTCGAAACTATGGAAGCGGAAAAAGAGGCTTCCTGGGAGAGTGACATGAATTTTATCGATGGCATGATGGTTTATGGAGACCGTGCTTCGGAAAAAACCAAATTCCATGCTGTCAATTTTAAGGATGATGGGAAAACCAGTGAGTTTGAAGCACCTTCGGACAGCTTGTTTACTGCGGTGATCGGCGAGGATCTGTATTATACCTATATGCCGGAAGTAAACGAAGAGGGCGAAGGTACGACGGAGCTAGGGGTGGCACATTTGAAATGATTACTGTGCCTGCATCGAAGACATCTGCAATCGCCATAATGCGGGCACACAGTGGGATGTCCTGGCCGGCGAACCCCTGCGTGAGAATTTCACGATAATAATTATGGCGTTTCATTCCTTTTAAAATAATGCCGACATATGCGGTGGTATGTTTTACATGGTTTCCGGTACTGTCGTCACGGTTTTCGATAATTAAAACTGTTAAAGCGGTGCTTTTCGTGCAGTTTGCCGGTCTCGTGAATATACATAATGATAATGTGAAAAACCGGAAATTAAACTTGCTGCTTCAAACGGTTACCGTACACAGATATAAACCCAGTACACAATATATAAGGCAACCATAAAGATTCCCTCACCCCGGCGGATTTCTTTGCGGGAGCAGGAGAAGATCCAGCACAGGATGCTGATAAAAATAAGAAATATGAGGTCAATCGCATTTTCCGTGATAAAGGCAATCGGACTGATTGCAGAACCGACACCGAGTACAAGCAGAATATTGAAAATGTTCGATCCGATGACATTTCCTACTGCCATATCGACTTCATTTTTCCGGGCAGCTACGATCGAGGTGACAAGTTCCGGTAGACTGGTTCCGATCGCGCAGATCGTAAGTCCGATCAGTGTCTGGCTCATACCAAATGCCGCAGCGATGTCAGATGCAGAATCTACGACAAAGTCGCCGCCATATTTGATCGCTACACCACCAAGTATAATGAATAATAGACTTTTCCACACCGGGAGAATTTTCGCATCTTCGCCTTCTACCTCAACTTCAATGCCGGCAGCTCTTGCTTTCAGGGCAGAACGGATCATGACAACGAGGAAGATGGCAAAGCAAACTATAAATACGATACCTTCCACGCGGCTGATCGACATTTCCAGCCAGCCGGCCGCCAAAAGCAGGATGGCACATACGATAGAAACCGGAAAATCACGCTTTCGTGTATCTTCATGAACGGCGAGCGGTGTAATGATGGCACACACTCCGCATACCACGAGCAGATTGAATATATTCGAACCTACGACGTTGCTTATTGCCAATGAGTTATTGCCGGCGAGCGATGCGGTCACACTGACGGAACATTCCGGAAGGCTTGTCCCCATGGCGACTACCGTCATTCCGACGATCAGGGAAGGCACGCGCAGCTGTTTGGCGATACTGGCGCTTCCGTCTACAAAAAAATCGGCTCCTTTGATCAGGAAAACGAAGCCAATAATAAGCAGGATAAATGATTGAAATAATTGCATAGTGTACTCCTTTTAAATTTCGTGAAACGATTTGGGGGATTTCCCCTTCCACGCATTCGCGTTTTGGTAAATACTAGTGTATCACGATTTAAAAAAAACAACAAGAGGGAAGTGACAAAAGAATAAAAGTGTGCTATAATGCGTACAATAAATACAGAATGAACGGAGCGTGATAAAATGTATCCTTATTATACGTATTGGGATCCGACGTACATTCTTGTGGTAATCGGAGCGGTTATCAGCATGATTGCGTCGGCAAATGTAAAGCGAAGTTTTCAGAAAAACAGCCGGGTTTATAACCAGCGCGGGCTGCGTGCAGAGCAGGTGGCAGAGATGATTCTGCGAAGTGCCGGTATCACGGATGTCAGCATCCGCCGTGTGAGTGGCGATCTGACAGACCATTATGATCCGAGCAAAAAAGTAGTCAATCTGTCAGATTCGGTGTATGGCTCGACTTCTGTTTCCGCGGTTGGGGTAGCTGCACACGAATGCGGCCACGTTATCCAGCATGCGAGAGGATACGTGCCAATCACAATCCGTACGGCACTCGTACCAATCGTCAATTTTGCTTCCCGGCTTTCGATGCCGCTCATTTTGATCGGTTTGATCCTCGGTTATGTCGGACTGGCAAAAATTGGTGTTGTTCTTTTCTGCGGCGTCTTGATCTTCCAGCTCGTGACGCTCCCGGTTGAATTTGATGCGTCCGCGCGTGCCATGCGGG
>OGQJ01003744.1_pt1 | contig 10019 bp, 4 predicted proteins | sample 1553161 | NCBI WGS metagenome assembly OGQJ01 (sample SAMEA2579923, study PRJEB22360) | human gut metagenome | biome: human gut; feature: human-associated habitat; material: faeces | place: Denmark | collected 2008/2010 | reverse complement strand
TGGCCGTCCTCCTTCCGATGCTGCATCCCCGGGGCGTGCCCCGTTGCCGTCGGGTTCTGCTGCCGGTTCTTCGGCAGGCTCCGGTGCCGGGACTGGTTCCGAAGGCCGCCGCGCGGGTTCTCCCGCCGGCGATTCCCCGGCTTGCCCTTCTGTCCGATCCGCGGCCGCAGTCCCGGTCTGTCCCGGTGTTTTTTCCTCCATCGGTTCCGCAGCCCCGTCCGTTACCGCATTCCCGGGCCGGCTTCCGGCCGATCCTTTGTCCGGGTCTGCCGCGGCAGCCGTTGCCGTTGCATTCCCCTGCGTCACCGCCCCGTTCCCGACCGTGAAAAGCGCATATTCGCCGCCCGCCTTGTCGAGGATCGTACGCAGCCGTGTGGGGTTGCAGTCGGTGATCAAGATCTGCCCGAACGAATCTTCGGACACGAGGCGGATCAACTGCTCCACGCGCCCGGCGTCGAGCTTGTCGAAGAGGTCGTCCAGCAGCAGGATCGGTTTTTCGCCCTTTTCCCGGGCGACGATGGTGTATTGCGCCAGTTTGAGGGCTATCAGGAACGATTTCTGCTGTCCCTGCGACCCGTATTTGCGCAGGGGGTAGCCGCCGATTTTCAGCACCAGGTCGTCGCGGTGGATGCCTGCCGTGGTGAATTCGTTGGCGAGGTCTTTCTGCCGTGCCGCGAGGAGCAGTTCGTCGAACGGCCGGTCGTTCAGCTCCGACTTGTAGTGCAGTTCGACCTGCTCGCGGTCGCCCGAGAGGGTGCGGTAATAGTCCGCGACGACGGGTTGCAGCCGTTGCGTGAACTCCCGCCGCAGGGCGTGTATCCGGTTGCCCTGCTCGACGAGTTGCAGGTCGTAAATGCGGAGCATCGTTTCGTCGGGCATGTTCTTGAGCAGGCGGTTGCGTTCGGCCAGCACGCCGTTGTAACGCATTACGGCGGCCAGGTAGGTGCGGTCGAGCTGCGAGATGAAGCCGTTGAGGTAGCGGCGGCGTTCGTCCGCGGCGTCGCTGATGAGCGCACTGTCGGCCGGCGACACGATCACGGCCGGAATCAGCCCCACGTGATCCGACAGCCGTTCGTATTCCTTCCCGTTGCGTTTGAGCACCTTGCCGCCCTTGCGCGAGAACGAGCACACGACGCTCTCCGTCTTGCCCGCATCGGTGAGGTACTGTCCTTCGGCGAGGAAGAAATCCGCGCCGTGGCGGACGCTCTGCCCGTCGGTCATCGCCAGCGACGACTTGCACATCGAAAGGTAATAAACCGCGTCGATGATGTTGGTCTTGCCCGCCCCGTTGTCACCCACCAGACAGTTGATGCCGGGGCACAGGGCGAGTTCCTCCTGTGCGATATTCTTGAAGTTGAGCAGCGATATTTTCTTCAGATACATGGTTCAAAGATAGTGCAAGCCGAGCGCAATGCCAAATTTATTTGGGCATTGCCAAGGCGCCGCCTGTGTTCTGTAAAGATAGTGCAAGCCGAGCGCAATGCCAAATTTATTTGGGCATTGCGCCCGTCGTATGTATCCCGAGTTGCAAAAAATCGGGATGCGGCATTGTACATTGTGAATAGTTTTGTATCTTTGCTGCCTAACGTACGGAATTATAAACTAAACAAGATAGATTTTTATGGCAAAACAGCATGTCGCCGAGCAGGAAACCCTTGGCGAAGCAATGAACAAAACTGAGTTTTTCTTCGAGAAGAACGGCCGTATGTTGTCGTATGTTTTCCTCGGATTGCTGGTGCTCGCAGCCCTCGTTTTCGGCTACCGCGCACTGATCGTGTCGCCGCGTGCCGAGAAGGCCGCCGAAATGATCGCCGAGGCGCAGTACCGTTTCGAGGATCAGAATGCGGACTATGCGCTGGCACTCGAAGGCGATGCCAACGGCGCCGGATTCCTCGAGGTGATCGAGAAGTACGGCTCGACCCCTTCGGGCAACCTTGCCAAACACTACGCCGGCATCTGTTACCTGAAGGCCGGCGACCTGGAGAATGCCGCCAAATTCCTGGCCAGGTATTCGCCCGTAAAGGGTATCCCGGGCGCATTGATCAACGCCCAGAACTACGGGTTGCAGGGTGACATCGCCGTCGAGCAGAAGGACTATGCCAAGGCTGTGAAATTCTACGACAAAGCCGTAGCGGCTGCCGACAACAACCTCACCGCTCCGATGTACCTCCGCAAAGCCGGCCTGGCCGAGCAGGCCCAGGGCAACGGCGCGAAAGCGGCCGCATACTACGAGCAGATACTGACTTCGTACCCGGCGTCGATGGACGCACGCGACGCGGAGAAACTTCTCGGCAGCATAAAATAACCGGAGACTATGGCGACCAAGAAGCATAACCTTTCCCAATTCGATTCACCCCTGCCTTCGGCCGCCGAGATGCGGTTCGGCATCGTCGTGGCCGAGTGGAACCGCGAGGTCACCGAAGCCCTTCTCGAAGGCGCCGTGCGCACGTTGCGTGCCGCCGGATGCCCCGACCTGAACATCCAGATCAAATATGTCCCCGGGACGTTCGAACTGGCGCTCGGCGCACAGTTTTTCGCCGAATATACCGATGTCGACGCGGTGATCGCGCTCGGGTGTGTCATCCAGGGCGATACGCGCCATTTCGATTTCATTTGCCAGGGCGTGACGCAGGGTATCACCCAGCTGCAGATCCAGTGGAACATGCCGATCGCATTCGGTGTGCTGACCGTCAACGACATGCAGCAGGCGCTCGACCGCGGCGGCGGCCGCCACGGCAACAAGGGCGATGAAGCGGCTGCGACAGCCATCAACATGGTCAAGTTGCAGATCGACATGGAAGCCGCTTCCCCCGACCACGAACCCGACCGGCGGAACATCAACTGACGACTTTGGTACAGATATTAAAGGGAGCCTTTCATAGGCTCCCTTTTTTGCGGCGTTTCCGGCGGTGCGTAGCGGTTATCAGTTGCGTCCGTGTGTCATGACCTATGATCCGTGTCCTGTGCTCTGGGAACCGTGCTCCGTGAACCGTGTGCTGTGCGTCTTGAACTCGTGTGCCCGCGAGTTGTGTGTCCGTGTCGGCGCCCGTGCGTCCCTCTCCGCCGCCTGATATGCTCCGGGGCGCCATTCACGGCTTGGACGGAAAGGCATGTGCCTCGGGCCCGGCGGGCCCGGCCTTCGGAGGCCTGTACCACCGCCATCGCCGTTGCCACCCGGGGCGGAATAAAAGAAGAGGGAGGCCTTCAGGCCTCCCTCTTCGGTATGGGGATCGAACGGTGTTATTCGACAACCTGAATGACCGGACTGTCGTTGTACCCGTTATCGGCGGAGCTTGCCCAGCGGATCGTACCGCCGTTGGGTTCCGTACCGCCCGTGGTATTGGCTTCGCAATAGAACCGGATCTTGACGCTGCCGTCGCTGATACCGCGTGCGAAGGTCATTGTCTCGTCGATCTGCATGTTGGCCGTCGGTACCAGATGCGTGTAGGTGATCTGTTCCCCGTTGACGGTTGCGGTCTGCGTGTCGGTCGCCGGTTTCCAGCTCGTACCGTCCATATATTGCAGGCTCCAGTACTTCTGTCCGGTGCCGGAGATACGTGTGAGACCCGTAAAACGAACCTTCGTTCCCGACTTGAAGTTCTTGACCGGAACTTCGAATAACCAGTAGTCGCCCTTCCATGCTCCCGTGACGTAGGGTTGTCCCGTGCCGCCGATCATGCGCGTGCTGTTGGGGTGCAGGCTGCCGTCGGAGTTGAAGGTGTGGAAGTAGGAGATATAACCTACGCCCGATGAGGCCATGAGCTTGTTGTTCTGCTCGAACTGCTCTTTCGGAACCGTGTAGTCCGTGCCCGAGGCACCGTTGAAGAACCACTTTACCGGAGCGTCCAGACCTTCCAGCGGCCCGCCTTCCGCCAGGCTTTCCTGTGTCACGAAGATCTCCTTGACGGCTTTGGTGCCGAGCACCTCGTCCGAGATGATCGAGAACGAAGCGGAGCGTTCGTCGAGCGAAAGGTTGCTGGTCGCTTTCACCGTCATGACATACTCCTTGTCCGCTTCGCCGGCCGAGGGCGTGACCTCGATCCATGCGTTCTCGGCAACCGAAATCGTCCAGTCCCAGTTGGATTTCACCTTGAAGGTGAATGCATTGGGCTGGTAGGCCGGGAACGGGGGCAGTGCCAGGTCGTCGCCGATGTCCTCGCTCGTAATCTCGATCTGCGGCGTGATGTCCTGCAGGATGTTCAGGTCGGCTTTGATGTCCTTGTACTGGCCGCTGCCCTTGAAGGCGATGCTGAAATCACGGCTCAGGGATGCCGGCTGCTCGGGATACTCCTCGATGTCGAGCGTGAAAGTCCCGTTGCCCGTCTCGGTGAAGGTTGCCCATTCGGCTTTTTCGGGTTCGTAGAACGGCGTCACGTTCGACGCGACCTTGATGTCGTAATGGGCGGCATAACGTCCCGCTACGATCTCGTTCGTCTCGATGTTGTTGACGACGAACCTGATGTAAGGTTCGTTGGCGCTCTGGTTGACGACGAGGGTCGTTTCGGTCTGCCTGCCGTCCGCATAGCGGAATACGACCGTCGCCGAACGCGGGGTGTTGGCATCGTTGTCCTCCAGGCAGAAGCGTACCTTGCCGTCGCCCTGGCCTGTCTTGGGGTAGAATTTGATCCAGTCTCCGTCCGTGGAGTTGCATTCGACACTCCAGTTGCAGTTCGAACGGATGTCGTAACGGATCAGTTCGAGCGTGGCGTCGCCGATGATGGCCTCGGCGTCGAAACCCAGGTCGGAGGAGGCGGTCACCAGCTTGCTCGATACGACGGTATTCTCCAGCCGGAAGTAGGGGCTGCCGCCCTCCGTGTCGTCGTCGCTGCACGAGACGAAGGCCGCCGGGATCAGGAGCAGCGCCGACATGGCCAGGCCCCTCATGTTGCGGATTATGTTTTTCGCGTTCATAGTGCGTTCGTTTTTAGATTATAGGTTCTCTTCGGCGATGACATTCTTGCGGAACGAGTGTTCCCACGGCTGCCCGGCATCCTTGGCGACGGCCTGGCCGCTCCACCATATCGGGAAGACCATGGTGTTGTCGTTGATGGTACCGCCCTGTGCCTCGAATGCGGCCGTATAGTTCGCACGGTTGTTGGCGATCGCGATCGACGGATAGGGATAGCGGGCGATGAACTTTCCGCCCGTGGCGTTCAGCTCGATCGTTCCCATACCGGTCTTGCACTCGGGATACCCCGTACGGCGCATTTCGTGGTACATCTGGAAGCCGATGACCCAGAACAGCGAGAGCCATTTCTGCTCGGCGAGGCGCTGCTGGGTATTGTTCCATTTTACCTGGTCGCTCGCCAGCAGTGCGGCGATGTTCTTCTGCGTGATGGCTACGGTCTTGAGTTCGATCTTGTTCGACGCGTTGAGTTCGGGGTAGGAAGCGTAAATGCCGTATTCGCCCCATTTCTGGCACGACGCGGTGATCGCCGCTTCGTAATACTCCTTGGCGGAGCCCGATATCCAGCCGTTCATCGCTGCTTCGGCCTTGATGAAGAGCAGCTCGTCGTAGTCGAGCATGTGGTTGGGGCGCGTGTCGCCCACCAGCGTTTCGTAATGCAGGTAGGGTTCGCGTTCGCTGATGGAGGTGATGCCGTTGTAGTTGATCGTACAGCCCGAGACGGCGCCGATCATTTTGCGGATCACATCGGGCTCGGTCGCACTGGGATACTGGATGTAGCGGGGCTTGATCCAGATGCGCAGGCGCGGGTCGACGAAGCCGTCCGAAGCGTCGTAGAGCAGGTCGAGCAGCTGTGCGGCGATGTGGTGGTCGCTCGACAGGCTCTTGTCGTCGGGGAACGAACTGGAGTTGAAATAGGTCTTGTAATACTCCGCGCTGCCGGAGAACTTCACGGTGGCGTTGTCGTCGTTCGACTCGAAGACGGGGTATTTGCCCGGGTTGGAGATGATCTGGTTGATCTGCTCGCCGACCGTGGGGGTGAAGGCGTTGTTACGGCCGCTCACGCGCATCAGCAGACGCAGGCGCAGCGTGTTGGTGAATTTCTGCCACTTGGCGATGTCGCCGCCGTAGATGCCGTCCTTGGTGGGGTCGTCCAGCCCCAGGCTGGCGTTGTAGAGCGAGTTGGCCAGCTCGAGTTCCTCCAGCATGGCCGTATAGACCTCCTGCTGCGAGTCGATATGCGGGGTGTTGATGCCCTCGCCGCCCTTGAGCGCCTCGCGGTAGGCGATCGAACCGAACATGTCGGTGAGGATCGACATGTTATAGACCTTCAGCGTCAGGCCGATGGCCTGGAAGTTGGGCTGGTTCTGCGCCACGGCCAGGTCGTACATGTGCTTGGCATTGCCGGCCCATTTGTACCCGAGGTTCCAGATGGCCTTGAAATTGCCGTCGGCAAGGTTGTAGCAGTGTTCGCGGCGCGGTGTCGACTTGGCCACGGTGACCTGCGAAATCTCGTTGGCGATGCTCAGCATGTAGGACGAATAGCTGTTCGTAGAGCTGTAAATCAGCGGTTCGAGCAGCGCGATGGGGGCTACCGACCCTTCCGATTGTTTGTTCGGATTGGTGTTGTAATCCTCGAAATCGTTCGTACATGCGCCCGATGCGGCGAGCAGCGCGAGTATCAGGATATATTTTGCGTATTTCATGGCGTTCGCAGTTTTAGAACTGAAGTTTGATGTTGATACCGTAGGTACGCGTCATCGGGAAGGTGACGGTTTCGATACCGGGGTAAATGTTCGTACCGTTGACCAGACCTGCCGCCTCGGGGTCGAACTGCGGCCAGTCGGTGATGCAGAAGAGGTTGGTGGCGAAGAACCCGATCGACGCGCCCTGCAGGAAACGGGTCTTGGCCATCAGGTGCTTCGGCAGCTGGTAGTCGATGCGCAGCTCCTTGAACTTGAGGAAGTCGGTGCTGAACGTGTTTTCACGGCCGTTGTCGCGCACCCATTTGTAGGACTGGTAGTAGGTGTAGATGTTCTCCGTGACGGCGGTGTTCTTCTGGTAGGAAACCGTGCCGTCGCCGTTGTCCACGGCGTTGACGCCCTGCAGAACCAGGCCGTCGTCACGTCCGGCGAGCGAGTTCTTCAGTTTGCCCTGGTACGAGAGTGCGAAGTTGGTCACCGAGTAGGCCACGCCGCCGACCTGCGCCGTGAACTGCGCGCTCAGCGAGAGGTTCTTGTAGCGGAACGTCGTGCCGAAGCCTGCCTTCCAGTCGGGGATTACGCTGCCCAGGTGCTCGAACTTCTTGGAGTCGGTCTCCTTGGTCAGCAGCGGGTAGCCGGTCTTGGCGTTGATGATCTGCATGCCCGAGCAGTCGACCTGGTTACCGTTTTCGTCCGTGTAGGTCGAACCCTCCGGCGCGTACTCGTAGTGGCTGGCCGAATAGAGCTGGTGCATGGACTTACCCACGTACGAGTAGACGAATATACGGCTGCCGATGGTCGTCGAGGTCGAGGTCTGCAACGGCGTTGCGGGATCCCATCCGTTCTGCAGCTCGTTGAGTTTGTTCTTGTTGAGCGACCAGTTGCCGTTGATCTCCCAGTTGATGTCCTTCGTGCGGACGGGAACCATGCGGAACGTGACCTCGACACCCTTGTTGGTAATCAGGCCGGCGTTCATCTTGCGGGACGTACTGCCGGTTTCGGCGCTCGTTTCGGCGCTGATGATCTGGTTGCGGGTGCTGGTCTTGTAGAGCGCCACGTCGACATTGAGCCGGTTGCCCAGGAACTTGGTTTCCAGGCCGACTTCCCAGCTGCTGGTCTTTTCCGGGAGGATGTACGGGTAGTTGCTGGCCGTAGGCAGCGTGACGCCGCCCGGATAGTCCGTGGTCGAGTAGTCGTCGTAGAGCGAGAAGACCGAAGTGTCGTTACCCACCTGTGCCCAAGAACCGCGCAGCTTGATCATGTTGACATGAGGGGAGTTGATCTTGAACGCCTTGTCGAGCAGGATACTGGCCGATACCGACGGGTAGAAATAGCTCCAGTTGGAGGGAGCCAGCGTCGACGACCAGTCGTTGCGGGCCGTGACGTCGAGGAAGTAGGTGTCGTCCCACGACAGGTTGACAAAGCCGTAAAGGCTGTTGGTCTGCCGGTTGCTGCGGTAGGGCGACGTGTCGAGGGCTACCGCGGCGTTGGCGAACGAATACATGCCGGGGCCTTCGCTGCTCAGCTGCGAGGCGGTGATGGTGGTCGAGTAGTATTTGTTGCGCAGGACGCTGCCGCCGAATGCCGCCGTGACGCCGAAGCGATCCCACAGCTTGTTGTACTTGAGCAGGAAGTCCGAGTTGTAGTCGTAGCGGCGGATGGTCTTCTCGCGGTACATGCCGTAGCGGTTGTCGAGCGACATGAAGGGTTTCTGCTGCGAGCGCCATTCGATATTGGCGTCGAAGCCGCCGCGCAGCGTGAAGGTCAGCTCGGGCAGGATCGTGAAGTCGATGCTCACGTTGCCGAAGAAACGGTCACGATCCAGTTTGTTCAGCTCCTCGTACAGCGTGCGGTAGGGGTTGTGGCCCTCGAGGCTGTTGTAGATAAGCCCCGAAGTGGTGTTGTATTTGTCTTCGCCGCTGCCTGCCAGGTAGTTGGCATAGGTATAACGGCCCTGCATGTACTCGTCGCGGTAAGCCGAGATGGGGTTGGTGTTGTAGCCCCAGATCAGGCCGTACATGGGCGAACCCTGGCTGTAACCCGACATGGGCATGTTGTCGCTGTTCTTGCGGATGTAGTTGACCTTTGCCGCCAGTTTGATGGCCTTGCTGATCTTCTGGTTCAGGGCCAGTGCGAAGGTCTGCTGTTCGTAGCCCGAGTTGGGCGTGATCCAGTCGTTGCGCAGGTCGGTGAATGAGAAGCGCGTGCTCGTACCCTTGCCCGTCGAACCGTCGATGGTCACCGAGTTGCTCCACGTAACGCCCGTTTCGAAGAGGCCGGTGAACCAGTCGTCGGCGTATACCCACGGCAGGGGGGTGAACTCTCCGGTTTCCCAGTTCTTCGACATGTAGAGATAGCGCAGCTTGCTGGAGTCGAAATGCTCGCCGTACGTGTAGCGCGAGATCTGCTGGCGGACGGGCTGCCCGTCGTAGGTCATCGTGCCGGGAAGGCCCCATGCCGATGCGACGCGGTTGGTGAGCGACGTGGTGACGGCCGAGGGGCCGTATTCCTCCTGGAATTCGGGCCAGAAGCCTGCGGTCTCGAAGGTCACCGAACCGTTGTATGTAACGCCGATACCACGCTGTTCGCGGCCCGACTTGGTGGTGATGAGCACCACGCCGTTCTGGCCCATCGAACCGTAAAGCGCGGCTGCGGCGGGGCCCTTGAGGACGGAGACGTTCTCGATGTCGTCGGGGTTGAGGTCGGAGATCGGGTTACCGAAGTCCACCGGGGCGTTGCTGTTGGCATAGTTGGCGCCCGAACCGGAGGCTACCGTGCCGTTGCTCATCGGGATACCGTCGATGACGAACAGCGCTTCGTTGGCGCCGTAGTTGAGCGACGTGTCGCCGCGCAGCGTCACACGTACCGTACCGCCGGGGCCGGTGCCCGCCGAGGACATCGACATACCGGCGACCTTGCCGTTGAGCCCCGTCACCCAGTTGCTCGATATGGATTTGGTGAGTTCGTCGCCCGAGACTTTCGAAACGGCATAGCCGACCGATTTCTCCGAGCGGGTCAGGCCGAGTGCCGTGACGACCACTTCGTCGATCTTCTGCGCCGATTCTTTCAGCGTGACGTTGATCGTGGTGCGGCTTCCGACCGTGACCTCCTGCGGGTCATAACCCAGCGACTGGAAGACCAGCACGTCGTTGTCGCTGCCGACATGGATCGTATAGGTTCCGTCTGCGTTCGAAATCGTGCCTGTCGCAGTCCCCTTCAGGATGACGGTGGCCCCGACGAGCGGGCTTTTGCCGTCCGTGTCGAACACGATGCCCGTGATGTTGCGGCTTTGGGCCCAGGCGGCCGAAGCGACCAGCAACATTACCGCGGTTGCCAAAGCATTCCGTATGTATGTTTTAAGCTTCATATTGTTGATTTTTTTAATTCGGGTTTTTTTGTCGAACAGATCG
>OGQJ01003742.1_pt1 | contig 10022 bp, 9 predicted proteins | sample 1553161 | NCBI WGS metagenome assembly OGQJ01 (sample SAMEA2579923, study PRJEB22360) | human gut metagenome | biome: human gut; feature: human-associated habitat; material: faeces | place: Denmark | collected 2008/2010 | reverse complement strand
AAACGGCTTGCGCACGACACGGACGCCTTCGTCTTCCGGCAGTTCGGTTTCTCCCGACCACAGCAAAAACAACGGCGTCTGCAACAATTTTTTGTGCAGGCTCCGCAGCTTTTCGGCGTCATCGTCAACCACGGCAGCATCAAAAACACCGTCCGAATCGTATTCTTCGCGCACCTCCCAGTCAGGGTGCCGCTCCAGCTGCGACTTCAGATCTCCGGCAAAAACGGCGTTGGCGGAAATCAGCAGAATTTTGGCCATGGGCACCTCCTAAAACTTAAAGCCGATACCGGTGACAAAGGCATAGCCTTCGTTGCTTTCCGCCGCGTCGTATCCTTTAAACTCGCCGCGGGCAACCGCCGCCTGCAGCTCAAAATGCCGGTTCAGCTGATAGCGGCCGGAAAGCTGCACGATTTTGTCTTCATAATCGCGGCCGTCAGCCTTGGAATAAAAATAAGTCAGCGCGGTTTTGACCGGACCGATCTCATAGCCGACGCCGATATTGGCCGCCCAGGCGTCGCGATAAGCGTCAAACCCTTCCGGCCGGCGGGGAGAACGCACGTTCATGTCCGCATATTTGTGACTGACAAACGTCCGACGGACGCCGCCGCCCAAAGTCCAGCCTTTGTAATACAGGCTCAGACCGGCCGACAACTCGTCGTCAATGTCTTCAAAATGAGCGGCGGCAAGCGAGGCCGACAAGCTGACGTTGCCCAGTTCGCGGTTATGATAAACCGAAGCAATGTAACCGGCTTTGTCGTGATAAGGCGCATAACGGCTGATCAGACCGTCGCGGCTGAAACTTTCCGGCACAAAAGTCAGGCCGAACATGGTGCCGTCGAACTCGGGGCTGATATAGGTAATTTTGGGCGCGGTGCCGTCGGTGTTGATGTCGGTCGAATTGAGCGTGCGGTAGGCGGTGCCGCGGCGATTGCGCTGCCAGTTGGGGTTGGCGACAAAATTGACCAGATCGCTCTGATTGACGCCGAGAACGCCGGCATCCGGCGCGCCGACTCCGAGCTGGTAAGCGGCATTGTAACTCTGACCGCCGACAACCCGGCCGAAAGGCGCATCCAAAATCAAATATGCCTCTTCACCCCACGAACCGTGGTTGTAATCTTTCAGCTGCTGATCAAAACCGTAGGCCAGATCAAGGTAGGCGCCCAGCTGATAGGAATCGTCAAAACTGTATTGCGCCAGCAGGCTGAGGTTAAAACGCGTCGGCAGATGGTAACGGGACCGGTGATAAGAATAGCGGGAATCGGGATGGCCGTATCCAAACAGCGTCCGCGCCTTTCCCATTGCCTCAAAAGTCCATTCCCCGGCCTCGGCCGCGGTGCTGATCAAAGCCGCGCAAACGGCCGCTATCGCTGCTTTTTTCATCGTATTTTCCCCGTTTATTGCTTATTGCTGCCAGTCTAAGGACTATTTTTCCGCTGTCAATAAAATATTTACTGGACAAAAAAATGCAAGCGTTGTAAAATGAAAGTATGAAAACAATTATTAAAAATAACTACTATGTGTAAAAGAGAAATAGAATTGGATTATCTCCAAGACGAAATCAGAGAAGAGTACCTGGACATGAACTGTTCTGAATTACGCGATCAAATTGCAGCCCTTCAACAGGATCAGGAAATGGACAAATACGAACGCAAAGTACGTTTGTCGGTCTTGAAAGAACTGTTGCAGGACGCCCGCATCGACCGCGACACGTTCTTTGAGAACGACTGAGTCTTTCTCTAAAAAAACAAAAGCTCTCCGACCGCCCGGTTTGAGAGCTTTTTTTATGGCTGCCGCATAAGCGGGCAAACGGGCGGTACATCTGCCGGAATTGCATCGTTTGCAGACTGGAAAGGCGGGGCAAAGCGGTCAACAGCCCGGCCTCGGCCGGTGAAAATTTATTTTCGGACAGATACGGCATTTTTTGCTGGAAAGCGGAGAAAATAAGTATATATATAGAAAGAGTATCAATTTTATAACAGGAGAAACCATGAAAAAATTATGCGCTCTTTTTCTCGGCCTGATGCTGGCCGCGTGCAGCAAAGATCCGGCCTCGCAGATCAAAGGCAACGATTATATTCTGCTCGACGCGCCGGAAGGAATGGAAATTTCCCTCTCGTTTGACGCCGAAGCGCCCAAATTTTACGGCCAGGCCGTCAACCGCTATTTCGGCAACTATGAATTAAACGGCGACAAGATCAAGTTTTCGGCCATCGGCTCGACCATGATGGCAGCGCCGGAACCGATGATGAAGGCGGAAACCGAATATTTCAAAAACCTCGGCAACATCGAAACCGTTTCTTTCGAAGACGGCAACCTGGTACTGAAAGGTGGCGACACGACGCTGAAATTCGAACAGGTCGACCCGGAATAATACAAACGGAAAATCTGCCCGGACATCCGGTGCGGCAGGCGGAGGAAACGAAATTTCCCCGCCTGTTTTTATTTGCAAATATTTTTTTTTATTATACACTAACGACAAGGAAATTCATCAACGGCCGGTTCATCAACGGTTTTCGGGAAAAACAACATGGCAGAAGACAATCAGGAAATCAAAAGTTCAAAATTTTACCGCTTTCTCAAAAAAATCGGTTTAATTTATTTGAGAATATCGCAAGTTATTCTGATTTTAGGCCTTTTGCTGGTGTTGTACGGAATGTTTGTTTTTGAACCGCAGCACCAATAAAAGAAAGCAAACTTCATGTCTGAAAACAAAACAAACAAAAGCCGGATATGGGAAGAATTCAAAATCTGCTGCAAATGGACCTTTAATGCCGCGGCAATAATAATAGTTACCGCCGCCATAGTCGGCGGCTTTATTTTATCCTTATAAACAACGGACAAACGCGGAAGAGTTCCGCCGGCACATATTTTCGGCAGCTTCGGAGACCGGCTTCGCGCAAAAAGCCGGGCAACAAATTTTTACCGGCAGGCACAGGCATTTGAAACATAAATTTCTGCCGGTTGACGCAGGGAGTCCAAACTCAAACGCCCGGCAGAGCATCCTCTGTTCGACAAGATATGCGACAAAACACAAAGCGTATCTGCCCCGAAACATAAATTTTCATTCGCCGGAAAGAGCGGCGATGACCGTTTCAAACCGCAAAAGCCCGGCTTCAATACTCCGCGAATTTACCGGACGGGTCGAGATGTCCGCATTCATCCGCCGGACCGGGCGCCTAAAGCATAAAAAAAGGGAGATGAAAATCTCCCTTTTTTATTTTATCGTTGCTGCAAGACGCCGACTATTTGGCAGCGGCCTTTTTCTTTTTGGCCGGCTTGGCATCTTCGTCAAAAGAATACAGTTCTTCGACCGAAACGATTTTTTCTTCGACCTTGGCCTTGCCCAGCACGAAGTCGATGATTTTTTCTTCAAACACCGGCGCACGCAGAGCTTCTACCGCCTTGGCGTTTTTCAGATAGAAATCGAAAACGGTCTTTTCCTGTCCCGGATATTTCTTCGCTTCGTTCATAATCGCCTTGTTCAGGTCGTCGGCGGTTACGGTAACTTTGGCTTCGGCGCCGACTTCGGAAAGCAGCAGACCGAGTTTGACGCGGCGGACGGCAATCTGCTTATATTCCTTCATCAGTTCTTCTTCCGGGGTATTCTTTTCGTGCTCGTCAAGCTGGTTCAGCTCCTTGGCGCGTTTATACTGGGCTTCGATCGATTTGAACTCTTCTTCGACCAGGCTTTCCGGAACGTCAAATTTGTAAGCTTCGTCAAGCTTGTCCAGCAGGCTGCGTTTCAGCTTCAGTTTGGAGGCGTTTTCATAATCTGCCTTAATGCGGTTTTTGATGCTTTCCTTCAAAGCGTCCAGGCTTTCTTCGCCGACGGACTTGGCAAATTCATCATTAACCTCAATCGCTTTCGGTTCGCGGATTTCCTTTACCTCAACCGCAAAAACGGCGTCTTTGCCGGCCAAGTCCTTGGCATGATAGTTGTCGGGGAATTTGACCTTGACGTCAATCTTGTCGCCGGCTTTGGCATTGATCAGCTGGTCTTCAAAACCGGGGATAAAAGTGTTGGAGCCGAGCTCAAGCGGATAGTCGCTGCCTTTGCCGCCCTGAAATTCGACGCCGTCAATCGAACCGCAGAAATCGATGACCAGGGTGTCGCCTTTTTTGGCCTGACGGCCGGCATCTTCAACTTTTACCGTTTCGCGGCGGGAGCTGACGATATACTGCAAAGCCTTTTCGACTTCTTCGGCAGGAACTTCGGCCATCAGCTTTTCGACTTTGACGTCGGAAAAATCGCCGACTTTAATTTCCGGCAGGGTTTCGGCTTCCATATCAAATTCGATGTCTTTGCCTTCGTCAAATTTGGTGATGCTGATGCTCGGACGCAAAGCCAGTTTCAGCTTGTTTTCCTTGACCACTTCGTCGGCGGCGTCGCGGACCATTTCGTCCAGAGCCTCGCCCATAACCGAAGCGCGGTATTTCTGTTTCAACATTTCTTTGGGGGCTTTGCCCGGACGGAAACCCGGAAGTTTGACGTTTTTGGCGACTTCGTTCAGTTTCTTCTCGACTTTTGCCTCAAAGTCTCTGTTTTCAATAACCACCTGATATTTTTTCTTCAGGCCTTCTGCTTTTTGTTCTGTTACCTTCATTTTCTTCTCTGTCATAAAATGTTGAAACCAATGTCTGGTGCGGGCGAAGGGACTTGAACCCCCACGACTTGCGTCATCAGAACCTAAATCTGACGTGTCTGCCAGTTCCACCACGCCCGCACTTAAATAAAATTCTTCAAAATACTACTCAAAATATTTTATAAATCAAGCCCTAAATCGCAAAAAGCCACCGGAGAAGCGTTCTAAGCACTTGCAAAATGTGAAGAAATATGTAATATGCCGCTAAACGGACGAAACAGATTTTTTTTACAGGAAAAACATGAGCAGCAACAATACCAACCCGCGGAAAACTTTCGCGATCATTTCCCACCCCGATGCCGGTAAAACCACGCTTACCGAAAAACTGCTGTTGTTCGGCGGCGCCATTCAACAGGCCGGCGCGGTCAAAGCCCGCGGCGAAAACCGGCGCGCCCGCTCCGACTGGATGAAAGTGGAGCAGGAACGCGGCATTTCGGTCGCTTCTTCGGTGATGACGTTCGACTACAAGGACATCACCTTCAACCTGCTTGACACGCCGGGACACGAAGACTTTTCCGAAGATACCTACCGGGTGCTGACGGCGGTCGACTCCGCCGTAATGGTCATCGACTCGGCCAAAGGCATCGAAACCCAGACCAAAAAGCTGTTTGAAGTCTGCCGGCTGCGCAACGTGCCGATCATCACTTTCATCAACAAACTCGACCGTGAAGGCATGGATCCGTTCAGCCTGCTCGACGACATTGAAAAAACGCTGGCGCTCGACGTTACGCCGGCCAGCTGGCCGATCGGCATGGGCAAGGACTTTCTCGGCTGCTACGACCTGATCGGCGATCAGCTGATCCTGATGAACAAAAACGGCGACAAATCGCAGAAAAACGCAACCATCGAAACCTGTCGCGGGCTCGACGACGAAAAACTCGACCGTCTGCTGCCGGCGCATGCGGTAGCCAAGCTGCGCGAAGACATCGAAATGGTGCGCGAACTGTGTCCGGCCTTTGACAAGGAACTGTATCTGGCAGGCGCCCTGACCCCGGTCTTTTTCGGCAGCGCGATCAACAACTTCGGCGTGCAGGAAGTGCTGGAAGGCCTGCATAACATGGCGCCCTCCCCGCTTGCCCGGCCGGCGGCGGAACGACTGATTCTGCCAGAAGAAGGAAAAGTTACCGGCTTTATTTTCAAAATCCAGGCCAACATGGATCCCAAACACCGCGACCGCATCGCCTTTATGCGTATTTGCTCGGGGCATTTCAAACGCGGCATGAGCCTTTATCAGGTTCGTACCGGTAAACCGGTAAAAGTTGCCACGCCGGTCATGTTCCTGGCACAGGAACGCGAACTGGCGGAAGACGCCTTTCCCGGCGACATCATCGGCATCCCCAACCACGGCCAGCTGCGTATCGGCGACTGTCTGACCGAAGGCGAAAAACTGCATTTCACCGGCATTCCGAGTTTTGCGCCCGAACTTTTAAAAAGCGTGCGGGCGCTTGATCCGCTGAAGTCAAAACACCTCGGCAACGCTCTCCGGCAGATTGCCGAAGAAGGCGGCGCCAGCGTTTTCAAACCGGTGATCGGCGCCGAATGGATCGTCGGCGTAGTCGGAGTGCTGCAGTTTGAAGTGATGGCCGACCGCATCCGCACCGAGTTCGGTATTCCGGTCGCTTTTGAACCGACGCAGTATTTTACCGCCCGCTGGCTCGAGGCCGACGACAAGGACGAACTGAAAAAGTTTGCCGACGCCAACCGCGCGTCGATGGCCACCGACCACGACGGGGCGGAAGTTTTCCTGGCTCGCAATGCCTGGCACCTGAACAAGGCGCAGGAAGACTTCCCGAAAGTGCGTTTAAACAAAACCCGCGAACAGATTTTTTAAAACGCAACTCCCCTGCAGCCGCCGGCCGACAGGGGAGTTTAATTATTGCCGAAGCTGACGTTCATTATACATCACGGCAACAATAACGATTTTAAAACGCATTGCATCAACATGCACGGTTTTGCTACTTATTAATGCCTTCGAGACCTTGCAGCCAATAAATACATATCCAAAATCCCATACACACCACCACTATGATCTTCAGCAGCAAAGCCAGTTTGTTCCGTTCTGCAACAAACGGCATTTTCAGAAGAACAAGCGCAGCCGACAACAGCAGCACGAAGAATACGAAAATTGTTCCTATTTCCATAAATTTTGCAATATAAAGGTTAATAATTATCATTATAAAAATTTTATCAAACAATCCGAAAATAACATTTTTTAAAAAAAAGTCAACCATTTTGGACAAAAAAAACAAAAATCACCGGTTCCACGGACGGCGGCCGATATACCCGCGCACGGTTTCCATCCGCAAGTGACCGTCACGTTCATAAAAGCCGGCGCCCAAAGTTTCGTTTCGGTCAAAAAAGCGGCCGTCGACCAGCACGCCCCTGCCCGGCACCGGTTCAACCCGTCCGGGATACAGCGGATTATAAATATCCCGCCGGTTCTTTTCCTCTTCCGCCGCATATTTGCTCAGCCAGTTCTGCTTGTTCCAGCGGGAAGCGCCGGGCAGGAAAAAGTATTTGCCGTTGCGGCGGTTCAAAACCACCATGGTTTTGCCCTGCCGGTCGACAATAATGTCCGGCTTATCCACCGCCGCCATGGCAAGCATGCCGACAACAACGGCCGCCGTTCCCCATATCCGCCAGCTTCCGCGCCACAGGCAAAGCCAGAGGCCGCCGAGACTGATCAGCACCAACGCCCAGACCGGCATCGAAACGGCGCCGCCGGTCGCATGAGGCAGCGAAGCCACCCAAACCGTCAGCCGGTTGGTAAGCGACAGGCCGAAGCCGACGATTTTGAGCGGCAGCCATTCCAGACCGAAAGGCATGGCCAAAAGAAACACCAGCACAAAGGGCATAATTACGAATCCGATCAGCGGACCGGACAGCAGGTTGGTCAGACTGCTGTAATAATCGAGCTGGTTAAAGTGATAAATGCCAAACGGCAGGGTGGCAACCGAAGCGACAAGATCGGCAATCACCGTGCCGGCGAAATAGGCAAACAGCCCGCGGCCGATTTTGGCCGGCAGAGAAACTTCTTCTCCGCTCAGAAAGCGGTTGAGGCGGCCGGCATATTTTTCATAAAAAGCCACCAGCGCAAACACCGCGGCAAAAGACATCTGAAAACTGGCGCCGACAAGAGCTTCGGGCGTGACGACCAAAACGATCAGCGCCGCCCATGTCAGCGTGCGCACGGAAATCGCCTGCCGCTCGAACAATACCGCCAGCAGCACCACCAAAGTCATGATAAAAGCCCTTTGCGCGGGGATCGCCGCGCCCGAAATCACCAGATAAACCGCGCCGATGAAAATGGCAAGGACGGCGGCAACCTTTTTGGAATTATAGCGAAGCGAAAGCGGCGGGATCAGAGCCATCACCATCCGCACCAGGAAAAACATCAGTCCCGCCAGCATGCTCATATGCAAACCGGAAATGGAAAGGAAATGCGCCAGACCGGAATTGCGGTAAGCGTCAATCAACGGACGGCTGATTTTGGTCTGGTCGCCGGCGACGATCGCCACCGCAACCGCAGCTTCATCCGGCGGCAGAATATTGTAAATCCGCTCGACGATCGACCGGCGCAGCGCCGCCGCGCGGTCGCCAAGCCGAGGAGAAGAATCCGGACACTTAACCGGCAGCACTTCACTCGGAATATAACCGGTGCCGGTTATGCCGTCAAAAAACAGCCGGCGGTCGAACTGATAGCCGTCGGCCAGCGACGGAGGAAACGGCGGAGAAACCGCCGCCACCATTTCCACGCAGTCGCCGACTTCAAGCCCCGGATCCCGGTGGATCATGCTCAGCCGATAGCGCCCGGCGACCGGATTGTCTTCAAAATCGTACATTTCTCCGAGCACGATCCGGGGACGCCCGCGGTAATTGGTGTCAAGCCGGTCAATGCGGCCCCGCAGGTAAAGCTTGCCGTCTTCAGCCGGCGGCGCCTTGCGGGAAAGGCAAAAACTTTTCAACTGAACGTCGGCAAAACCGGCGGTTGCCAGCAGCAACAGCAAAACGACACCGCGGACAACCGGACGACGGCGGAAAAGCCACAAGAGAGGCAGCAGGGCAAACGGCGCGGCAGCCGTCCACAGCGGCGGTTCCGAGGGCAGCGCGAAATAAACGCCGATACCGGCGGCAAAGAAAACCGGCACCCACAAAAACCAACGGGTCCGTTCATATAAAAAGCAGGATTTCAGTTCTGACCACAACGGCGGTTCCTTCGGCGGTATTTTTTTATTCCAGATTTAGCGCATAAATAAAAAAGTGCCAAACATTTTTTGTTCGGCACTTTTCGTTTCGGCATTTTACATACCGTCTGCAAATCAGTCCAGCAGGATTTCCAGCCGTCTTCTCGCGTCTTCAAGATACGCCGCGCCGACAATGATGACATTGACGGTCAGGCTCGACACGAAAGGCATCAGGTCTTCGCTGACGATAACCGTGCCGGCGTTTTTGAAAGCGGGCATGTTGAGCGGAAAATCGTCGGCAACGAAAACGGCCTCGGCGTCATAATAAGAAAGCCAGGGATCAGCCATGCGGTCTGCTTCCAGTCTTTCGTTTCCCTGAAAAAGTTCCGGCGAGAACTCGGACAATTCTGCTAAAATTTCTCTTATCGTCATACTCTAATTAATTAATAATGTTTATTGTTTTTAAGTATAACGCATTTTCTCCGGTTGTCAATCCGTTCCCGAAAAACGGCTTTTCAGGCGGATAAAACGGCATTGCCCGTAACCGTTGTCCGACAACGCCGCGGTGCCCTGCCCGATCAGGCCGATCACCGTCGGACTCCGGTCATAGTCCTCATGGGCGGAAACCGGATTAACCACGCCGACTCCGAAAGCGGAAACCGCATCGGTTACGTTAACGCTGACGTTGGTTACCCGCGGACAAATGCGGGAATCTATGTAGCGGTCGACAAAGTCCGGGCGGACGGCATAGGTCAGCAGATCGTCGGGATCGTTAAAGGCGACGATATTCAGACGGCTGATGATCCGCCGGTCGTAATCGCGTCCGTCCGGACAGCAGTAAGAGGCGATTTTGCCGTTGACTTTTGCCGGATCCGACCAGATGTGCAGCAGCGGCAGCTGGTTGGCCATCATAAACACGGTCAGCCTTTTGTCCCGCACCCGGCGGACGGCGGCCGCCGAACCTCCGGCTTCCGCCTTTTGCATATCTTCGGCCAGCGCGGTGAAGGCGTCGATAAAAATCTTGCTGCCCAGACTGTGGGTGATAAACAGCATCTTCTGCGCCGCAACCGCCCGCACCTGTTCTGCCGGAGACATCAGACAGACGCCCTTTTGAAAGTCCGGCAGCGTCTGCCAGTCGGTTTTGAGCATCCAGCACATTGCCTGTTCCGCCGACTGCTGTATCAGCCGCCGGCGG
>OGQJ01003737.1_pt1 | contig 10031 bp, 7 predicted proteins | sample 1553161 | NCBI WGS metagenome assembly OGQJ01 (sample SAMEA2579923, study PRJEB22360) | human gut metagenome | biome: human gut; feature: human-associated habitat; material: faeces | place: Denmark | collected 2008/2010 | reverse complement strand
GGCATTGTGACGGTGCCGGGCATGATGGCCGGTCAGATCATCGCCGGCGGCAACCCCATCGACGCGGCGAAATACCAGTTCATGATTCTCGCCACCATCGCGGCGCTTACGCTGCTGGCGGACAGCATCATCATGCTGATGGTCTATAAACGTTGCTTCACCGCGCTCGACCAGTATCAGCCGGTCAACGGCTGATACTGCGATATCCCGTATAGAAAAAGCCGTTCATTCCTTGCGATTGCTGGAATGAACGGCTTTTTGCTTGACCGTTGACGTACGTCAGCGGGAGCGGAACGGCGCCTTGCGGATCTTCGCATGCTTGCGGTACGGCTTGCCCTGCCTTTCGCCCGCATGCTTGTCGTGGCGTTCTCCGTGACCGCCACGACGACCGGAATCGCCATACTTGGCTTCCATGCGACGGTCATAACGCTTCGCGTCCTCGCCACGCTCGTCATGAATCACGCGGATTTCCTTGCGATGGATGCGTTTGCCGCCCTGACGGCGGTCGTCGCGTTCGTCGCGGTTCCTGCGGTATTGGCGATCGTCCTCGTAACGGCGTTCGGCACGGGCTTCGGCCTTGCGCTGCTTCTTGGTCGGCGCGCCCTGCTTTTTCGCATACTGCTTTTTGCCGGGCTTCCTATCGGATTGGCCACGCTGATCGGAACGCTCGACGGAGCGCCGCTTGCGATTGTCGGTTCCACGCTGTTCGCCGGCTTCGGCACGCTGCTGCTCATGCAGCCGCGCGTACTTTTCGCGACGCTTGTTGTTGCGCTTCTCCTCGTGCTTCTCGCGCTTCTCCTCTTGGATTTCAGGATGTTCCCAACGATGCTCGCGTGCCTCGTATTCGCGGTTGTCGCGGCCTTCGAACTTGGCGGCGCGACGTTCGGCGCGATTCTGTTTCGGTTCGAAACGCTGCTCGCGTTCGGCGACTTCGGCGCGCTCTTCACGTCCCTTGCGATTCGCGCGGTCCTTGCGTTCGGACTTGAACGGCTTGCCGCCCTTGTCCTTGCCCCGGTCCTTGTTGCGTCCGCCGGAACGGTTGCGTCCGGAGCGCCCGCCGTTTTCCGCGGAACCGTCGCCGCCCTTGCCATGCTTCCTGCGACGCGGATTGCCCGCCGGCTGGGACTGCTCAAGCGTCCAACCGAAACGCGGTTCGGCCGACTCGCCCACCAATTCCAACACTTCCGGGGAATCGTGGGTCACTTCGATCGGCTTGACCTTCAGTCCGGCCTCATGCAGCATGCGGCGGGTGCGGCGGCGCTGGTTCGGCAGCACGATGGTCACCACATCACCGGAATGGCCGGCTCGCGCGGTACGTCCGGAGCGGTGAAGGAACGATTTCGGGTCCTCCGGAGGCTCCACCTGCACCACGAGCTCCACGCCGGACACGTCGATGCCGCGGGCGGCCACATCGGTGGCGACCAGCACACTGCCCCAAAATTCACGTCGCCGGATTCGAAGGCTGCGAGATTGCGGTCACGCTGGTTCTGGCTCAGGTTGCCGTGCAGCTCGGCCGCCGGAATGCCGTTCTTCGTCAGGTCCTTGGCGAGCTTCTGGGTCTGGAATTTGGTGCGGGTGAACAGGATGCGGCGTCCCTTGCCGGAAGCGAGGGTGCGGACCAGCTCATGACGGTCGCCCTGCGTGGTTTCGAACACGTGGTGTGTCATTTCGTCGACGGCCGCGGTGGCGGAGTCGACGCTGTGGATCTTCGGATCGGTGAGGAACGTGTTCACCACCTCGTCGACGCCATGGTCGAGGGTGGCGGAGAACAGCATGATCTGCGCGTCGAACGACACTTGGCCGAGCAGGCGCTTGACCGGCGGCAGGAAGCCCATGTCGGCCATTTCGTCGGCTTCGTCGATCACGGCCACTTCGACCTTCTCCAAGGTCAGCGCATGCTGTTCGAGCAGGTCCTCAAGACGGCCCGGGCATGCGACGACGATATCGGCGCCGGCCCTTAGATCGCGGATCTGGCGGGCGTAGCGCACACCGCCATACACGGTGGTGGTGGTCATGCCGTACATCTGCGCGAGCGGCATCAGCACGTCGTTGATCTGGTTGGCCAGCTCACGGGTCGGAGCGAGCACCAGACCGCGCGGGTGCGGCAGGAAATCGTCGGCGCGCCGTTCCTCGGCATGCCCCTTGCGCACCTGTTCCACCTCATGGCGGAACTGGCTCATGTTCTCGTACTCGTCGGCGTCGACCTCACCTAGGTGTGCGACCAGCGGAATCGAGAACGCCAGGGTCTTGCCGGAGCCGGTACGGCCTCGGCCGAGAATGTCACGACCGGCCAGGGAATCGGGAAGGGTGTCGGCCTGGATCGGGAAAGCGGTTTTCTTGCCATCGGCCGCGAGCACGCGTACCAACGGGCCGGGAACGCCGAGTTCGGCGAACGTCTGGGGGCGTTCCTCCTCCTCGCCCGCCTCATCGAAATCGGCGGCGAGGGCATCTTCATTTTCAATCACAGCGGTATCGGGCACAATGGCCTTTCATGTCAAACATTGCGCACGTTGCGCAAACCTGTTAACAATAGCCCATGCCCGATACTTTTGCCTTGGCTGTGACTGGTGGCCGACGCTACCGGTAGTTGCGTTCGATGAGGATGTCGGAAACCGTCAGATTCGCGTCGTTGACGAGGTTGAACAGCACCACTTCGGCCAGTTCCGCGGCGCTCATGAAGGAATGCTGCTTGTCCAACGACACGTAATCGTGGCTGTCATGGTAGAAGTCTGTGTCGATGCCGCCCGGATACACACCCACAACCTTCACACTGGTTCCCTTGTAGGCCGCCTTGAGGCTCGTCGTATACCCCTTCTCACCCCACTTGGTGGCGCAGTAGACGGATTCGTTGGCGTTGCCGCGTGTGGCGGCGGTGGACATGACATTGGCGATTTTGAGGTCCTGCTCGCCGTCGGCCTTCAATGTTTCGACGCTCCACAGAATCATGCCTTTGAGCCCCTTAAGGCACTTGTCCACGTCGGCGGCCTCGTAGTCGACCGGCTTTTTGAACGACGGCTGTCCCGCGTTGTTGATGAGCAGGTCGATGTGGCCGATCTCCTTGATGGCCGCGACGGAGTCCTTCACGAACGCCTCGTCGCTGATGTCGCCGACGAAGGCGCGGTATTCGTCCGCGCCGAACGTGCGGGACAGTTCCTCCTGACGGGCCGTGTTGAAATCGATGCCGGCCACGAACCAGCCTTTGCCGATCAGCTGACGTGCCAGCTCATATCCCAAGCCAAGCGCGGAACCGGTCACAATCGCGATTTTCTTTCCTGCCGCAGTGCTCATGTTGTCTCCTTTGCCACATTGCGCAATCGCTTATAGATACCATCATAAAACGTATGCGACGCAACACGTCAATCGATTGACGAAAACGGCAATGAAAAACGCCCGCCGACCTTTTTGGCCGACGGGCGTTGAACTAGCCAGCGTGAGATGCGATCCGTTACAGGATGTCCGGATCGTCCTTGGCGATGGTGCCGGTCGCCTTGCCGATGGCCTTCAGGCCGTGGTAGGCGACGAGGATGACGACGGTGCCGATGGCGATGCCGTTGAAGGAGATGCCGTTGAAGGCGAACTCGAACTGGCCGACGGCGATGATCATGGTGATGGCGGCCACCATGACGTTGACCGGCTTGTCGAAGTTGACCTTGTTCTCAACCCAGATGCGGATGCCGACCATGCCGATCATGCCGTACAGCAGGGTGGTCACGCCGCCGAGCACGCCGGCGGGGATGGTGTTGATGATGGCGCCGAACTTCGGGCACAGGCTCAGGATCAGCGCGAACGCGGCGGCGCACCAGTATGCGGCGGTCGAGTAGACCTTGGTGGCGGCCATCACGCCGATGTTCTCGCCGTAGGTGGTGGTGCCGGAGCCGCCGCCGAAACCGGCGATGGTGGTGCCGAGACCGTCGGCGAACAGCGCGGTGCCGATCTGGTCGTCATAGTCGCGGCCGGTCATCTGGGAGACGGACTTGACGTGGCCGACGTTTTCGGCAACGAGTACGAGCACGACCGGGATGAACATCGGCAGGATGGTGAAGTCGACCTGCGGCAGACGGAATTCCGGCAGACCGACCCATGCGGCCTTGCCGATGGCTGAGAAGTCGACCTGGCCACGGAAGCAGGCGTACGCGTAGCCGATGATCACGCCGATGAGGATGTTGAGTCGGCCGAGCAGACCCTTGAACAGCACTGCGACGAGCAGCACCGCGACGAGGGTGACGATGGCGGTGTCGGGAGCGACTTTGAAGTTGTTCCACACGCTCGGAGCCAGGTTGAAGCCGATGATGGCCACGATGGCGCCGTTGACGACCGGCGGCATGATGATGTCGATCCACTTGGCGCCCGCGTAATGGACGAGCACACCGATCAGGGCCAGCAGGATGCCGGTGACCATGATGCCGAAGGATGCGACGGCGAGGCCCTTGTGGGCGCTGGCGACGGCCGCGATCGGGGCGATGAAGCCGAAGGACGAGCCCAGGTAGCTCGGCAGCATGTTCTTGTTGATCAGCAGGAACAGCGCGGTCGACATGGCCGTGAAGAACAGGGTGGTGGATGGGTCGAAACCGGTCAGAATCGGCACCAGGAACGTGGCGCCGAACATGGCGATGACGTGCTGCGCGCCGATTTCCGCGGTGCGCAGCCAGGTCAGCCTCTCGTCAGGTTCGACGACCTCGCCGGGCTTCAGCGTTTTGCCGTCGCCGTGGAGCTTCCACGTGAACAGGCCCGCGATTGGATTGGACATGCGATTGTCTCCTAACTCTCTTTACGACGCGCAACAAGAACGCGCGCCGCGCAATCACACGCCATTGTAGCGGAAGCGCCGATACGTGACGCCCCACAGAGCGATAGGGGGCTAAATCGCAGTCACAAAACGTATACCGGCAGCCGTCACAGGTGACGGTCGACGGCGTGCACCACGTCCACCAAATCGCCGTTCGACAGCACGGGACGCTTGAATTCACGCCAATCATCCACTTTCACCACCCAGCGACCATCCGTCTCGTCGAGTACGGGACGCGCCGTCTGCTCCCAACGGAACCGCTTGTGCGTTCGTCCGGTGGCGGGGTCGCGGCGCGAATAGTGGAAGCACGTGCAGTTGGTGATCTTCCATTCGTCGGAGGCCGCACGGTGCATGAATTCCTCGTCGGACAGGTCTTCCAAGGTGAGCATGAGCGCCAGCATGAGGTCGCCGTGGCTGACCATCACCACGGATTCCGCATCGGATTTGCGGTTCAGGGACGTGAGCAGGTTGTGCACGCGGTTCTCGGCCACGTCGGCGATGGACTCGCCCGCCGGCGGACGCCAGTACAGCGGATCGGTGTTCTTGAACATCCAGTTGCGCGCGTAGTTGGTTTTGAAATCGTCCTTCGTGATGGTGTTGATCTCACCCCAGGAGCGTTCGCGCAGCACGCGAGTCTCCTCCCATTTCGCTTTCGGCAGGGCCATCGTGGCCGCCGTCTCACGCGTACGCACGTACGGCGAAACGAGGTAGCGGTCGAACAGCGGCTGCTGCGCGACGAGCCAACGGCCGATGCAGTCGGCCTGCTTGCGTCCGGTGGCGGTGAGCCTCCACGAACGGTCCGGCACGGTGACATTGTCCTGCGTATACAGCGAGTTGTCACCCTGTTCGCCGGCGCTGATGATGACGTTCGCCTCCGACTCGCCATGTCGGATCACATACAGATCAAGGGGCATTCCCATATTCGTTTATTCCTTCGCTTTCATCCACATCCTGCGCGCACGTTCCTTGTTCCGCCGTTCATTCGGCCGGTGGCGCGCATCATCATTGAATGCTTCCACCGTAGCTGATTCGCGCGTGTTTCGCACGCGCGGACACGTCGATTTCACGATTGGCACACCCGAATTTCGCGGTGCCGTCACCGGCGGTTCACCGCAACCGGCGTGGTAGACGCCGTGATCGCAATCACTCCGGCCAGATGCCGTTCTGCGCGTACTTGGTGCGGTACTCCCCCGGCGTCATGCCGGAATGTTTTTTGAACACCTTCGAGAAGTGGCTTTGCGACCGGTATGCGAGGATCTGGGCGATCTCGTCGAAGCTGTATTCCGAGTATTTGAGCATGTTCTCGGCCGCTTCCATACGCTTGTCGGTGATGTATTGCGATATGGCCGTGCCCGTTTCGCGTTTGAACAGCTCCGACAGATACGTGGGATTCAGATGCACATGCTCGGCGAGGATGGGCACGGTGATTTTCTCATGCAGATGGTAGTGGATGTAGTCCAGGCATTCGTTGACGGCTTTGGAATGTGTTTCCGCCTTCTGCATGTCGGCCATGGCCCATGTGAAGAATGTCATCATGTCGGTGTGCAGGCGGCGCACGTCTTCCGGGGTCTTGCAATTGTCAAGATCTTGAATGTACAGATCGGAGGCGTTGTATGCGTCTTCCTCGTCCATGCCACCTTCAATGGCGAAACGCGTGGCCAAGGTAATGGTGGTGACGAAACGGTATTTCGCGTTTTTCAGAGGATCGTCCGACAGATGGCCGTATAGTCCGGAATCCCACAGTTTCGCGCTTTCCGAAATGGCATTGATGTCACCGGAGCGCATCATGTCATACTGCTTCATTTCCTCAACGTAGCGATGGTGGCGTACCCGATCCTCACGTGAAAGAAAGTCCAGATACCCCAGTTTTGCTTCGTCAACAACCGACATGATTCTCCCCCCTGTTTTACTGCCGTCCGCTATTTACGATCGTCCAGATCGAATCCTCCTTCAAGGATAAAGCTTTTCAGCAACTTGGTGGCGAGAAGATTCGCAGTGAATTGGGTGACAGAGCTATCCGGCTTGCTGAAAAACGCCTTTGCCAAAGGCTTGTTGATGGACGCTTTCAACTGGTCGAACCGACCAAATTCATTCAGCGTCGCTTCGGTAAGATCAAGCCGCATCATCTCGTTGAGCAAAGCTCCATCCACGCCAAACGCCTTGGTGATCTTCTCCACTTGGCTGTTCTTGGCGTTGTTAGCATAATACGTAATGTAGTCGCGCAGCGTCTTGCCTTCCTCCAACTCGATTTCACCACGTTCCACATCATGCATGAACAGTTCGGCGTACCGTTGTTCCTCTTGGCTGAGCGAAGCGAACGACTTATGCAATTCCTCCTCAGCTGATGCCAACAAGTCTGGATCTCCTCCACCAAGCGCCTTGAGCCATTTGGTGAAGTTGGCGTTCATGTAATCCGTATCAATCAATCCCGTGTCGATTTCGGTGATATGCCCATCAAGATCGTATGGAGCCTCAGGACCCTCACTATGGCCTTCGCCATCTCCAGCAAACAACTCCTTGTATCGCTGTACAAGAATCATATATGTGCGTTCATCGAGTTCCGGCCGCACAACCTCCACCGAACCATCGTCATGGGTGACGGAGTATTCCCGCTGCTGCCATGTAAATCCTTGTACTTTGGCGGCTTCAAGAAAATCATTGAGTTCCGAGAACAGCTTCGCGAACTTCCGGCATGCTTCCACGGACTCCGGCAGCTTCATGAAATCCTCCACGCCTTCGGCGCGAAACACGGAAGCGATCTCTTCGAAACGCGCATCCATCAGACGCACGTTTTCCGGCAGCTTCTGCACAAACAGATCAAGCGGCTTGTCTCCGGAATACAGTTTCACCGCCGCTTCGATATACCCTTTCATGGTATGCGGCTTGCGATAGTAGCGTATCGTTCCGAAGGGCTTATCAGGGCCGAACAGTCGGTTCGTGCGGCTAAACGCCTGGATAATGTTCTCGTAGTCGATGATTTTGTCGAGATACAGCGTGTTGACCCACTTGGAATCGAAGCCCGTCAGCATCTGGTCGACCACGATCAGCAGATCAATCCGCTCCTCACGATGCTGGTCGACGGTCAGGTACGGTCGTTTGTGGGAAAGTCTCGCCGTGATGTCCTTCTTCATCTTCGGCCATGTGGGGATGATGAAATCCTTGCCGAACAGTTCGTTGTAATCGCCGATGATCTCCTGAAGCGCGTCCCCTTTGAGAATCGCGCCGTTGGAGTTATCGACATTGGGGTCGAACAGCGCGGTCACATGCATCTGCGGCGCACGCTCCTTGAACAAGCGGTAATAGCTGATCGCCTCGGGAATGGAACTCGTGGCCAGCATCGCATGGAATTTGTTGCCCCTGCTCAGCAATGGGAATTGGTCGAGGATATCCTCCACAACCTTGCCCTCATGCGGGGTGCCCTGCGCGTACTGTGCCGAAGTCAGGTAATCCTCAATGCCCTTGATGCGTTCTCCGGCCTGCGTTTCCATAGGTCCCATCGGCATTTGATTCGGATCCATGTAATGGTAGAACACTTCGGCTTTCGCCGGATCCGCTTGGGCTTCCTCAATCGTCGACGCCTTCGCCTTCTCCAATGCAACCACCTGGCGAACGTCCCTGTCTCGGTACGTCAGCACCATGTACGGGTCGAAGCCGAGCACATTGCCGTCACGGATGCCGTCGGCGATGCTGTACCGGTGGAGGCAATCACCGAACACCATTGACGTAGTCGCGCCCTTCTTACGGTTCTCCTCATGGATTGGAGTACCTGTGAAACCGAAATACAACGCGTTCGGGAAGGAACGGCGAATATCCTGCAGCATCTCGCCGAATGTGGAACGATGACATTCGTCGATGATGAACACGATGCGTTTGCCGGCGAGCTTCTTCACTTCCTCTTCGGTGATATGCCCCTCGCCTGCTTTGATGTTGCTCATTTTCTGAATGGACGTGACGATAAGCGTGTCCTTCGGGTCGATGCTTGCCAGCTTCGCCTTGAGCACATCCGTGTTTTCCGTGCCTTGCACGTCATCGGCATCATCGGCGAACGAACGGTATTCCAGCAGTGACTGCGTACCCAACTCGATACGGTCCATAAGGAAGATGACCTTGTCAGCATCTTTCGAATCGGCAATGAGCTGCGCCGCTTTGAAACTGGTCATGGTTTTGCCCGAGCCGGTGGTATGCCACACATAGCCGCCCGGGCGTCCCGGAGTACCGCTTGGCACCGGCTCATCCCATTTGCAGGTGCGTACACGATCGGAAATGGCGTTCACCGCTTGGTATTGGTAGCTGCGCAGCACTTTGAGGCATCCGTCCGCGGAATCTGCAACCGTGTAGAAACCGATGAGCTGATGAGCCATGGGAATGGACAACAGGTCCGACGCGAACCGTTTCCACTCGTCCTGCCCAACATGTTTGTTCGCCGCTATGGGCTCGTTGTTGAAGTCGGCCCAGTGGAAGAAGTAGTTGCTGTTGAAGTCGCCTTCGCTAGGATTGGCGAAGTACACGGCATCGTCCGGATTCATGGCCACGAAGACCTGCACGAGTCTGAACAATCCGGTGAACACGCCTTCATGCGCGTATTTGGCGATTTGATTGGTGGCCTGGCTTATGGGGATGCCGCTTTTCTTCAGTTCGATATGGATGACCGGCATGCCGTTGATAAGCAGGCAAACGTCTCCCCTGCGATCGTTCAGCATCTTGTTTTTCGCCGGGTACATCGGCTGTCTTGCGATTTGGTACCGGCTTTGCCCCGCTGCTATTTCCTGCCGATCGTAGATTTTCAGGCTGATTTCCTTGCCGAAATGTGCCGGATCTGCTGGATTATCACGTTTGATGGACACGGTCTTGCCGTTGATGAAGGAGTTCAACGCCAATGGTGTGCGCAATGTTTCGATCTGTTCGAGGATCTGCGCCATCTCACCTTTGGTAAGGCGCTGCCCATTCAATCGATCGATGCCTTTGTTGTTGTCGAACAGGATGTTGGCCCAATTGCTGATAAGGTCCTGTTCGGTTGGGTATTCCAGCACGCCATCGGTCCATCCATGGCGCTTCAGCACCGCGACCAGATCGTCTTCGAAATCCGATTCTTTATCGTAGAACATGTTTCATCTCCCCGAATGCGCCGTCACTTTCTGAGCCCAATCTTACGAGCGCAACCCCTAACATCCAAGAAGCAACACCACAATACTTACGCTGATGAAGGGTGATGAGCGAGTCCAGACGGTCGAAGAACGCGCCGATT
>OGQJ01003734.1_pt1 | contig 10035 bp, 6 predicted proteins | sample 1553161 | NCBI WGS metagenome assembly OGQJ01 (sample SAMEA2579923, study PRJEB22360) | human gut metagenome | biome: human gut; feature: human-associated habitat; material: faeces | place: Denmark | collected 2008/2010 | reverse complement strand
TGGCCCTGCCGCAATGCTTTTAGCCGTCTCACGGAGCCCTAGTAGTATCCCCCGATGGAGTCCCTGCCCGGGCCGATGCCGCCTTCCTCTAGCGTCCCTCTATACATCCGCCTCACGAGTCCACAAGCCCTTCCCGAACCCGCTCCGTAAGACTGTCTCCACCCTTACGATACCAATCTTCCACAAAAGAGTCAAAAGAACTCACAGGCATCCTCCCCATAATGATCTGGATAAATGCGTTCTTCTCCAGCAAACGCAAAGTCTGAGGAATCTCCCCGTCACCATCCCCCAGATACTTCTTCTCCGGAGCACGGTAATTCGCATCCACCAGAAGCCCCACCGCCGAAATCCTGGACTTATACGCCGCCCAGGCCTCTACCGAAGGCACCTCCGCCTTAAGATACTCCTTACACGCATCAAAATAAGACGCCTCAATGGCACTGAGATCCTCCCTGGTCTTCTCATCGCCCGGACTATAAAGAACCTCACGGATATGCTTTGTCACTATATAGGTAGCCTCATTGTAATCTACATTGATCATTAGCGGACGCGCCGTAGGATCCACATTCAAGGCAAAATAAGTGTTCATCTCATCCGCATCCTCTGCCTCATATCTGGAATGGTCAAACAACACACTCAAAATCTTCATTGCGATCTCCGGATGCTCATACCCTTTACGCACAACTACATATTTATTATCTCGAAACGTAGAGTATACCTCCACAGTCCGCTTTACATCCGCAGTCAGATAATACGGTTCCCAGTCTGCCTCTTTATTCTTCCGATACTCATCCATAAGAGGATTATTCGGAGTCCACCAGAGCCCGAAAAACGCTCCGCATTTTCCATTCACCACAAGATCACGGATATTATTCTGTGCACGTAAAGCAAAATCCGAATCCAGTATTCCCTGCCTGTAAAGCTCTCTGAGATACCCCAGAGCCTCCTTTGTCTCCTCCGTCAGCGATCCATAGACAATTTCTCCATCTGCATTTTCAATCCACTGCTGCGGATATGCCCCGAACTTTTCAAACACAGAGTCCACCGAATAGCTGGTGCTGACCGTGCCCACAAGTCCCGGATCACAGACAAGTCCCACAGGATCTTCACCATCCTCTGCACCCATCCGGTTTTCCTGAAACGCACGGATCACTGAAAAAGCCTCTTCCAGAGTCTTCGGTTCTTTCAGTCCCAGCTGCTCCATCCAGTCACGTCTCAGCCATAAAAGCTGCGGCCCATCATCAATGGCAGTCTCCGGAAGTGCATACAGTTTTCCGTCAAAAGTCCCGGATGCCAAAAGTTCCTCTCCATAGCTCTCATACATTTCCTTTATTTTATCGGAAGCGCAGCTTTTATATACTTCCGTCAGATCCTCGATAAGATCATTTTCAACCAGTTCTTCCAGAGTTTCCCTGTCCGACACCAGAAAAATATCCGGAAGATTCCGATCTTTGACCAGGATGTTCAGGGCTTCGTCATACCGCTCCTCACTCTCCATAAAAACATTCTTATTCTGAATATTCAGTGTTTTTTTCAGATACCGGGTATATGCATTGTCCTCATAAGTCTGCCCGTCCGGAAGATTAGAATTATTAGCCCCTTTCATCTGTCCCAGAGTATAAGTTACAAGCTCCGGATATTTCCCCAGAGGCGTGGTTTCTGCCTGTTCCCAGCTCTTACTGCTCTTTTCGGACAGAACATCTATATCTGTTTTTTCCATTTCTGCAGTTCCTAAAGAACACCCCGTCAAAAGTGCCAGGCTCAGTATCGTACTCAGAAATACCACTGTTTTTCCCAGACTAAGTCTCATCTTTTTTTACCTCTTTCGGGATCCTCATATCAACGCTTGTCCCCTCGCCTACCTTGCTCAGGATCCGGATGGCATATTTCTCTCCATATAAAATGCACATACGGTCATTGACATTTTTAAGACCATAGCCTTTTGCCTGATATGTGAGCAGCTTTTCTGCCTGCTCCTGCTCCATCCCTATTCCGTTATCTTCAACCCGGATCACTACATCTCCATTCTCTTCAAAGAAATAAAGTTTCAGAAGCTTTTCCCCTTCCTCCTTCACATCCAGGCCATGCTCCAGAGCATTCTCAACGATGGGCTGCAGGGCAAGCTTCGGAACCAACTCCTGCTGAACAGACGGATCGATATTCCACTCCACCTTAAAATCATTGTCATGCATGATCAGCTGGATTTCCAGATAAGCTTCGATATTCCGAATACAGGTTTCCACAGTCACCATATCTGCTCCCTTACTGAGCGCTGTCCGGTAAAATGTAGATAATGCCAGTGTCACACGGCTGATCTCCTTCTGACGGCTCTTAATCGCCATCCAGTTTATAATAGAAAGAGAATTATAAAGAAAATGGGGATTGATCTGGGCAGTCAACGCTTTCAGTTCAAATTCCTTCAGAGCGATCTTATTTTCATACACTTCTTCGATCAGTCGATTAATTTCATCCATCATATGGTGAAAGCTTCTCACCAGCTGTCCTACCTCATCTCCAGAATCACTGTAAACCGTAACTTCACGGCTTCCCTGGTTCACCTGTTCCATATTTCTGGTAAGCTGCTCAATCTTTCTGGTAAACAGCTTAGAAAACGTCATTCCAAGCACAATGATGATCACAACACAGAAGCCGATCAGTGGGATCTCACTGATCAATACTTTTGAAACCGAGCTCTCGATCACAGCCGGAGGTTTGTAAAAATAATAGGTCCATCTTGTTTCATGTCCGCTGCTGCTGACATAGGTATATTCTTCCCTCAGACGATCCAGCTTTTTTGCGGTTTCTTTCTGTGCTGAAATATCACTGGCAGCCAGATTTTCTCCATGATAGACGATATTTTGCTGATCATCCACCACAAAGCCTCCGGAATTCCGTTCAATAATATTAGCCAGAGGCTGGAATACTTTTCCGTAATCCAACAAAATACAGAGCACAGCCTCCCTGATCTTACCATCATATATTTCCCTGACTGCCGCGATCTGACGATTATCCCGGTCCACGATCCACTGAACCGTCACGGTATTATTTAATTTGTCACTCCACCATTCCCCATCAACCTCTGAAAGCGGAGCCAAGGTATATTCATGGCGCACGGGAATGCTTTCTGCAAAAAGATGTATCCCCAGAATTGCTTCGTGGTAGGATTTCGGCACCGTCAACAGCGGATCCACAACTTCCGTATACTGTTCATATGCAGTATAACGATCCATATCTTTGTTGAAGATCACCTCCTGGATTTCAGGAGAATAGGTAAGATAATTCAAAAGGCTGGCATAAATTTCGATCTGCCCGTCAATGTTTTCTCTGGTCTGCTCCAAAATGGAGTACATATCCTCCATCTCATTTTTCCGTACAAGACTACTCATACGACTGTGACTATACAGTGCCAACACAGTCATCGGCACCAGGGATACCACCACAAGAAGATTTGTCAGCTTGTACCGGTATTTCATATTATTATACTTCTTCAGAAGACTCTTCATCCTCATTGTTTCCTTTCCGATAGGACTCCGGGCTGCTTCCGTAATATTCCCGGAAGCTCCGGCAGAAATACGAAGAATTGGCAAATCCTACCTGCTCGCTGACCATGGCTACTTTCATGTTGGTAGTTCGTAGAAGCTCCTTGGCCTTTTCCATGCGGAACACACGGATAAAACGATTCAGGTTCATCCCCGTCTCCTTCTTGAAAATAAAGCTGAGATAGCCGGACGAAAGGTATACCTTTTCTGCCAGTGTTTCCAGATTCAGATCTTCCGCATAGTGATTGTAAATATAATTTTTGACTGCTGCCACCTCATCTCTGGATTCGCTCATGGAACGGTCTAGGAACTCCTCGTACTGGCGGATATTTTTTTCTGTAACCTCAATGATCTCCTGAATGGTAGAACAGCCATACAGATGATCCACCTCCAGATCCAGCCTGTGCTCTCCGGCAAAACGATTCTCCTGAAACAGCTCCCTTATCACATTGGAAAAAACAAATTTCACATACATGGCCGAAAACTGGGTATTGGACTGATATTTGGATGCCAGGCTGCGGAAATGGCTCCACAGCTGCTTCACATCCTTTCTGGAAATATCTTCTGAGATTTTTTCCATGAGCCTGGAATCCTGCTCCTCTTCTCCGGTATTTTTTTCCTCGTCCTCCTCGCTGGTATAGACATGAATATCCGGATGATAAAATTTTTCTTCCATCTGCTGCTCCAGCTGTTCCATGATTTCCGGCAGTTCCTGATATCCGTCAAAACGCCGGCTTACAGCCAGATGAAAGCGAACAGAATGAAGACGCTTCAGAAGATTATAGACATTTTTTGCCACAAGGACATAATCACAGTACACATCCTTAAAAAGAAGCAAAGACTGACGGCCATTAAGATTCAAATAGAAGAAAGAACGGCGAAGCTCTTCCCGGATCTCAAGGGGAACCTCATCACTGGCAGAATCAAAAAAAGCTTCATCCGATTCAATAAGAATTGCACAGTGCCACTGCTCCCAGACAGAAAAATCCACAATTCCTTCCGCTTCCTTCAGACGCTCCTGATCTCCGGAATAAATGTAGCCCAACAGAAAATACTGCTGAAGAAAGCTCTTTTCTTTTATGGACTGCTGCTCTTTATTTTTCCGGGATGCGATCTCCTTCTGGATCTTCTGTATGGTGTCATGAAAGCGGTCCGGATCCACCGGTTTCAGTACATAATCCGTCACACCATAGCGGATCGCCTCCTGAGCAAAAGCAAAATCTCCATAACCGCTGAAAATGATAATTTCCAGATCCGGATATTCCTCTCTTGCTTTTTTTGAAAGCTCCAGACCATCCATATGCGGCATTTTGATATCTGTCAGCATCAGATCCACCGGATGCTTTCTCAGCTCATTTAATGCCAGCTTGCCATTAGCCGCCTCATAAATCTCCCACTCTCCCTCCTCCATAGACAGAAGAAAGCGGATTCCGTCACGTTCCAGTTTTTCATCATCTACCACCAAAACTCTGTACATTCCTCACCTCGCCAAATATGGCCTGATCCACGTAAAAGCACGCAGAGCAGGCCGTTTTTCTTTCATTTTAACATTATTCAACTAATTTGTCAGCCCTTAACAGCTCCTGCAACCACCCCTTCAATGATATATTTCTGGCATGCAAGATAGAAGGCAATGATCGGAATGATGGAAAGAACAAGAACGCCCATCATCGCTCCCATATCAATGGTTCCGTAACCGCCCTTCAGATACTGGATGGCAATGGAAATGGTTTTATATTTCTTGATATCAAGTACCAGATATGGAAGAAGATAATCATTCCAGATCCACATGGTTTCCAGGATCGCTACAGTTACACAGGTCGGTTTCATAACCGGAAGAACCACTTTAAAAAATGTCTGGATCGGGGTACAGCCATCGATCATGGCAGCTTCCTCGATCTCGATCGGAATGGATTTTACAAAACCGCTGAACATAAATACCGCAAGTCCTGCTCCATATCCAAGATAAATGATGATCAGTCCCCACGGAGTATTCAGTTTCAGGATGTTTGCGATCTTGGAAAGAGTAAACATTACCATCTGGAATGGTACGACCATGGAAAACAGGCACAGCATGTACATGGTTTTTGTCAGCGTGTTGGTAACACGGTTGATGTACCAGGCACACATGGAGGTACAGAGCAGAATTACCGCAACAGAAAATACTGTGATAAATAATGTCCATCCAAATGCCTGGAAAAATCCGGTTTTTGTGAGACCATTTACATAGTTTTCCAGACCTACGAACATTTTATCCGTTGGGATTGCAAAGGGATAACGGCTGATGTATGCTTTTTTCTTAAAAGAATTGATCAAAACCAGAAGGATCGGGAAAATATAAGCAACAGATACCACACTCAGGATCGCAGTCCACAGACCGCTGAATTTTACTTTTTTATTCATTACTGCTGTACCTCCTTACTTCTTGTGAGACGATTCTGGATCATGGCAATTGCTCCAACCAGGATAAAGAAGATCACGGCCTTCGCCTGTCCTACACCTTCCCATCCGGTACGTCCATAGAAGGTATTGTAAATATTCAGTGCAAGCATTTCTGACATATTGGAAGGCTCACCATTTGTAAGAGCAAGGTTCTGGTCAAAAAGCTTGAAGGAGTTGGTAAGTGTCAGGAAAGTACAGATGGTGATGGACGGCATGACCATAGGAATGATCACATGCTTCAGAAGCTGTCCTTTGTTCGCACCATCGATCTGTGCAGCCTCGATCAGTTCACCCGGGATATTCTGGATACCTGCAATGTAAATGATCATCATATATCCGATCTGCTGCCAGCACATCAGGATCACAAGGCCCCAGAATCCGTAAACAGAAGAATATGTAAGTGTTTTATTGATCTGAAGAAGCAGACCGTTTAACAGAAGCTGCCATACATAACCAAGGATGATTCCACCGATCAGGTTTGGCATAAAAAATACAGTACGGAATATATTGGTTCCTTTGATCTTCTTGGTCAGAAGCAACGCAACTGCAAAACCGATCACATTGATCAGAACTACTGATACAACCGTAAATGCGGTGGTGTACCATAATGCATGTCCAAAGGTTCCATCCTCAGTAAAAATCTTCACATAGTTCTGTAATCCCACGAATTTTGCATCCGTTACTGTGGTAAATTTACAGAAGGAAAGATATACGCCCATGATAAAGGGAACGATAAATCCAATGGTAAATGCCAGCAGGGTAGGCAGGACAAAAACCGGAAAATACTTTTTCATCATCTTATTCTGCATGTTTTCTCTTCCTTTCTCCTGAGGATGCATCCTTCCCTACTTTACACATCCTCTCTTCATTAAAAGAGGCAGGCGGAAACCGCCCACCCCTTCGTGATCACGTTTCAGTTATACCTTATCAGCCTTCATTTGCTGCTTTGTACTCTTTTGCCCATCCGTCAACAAATGCAGTTTTCACAGCATCCCACTCGCCGGTACCCTGTGCATACTCAAGCATTGCACTGCCGACCTGGTTTTTCCACTCTTCAGAAGGCATGGTTGTAAAGTTCCATGAAACCGGAGTTTTACCAGCTTTTACATATTCGTCGGCTGCTTTTACAAGCGGATTTGCAGACTCATAATTCTCATCAAAGGTCTTGAATGGTGTTGTAAATCCCATTTCCTGGCTTATAGATTCTCTTCCTTCATCACTTGTGATAACCCAGCTGAGGAAATCAAGAGTTGCCTGGATATCCTTCTCATCTGCTTTTTTGTTTACGCACCAGTAGTTCTCACTGCCTGTGCAAAGTCCCTGGTCCTCTTCACCATCTACACCAATATAGATTGGAAGCATTCCCATATCCTCGTCTGCTACTTCGTTATCTTTGATGTTATCATAAGCCCAGGTTCCATTCTGATAGAACACAGCCTCTCCAAGACCAAATTCAGCATTTGCATCATCGATAGTCTTGCTGGAAAGAAGGCTTGGCTCACAGGTAGAATCTGTGATATAAAGGTCAAACAGGTTCTTGAAGTTGTCAAGATAGGTCCCTTTGATCGCATCTGTGGATGTGATTCCGTCTTCTTTGTACTCATAATAGATTGGAAGGTTTGCAAGGTGTGTCTTGAAGCGCCAGTCACTGGAAGAATCAAAGCCTGCGGAAGTAAATGCACCGTCAACTCCAAGGTCATCTTTCTTAGCCTGGATATCATCTGCAACCTTCTTTAATGTCTCAAAATTGTTGATCTCATCTGCAGACTTGATCACAGCGCCATCCATCTCACAGTATTTCTTAAGAAGCGCTTTGTTGTAAATAATTCCATATGTTTCAATTACATAGGCGATACCGTCAACTGCACCGCTGTCCTCCTTCAGTACGAAATCGTCACTCTCCACATTTTTATAAACATCGCTGTCTTTCAGGTCATAGCAATAATCCTTCCAGGATGCAAGTCCAACTGGTCCGTTAACCTGGAACAGTGTCGGAACCTCATCCTTGGCCATCTCTGATTTCAGAGTAGACTCATAAGTTCCGGAAGCAGCTGTAACAACGGTAACCGGTACACCAGTCTCATCGGTGTATTTCTTTGCCAGGTCTGACCACTGATCTGCCTGCTCCGGTTTAAAATTCAGATAATAAACAGAGCCTTCACTGTCATCCCCTTTTGCCATAGCCGGAACTGCCGGGATCATAGTAGCTGCCATCAAAGCTGCAAGACCAAATGCTGTTGCTTTTTTCATTCTCATAATCGTACCTCTCCTTTACCTTATATGATATTCAATTTGTTTCGCGGATATGCTTAAAACGTCCATTTCGCATATTCCTGACCGATAAGCTTCAAATCAGCTTCTCGATTAACTTGATATTATTGTAAATCGAAGAGGTCATTTTCACTATATAAAAAAATCAAGAAACATGTTGATTTTTTTATATAGTAAAAATATTGATATTTTACCATGAAAAAAGAAGCCGGAACAGGCTTGCTCCCATTCCGGCTTCTTCCATATATTATTTTCGATTCATCATGCTTTATTGACAGATCCGAAAAGCTCCATTTTCTCTTTAACAGTAGCTTTGATCGCTTCTGCTCCAGGTGCAAGAAGCTTACGTGGGTCATATCCTTTACCCTGCTGATCTTTACCCTCTTCAATGTATTTACGTGTAGCTTCAGCAAATGCAAGCTGGCACTCTGTATTTACATTGATCTTGGAAACGCCAAGGCTGATCGCTTTCTTGATCATGTCTGCCGGGATACCTGTACCACCGTGAAGAACAAGCGGCATATCTCCTGTCAGTTTCTGAATAGCATCCAGAGTCTCAAAGCTTAAGCCCTGCCAGTTAGCCGGATATTTTCCGTGAATGTTACCGATACCAGCTGCAAGGAAGTTGATTCCGAGATCTGCAACTCTCTTGCACTCCTCAGGATCAGCGCACTCGCCCATACCAACAACACCATCTTCCTCGCCACCGATGGAACCAACCTCTGCCTCAAGAGACATGTTGTGCTCAGCAACGATCTTAACCAGCTCTTTAGTCTTAGCTACGTTCTCATCGATCGGATAATGAGATCCGTCGAACATAATGGAAGAGAAACCAGCCTCAACACATTTCAGGCATCCATCATAGCTGCCGTGGTCAAGATGAAGAGCAACCGGAACAGTGATGTTCAGCTCTTCCATCATACCGTTAACCATACCTACAACAGTCTTATAACCTGTCATGTATTTACCGGCACCCTCGGAAACACCAAGGATTACAGGAGAGTTGAGCTCCTGAGCTGTCTGAAGGATAGCTTTTGTCCACTCAAGGTTGTTGATGTTGAACTGACCAACTGCATAATGGCCTGCTTTTGCTTTTTTCAGCATTTCTGTAGCAGATACTAACATCTTATTTACCTCCATAGAAATAAAATTATTATCTAACCGATGCTATTATACCCTATCTTTTTCAAAAAAGAAATACGGCATACGCATTTTTTTCCTCTTTTTCCACTTTTTCCACTAAATCAGTACAGTTCACTGTGCTTCGTTTTCTTCTCCCGGCACCATGATATGCAGCGCCTGTTTCTGATTTTCGATGACGATTTCTGTGTGCCTGCCTCCGAATTCGCCGTCCAGCGTCCACGCGACCTCTTCCTCTGTCTCCACCTTCAGCCAGGAGGTTTTAAAGCAATACATCTGTGCCGTGTCGATATCGCGCTGCGCCAGGGCAGCAAGCGTCTGATTGAGTTCGTCCAGGCTGCGCGGAACCTTTACGAGCGTCACCTCAAACATTCCATCGCTTAAATCCACATATTTTCCGGTGATTCCCTTAAATCCTCCGACCGAAACAGAATTCGTAATCATTCCATACAGAAAATCGTCCTCGATGACAGTGTCCTGCGTCGTAATTTTCATGTGATAGGATTTGATATCCCGGAGCTTTTTCATGCCCTCCAGCAAATACGCCATATGCCCCAGCACATTTTTGACATCCTGACTGGTTTCATAGGACACCTCTGTAAAAAGTCCGAAGGCCGCAATATAAACAAAGGTTTTTTCGTTA
>OGQJ01003732.1_pt1 | contig 10039 bp, 8 predicted proteins | sample 1553161 | NCBI WGS metagenome assembly OGQJ01 (sample SAMEA2579923, study PRJEB22360) | human gut metagenome | biome: human gut; feature: human-associated habitat; material: faeces | place: Denmark | collected 2008/2010 | reverse complement strand
ACTTCTTGCATCACCACTAGCCATGTCAGCTAAAAAGTTTTTAGCATCTTCATCAATTATGATTTTTTCATTTCCTAAACCACGTTTTTGATCAGTAAGCGTTCTATCAATTAAACGGATTAGATCTTGTTTTTCTAAAGGTTTTAATTCAAAGATACGGCATCTTGAAAGTAAGGCATTATTGACTTCAAAATATGGATTTTCGGTAGTAGCTCCAATGAGAATAACAATACCATCTTCTACATAAGGAAGAAGATAATCTTGTTGTGTTTTATTAAAACGATGAATTTCATCGATAAATAAAATCGTTCCTTTATGATAAGCATTTTGATTAAATTTAGCTTCTTCTATTATCTTTTCCACATCTTTAATTCCTGCACTCGTCGCATTTAATTTACAAAAATGTGAATTTGTTGTATTAGCAATAACTCTCGCAATCGTTGTTTTTCCAACCCCTGGAGGTCCATATAAAATAATAGAACCTAAACGATCTGCTTTAATAGCACGATAGAGTAATTTATCTTTTCCAATAATATGTTGTTGGCCTACAATTTCATCTATACTTACAGGGCGCATTCTACTGGCAAGTGGCAGTTGTCTTATATCTTCATCCATATCAAATAAATTCATTTTCTTTCCTCATTTCTTATTTATCCACATTATAATTTTAATACATAATTATGTCATATTTATGATAAATAAATAAAAATTTAATTTATCTTTGTAACCTATGTTACAGATTTTAAATTCACTTATTTATATAATGTGCTCATAAACTTAAATTATTGGAGGAATACTAATGGAAAATTTAATGTTCTGTTATCAATGTCAAGAAACTGCAGGGTGTACTGGATGCACTAAATTCGGTGTATGTGGGAAAAGCCCTGATTTAGCCAGAATGCAAGATTTATTAATATATGTAACTAAAGGATTAAGTGAAATAACAACAAAACTAAGAGAAGAAAATAAAACTATTCCTTTTGAAATAAATAACTATGTAACTTTAAATTTATTTACAACAATAACAAATGCAAATTTTGATAATGATGTTTTTTATACTAGAGTATTAGAAACTTTAAAAATTAAAGATGAACTTTTATCTAAATTAACAAATAAAAAAGAACTTTCTGATGCTGCTATTTGGAATGGTAAAACTAAAGAAGAACTTGATAAAAAATCTTATACAGTAGGAATACTTACAACTGAAAATGAGGATGTAAGAAGTTTAAGAGAATTAATAACTTATGGATTAAAAGGTATGTCAGCCTACTTAAAACATGCAAATGAACTTGGATATGATAGTGAAGAAGTAAATATATTTTTGCAAAAAGCTCTAGCAGCTACTTTAAATGATTCTTTATCACTTGAAGAATTAATATCATTAACTTTAGAAACTGGTAAGTTTGGAGTAGATGGCATGGCTTTATTAGATAAAGCTAATACTGAAAGTTATGGAAATCCTGAAATAACAAAAGTTAACATAGGAGTTCAAAAAAGACCTGGTATATTAGTTTCAGGACATGACTTAAAAGATTTAGAAGAGTTATTAATTCAAAGTGAAGGTATGGGAATAGATATATACACTCATTCTGAAATGCTTCCTGCACATTACTACCCAGAATTAAAGAAATATTCTCACCTTGTAGGAAATTATGGTAACGCATGGTGGAAACAAAAAGAAGAATTTGAAAGCTTTAATGGACCAATATTAATGACAACAAATTGTATAGTTCCACCAAAGGATTCTTATAAAGATAGATTATTTACTACTGGTACTGCTGGATTTGTAGGATGTACTCATATAGAAAAGGATGAAAATGGTCATAAAGATTTCTCTGAAATAATTGAAATGGCTAAAAACTGTAAAGCTCCTACTGAAATAGAAACTGGTGAAATTCTAGGTGGCTTTGCTCATGCTCAAGTATTATCTTTAGCTGATAAAATAGTTGAAGAGGTTAAAAATGGTTCTATTAAAAAGTTTATAGTAATGGCTGGATGTGATGGAAGAGCAAAATCAAGAAATTACTATACAGATTTTGCAAAGGCACTTCCTAAAGATACTATTATACTAACAGCAGGATGTGCAAAATATAAATATAACAAATTAAATCTTGGTGATATAAATGGAATCCCAAGAGTTTTAGATGCTGGACAATGTAATGATTCTTATTCTTTAGCATTAATAGCATTAAAACTTAAAGAAGTATTTGAATTAGAAGATATTAACGACCTTCCATTAGCCTTTAATATTGCTTGGTATGAACAAAAGGCTGTAATAGTGTTATTATCACTATTATACTTAGGTGTTAAAAACATTCACTTAGGACCAACTTTACCTGCATTTTTATCTCCTAATGTTTTAAAAGTTTTAGTAGATAACTTTAAAATAGCAGGAATAACTGATGTAGAAAATGATTTAGAAATCTTATTAAAATAAGATAATTTCACATAAAAATAAGGAATATATTGTTTTATTCTTCTATGAAGGATTTACAATATATTCCTTTTAATTTGAATTTATATAATATCTAAAATTTCTTTAGGACTTTTTATAATCTTCATTGGATTATAACTTTCTAATTCTTCAATTGTTCTAAAACCCCAAGCAACTCCTATTGTATCCATTTTAGCTGAAATTCCTGTTTTCATATCTGTATTAGTATCACCAAAATAAAGGCATTCTTCTGGAGATACTTGAAGTTCTTTTGCAATAAGTAATGCTCCTTCTGGGTCTGGCTTTATTTTTACATTTTCTCTCTCTCCATATACCTTATCAAAATAGTTTTCTCCAAATATTGCATTAACATTATCTAAAGTTCTTGCATGAGGCTTATTTGATAAAACTGCTATTTTTATATTTCTTTTCTTTAACTCTGAAAGCATATCTTTAATTCCATCATAAGCTTTAACGTCATAAAGACAATGTTCTTTAAAGTACTTTTGATAAAGAACTAAAGATTCTTCATAATACTTTAATTCCTTATCTCCACAATGAATTAAAGCACGTTCTATAAGTTTTTTATATCCATCACCAATAAAGACTTTACATTCCTCATCATTAATAGAACCAAGATTATTTTCTTTTAATGTAAGATTGACACTATAAGTCATAGCTTTTATAGAATTTATTAAAGTTCCATCTAAATCAAAAATACAACATTTATATACTTTTTTAGTGCTCATAAATTTTTCTCCTTATGTAAAATGTAAATTTCCATTTTTATTTTAGTTTTCTTTTATATAATACATTATTTATTAATAGCTTTCTATAAATTACTTTAACTTTTTATTTAAACGTATTCGCAGACTCTTATGATATAATTTAAATTGTAAGTAATTAATATATGAAAGGATTGATTTTATGAAAATAGGAACAGTAGGCACAGGTGCTATTGTAGAAGAATTTTTAAATGCTGTAAGTGAAGTAGAAAATGTAAATTGTGTAGCAGTTTATTCAAGAAAACAAGAAACAGCTTCAAACTTAGCTAATAAATTTAACATAAAGAAAACATATACTGATTATGAATCTCTTTTAAATGATAAGGAAATAGAATTTATATATATAGCTCTTCCAAATAGTCTCCACTATGAATATACATTAAAAGCATTAAAATCTGGGAAGAATGTTATAAACGAAAAGCCATTTACATCAACAATAGAAGAGGCAGAAACATTAATAAAAACTGCAAAAGAAAAAAAGCTTTTCCTTTTTGAAGCAATTACAACAATACATCTTCCTAACTACATTAAAGTTAAAGAAAGTCTTAGTAAAATAGGAAAAATAAAATTAGTTCAATGTAACTACTCTCAATATTCAAGTAGATATGATAGATTTTTAAAAGGTGAATTTGCTAATGTTTTTACTACTAAATTCTCTGGTGGTGCTTTATATGATATAAATATTTATAATCTTCATTTTGTAACTGGACTTTTTGGAAAACCAGAAGAAGTAAAATACTTTGCTAATATTGCTTTAAATGGAATTGATACCTCCGGAATTGTTATACTTAAATATCCTAATTTTATATGTGAATGTATAGGTGCTAAAGATGCTGAAAGTCCAAGCTTTGCTATTATTCAAGGAGAAAAAGGATATATAAAAGTTAATGGCCCATCTAATAAATGTCCTTCAATTGAAATACAAACTAAAGAAGGTTTAGAAAATTATAATGAACAAAAATATTCAAATAGAATGACCTATGAATTAATTGACTTTGAAAAAATATTTAGTGAAAAAAACTTTGAAAAATGTTATGAACTTTTAAATCACTCTATAAAAGTTATTAAAACTGCTGTTAGGGCTAGAAAAGATGCTAAAATAATTTTTGAAGCTGATAAATAAAAGTTATAAAAAAAGCGTGACAGTGTTAAATATACTGTATCACGCTTTCTTTATTATAAATTAAGATAATTTATTATTTTTACGTTTTTTCACTACAAGAATTGTACCACTTACTACCATAACACCTAGTGCCATAGTACCCATAATAACCCATAATAAAGTACTGTTAGTATCTCCTGTCTTTGGCTTATTAGAAACACTTCCTAAAGTTTTATTTCCATAAGTCTTGTTGTTATTTCCAGTATTGCCACTATTACCACTTTGTCCTGAATTATTAGGAACCTTTGGAGTTTCTGGTTTGTCTGGTTTATCTGGCTTATTAGGAGTTTCTGGCTTATCTGGCTTATTAGGAGTTTCTGGTTTATCTGGCTTATCTGGTTTTTCAGGAGTTTCTGGATCTTTAGGAGTAGCAGGAATTGTTACTTCTGTACGACTCATCTCTTCACCACAACCTGTACAATAAACAACTGAATCATAATGACCATCTGTTGTTTCTGTTGCTTCAACAACATTTTCCTTTACAGCTTCACCTGCAACATGAGTATGTTCATATGTTGCATCTGGTGTAGCAGACATACGCCATAATTGAGTTCCATAGAATGGATTAGCTGTTCCAATAACCATATAATCAGTAGTTGCGGCAAAAATACGAAGACCATGATTATAACGATCACTAAAACCATTATTTGTAACAGTTGTTATATCTACACTGCCATCACTAGCTTCTTTAATTGCATATAAGTCAAATCCTGCAACAGAATCTTTCATATATTTCATGCAAGTTAGTAAATCTTTCATATTTTCAAGTGTTACATAGTCTAAAAGCATCTTATATGCAGCCTTAAGAATATCAGGCAACTCATCTTTATATTTTTCATACTCATTTAAAAGTCTTTCATAAGTTTTAGCAAAAGACTCAATATCATTACTTGAAACAAGAGCTGTTAATTGGTCAAGAGTTTTATTTATTTCATCTAACGCATTAGCATCCTTATTATTAATTACATCTTTATTAAAATCAATGTCACCATCAACAATTGCATCAACAACTTCTTTTTCTTGTTCATCTGTTATGCTGTAAACATCATCAACATTTTCAATGGCATCTTCAACAATTGCAGTAGCATTGTCTTCTGTAAGTTCCTCAATTCCATTTTCTGCTGACATAAGTGAAATTTTTTCATCTTGTTTAAATGAATTTTTAATTAATTCAACTAAAACTTTAATATAGTTAACTTGACTCTTCCATTCTTCTTCAGACATTTCAAGTAATTCACCATTAACAAGTTGTGCAAACACATGTAGTAAAGAAGTTTCATCCATTGTACTTAAATACATTACATCATCATAGACAGTTGTCATCCATGTGTATTGTGTCATATGAGTTTCATAACCACTTCCCCAACCTGAGATGCCACCTTCTGGAAACATTTCAGTAGGATCACCAACAACTAATTCAACATTTTCATCTTTATCTAAACGATATAAATTAATAGATTGAGTTAAGTTATTTGCTAAAGTTGCAAATTCTTTATATTGTAAAATACCTCTTAATCCACCATTAACATCATTGTATTCGCCAATGTATAAATGGTCATTATAAACTTGTAAAGTACAAGCCCCTGAAGATGTACGTTCTGGGTCAATACCAAAAGTATATTTTGCATTGTCATTTTCTTTGTCTCCAATAATAGGTGTCCAAGTCCATGCATTAGCATCATCAATAGTACCCTTAGTTTCATCATAATCACCACGAACAACAGCAAATGGACGGAATTGACGAGTTTTCTCATTCATAGTGTCATATGTACCACTAACTATAGAAACATAAAGACTATTATTATACTCAACAACTTGGTAGATACCTCCACCACCTGAAGAACCATCACGCCAAATTGCAGGATAATTAAATAAATCGTTCATATCAGCAATAACTTTAAAATCACCTGAACCAGGATCATTTGTGGCATAAATAACAGCTTGTCCATTATCATCTGGATTATTTGTATCAATTGTTAAACCACCAGCTATTAAATAATCCTTATAAGTACCTATAGCACGTGTTGAAGTAAATACATTTTTAGCATTAAGAGCACGATAACCCTCTAAATCAACACATTCATAAACCTTAACTAATTCATCTGTTGTTGGGTCAAGTTCATAAATACTTGGGACACCAGTTTGCATCATAATTTCCATATCTAAAGCCTTTGAACCATATTGTGTTAAAGCATCACCTTTACTAACAAGTCCAACAAAATATAACTTATTATTATATTCAACAGCACTTCTAAATATTGGAACACCTTCACATTCACCCTTTTCAAACATTTCACGAGACATAAGAACTTTAGTTTCACCTGTTACAACATTAAATTTAAAGAAAACACTTCCTGCATAATAGCCATCCTCTTCTCTACCCTTATTTAACTTACCATTAAACATTGCATCAACAACAGCTGTAGCAATATCTTCAGAAACTCCTTCACCAACAAGAGCATTCTTAGCTTGACTATATGCACTTAAAGCACCATACATTGTACCTACATAAATCCAATCTCCATAAGTTGCCGCACAATAGCTATAAGATTGTGTTGAATCACCTTTTCCCGTTTCACTAACACCATCTTTGTAAGCCTCAATATTGTGATTTCCAAGATAATCTACAACCCCATCTGCAGTTTCAGTTCCTTCTGAAGCATGTGAAATCTTTTCAAATGTGTAACCATTATTTGTATAGCTATGCTGAATGTTAATAAGATTATTTTTCTTACTAGCTGCTAAAGCACTAACACCACTTACACTTGAAAATAGCATTGCACTAATAACACCAGCAACTATACGCTGAAAATTCTTTTTTCCAATCATCTTTACTCCCCCCTATTTTATTGAAATTTTTATCAAAAAAGCCTTAAAAATAGGCTAAATCGAACTGTTTTTTTAGGAAAAATTTGAGTTTTTTTAATATTTTATACCTTAAGTTAAAAAAAGTCAACATTACTTATATACTGAATATCAATTAATAATAAAATGAGACTTAATATGATAAAACAAACAAGGGCTGTTGCACAAAGAAATTTCATAACAATATACATTGTAATATGTACTTATTAAAGCACTATATATTGTATTAATATTTCTTCATGCAAAAGTCCCAATTTAATTATTGTTTACATATCTGATAATCTTGTTATTTCATCACAGTATTCACATCTATATGTACCTTTTTCTTTGTCCATAAGCTTAAAGGAATGACTTACATATTTTTCTGTACTTGTTATACATCTTGGATTTTTACATATTAATATGTTTTTAACTACTGTAGGAAGCTTTGGTTTTACTTTTCTTACTATTACACTATCTTTTATTTCATCAATTGTTATACTTGGAGATAAAAGACCTAAAACTGTATAATCTATATCCTTAAAATCATCTTTTTCTATCTTTAAAATATCCTTTTTTCCAAGGACTTTACTTTCTGCATTCATAATTAAAGCTACTCTATAATCAGTTTTATCAAGTTTTAGATAATTAAATATTTTCATTCCCATTCCAGCTTCTATATGGTCAATTACTAGTCCATTTTTTATACTTGTTATTTCTAACATATTATTTCACCCCCAAAAGCTTACACATAAGTGCCATTCTTACATACATTCCACATTCAGCTTCTTTAAAATAAGAAGCTCTCTTATCACTATCAACTTCCATTGCTATTTCATTTACTCTTGGAAGAGGATGCATAACTATCATATCTTCTTTAGCATGTTTCATTTTTTCTTCATCTAATATATAGCTATCTTTAAGTCTTAAATATTCCTCTTCATTAAAGAATCTTTCTTTTTGTATTCTTGTCATATAAAGAATATCTAATTCTTCTATAACATCATCTAATCTTTCCACTTCTCTAAATTCTATATTTTTCCTTTGAATAAATTCTTCTCTTATGTAAGCTGGTATTCTAAGTTCCTTTGGTGATATTAAAATAAATTTTGTTCCTTTATATCTAGACATAGCCTTTATTAAGGAATGAACTGTACGTCCATATCTTAAGTCTCCACATATACCAATAGTATGTCCTGTTAAATTTCCTTTTAAACATGTTATTGTAAGAAGATCTGCTAAAGTTTGAGTTGGATGTTGATGACCTCCATCTCCTGCATTTATTATAGGAACACTTGAAAATTGAGTTGCTACTCTTGCTGACCCTTCAAGGGGATGTCTCATAGCAATTATATCTGAATATATAGAAACCATTTTTATAGTATCTGCTAAAGTTTCTCCCTTTGAAGCTGAACTTGAATTTGGTTCTGAAAATCCTAAAACTTTTCCTCCAAGTCTCATCATTGCAGCTTCAAAACTAAATCTTGTTCTTGTACTTGGTTCATAAAAAAGTGTTGCTAAAATTTTTCCATCACATATTTTTGAATACTTTTCAGGGCTTTTCATAATATCTTGTGCTAAGCAAAATATTTCATCTAGCTCCTCAATTGAGAAATCCATTGGATCAATTAGATGCTTATTTTCCATCAATTTCACTCCTTATAATATTAAATTCTTTTGTTCTTTTAATAAAAAAACCTTCCTTAAAGTATAAGGAAGGTACAATAATCCTATATAATGTAAAAAATATGAATATTATATTCTTCCTTATTAATCTCTCTGGACTAAATTAAAGGCATTTTTCTTGTTTAGAATACCACCAAAAAAAATCATTGTCAATAAAGAAAAGGAATGCTTTTTTGCATCCCTTAAAATTTACTTTACACTTCCCTCTACCATAGAGCTTAATACTTGCTTTTGTGCAAAGAAATAGAATATTAAAACTGGTAAAATTGTAATAACTAATCCTGCTAAAGCTAAGTGCCATTGTTTTGTATATTCACCAAAGAACAGGAATGTCTTTAATGGAATTGTTTCTGTTTTTCCTCCAATAACTAATGATGGAAGTAAATAGTCATTCCATATAGCAACTAAATTTAATATTGCAACAGTTACTGTTATTGGCTTAAGTAGTGGGAAAATTATATACCAAAATGTTTGGAAAGTGTTACAACCATCAATTGTTGCAGCTTCATCTAAATCCCTAGGAATATTTTTTACAAATCCATGATATAAAAATGTTGACATAGCACCTTGAAATCCTAGATACATAAATATTAATCCATATTTATTTAAGAATCCTATCTTTCCCATAATTCTTATTAATGGAAGCATTACTGCTTGGAAAGGTATAAGCATTGAAACTACCATCAACATTAATATAGCATTACTTACCTTAGACTTTGTTCTTTGAAGCATCCATGCAGCCATTGAGGTGCATATTACTATAATTATTATACTAAATACTGTTATAAATAATGATGTTCCAAAAGACTTAACAAAATCAAGTCTTTCAAAAGCTATCTTATAATTTTCAAACCCATTTGATATTTTTTCTGGTAGTGCTAAAACACTAGTAAATAATTCTTTTTTAGTCTTAAAAGAATTAATAAGAATTATACTATAAATGTAATTCCTAAAAAAATACCTAAAATTGTTAACACTACTTTAGAGATTTTTTGAGCTTTGGTCACATCTTCACTATATTTAACTTTTGTCATTACGCTTCAACTTCTCCTTTCTTAGAAACATAAACTTGAATTAATGAAATTACTCCAACTACAAGAAGAAGAATTATTGCCTTTGCTTGTGCTT
>OGQJ01003729.1_pt1 | contig 10052 bp, 9 predicted proteins | sample 1553161 | NCBI WGS metagenome assembly OGQJ01 (sample SAMEA2579923, study PRJEB22360) | human gut metagenome | biome: human gut; feature: human-associated habitat; material: faeces | place: Denmark | collected 2008/2010 | reverse complement strand
ATTTCAAAGATTTCTTTTGTTCTCTCTGACATCTTATCGTCCAGCATCTTTCTGCTATATTTCATAACCAGAATCAAATAAAAACACTGAATGAGAATTATTATCTAAACTCATTATGTACACTCACTCCTCGACCGCCCAAAACCCAAGAGCATATTGTTCTTTTTTCTATTATAATATATTTCTTGTATCAGAACAAGTGTTTTTGTGATTTTTTATGAATTTTTATGCATTTGAGCAGATATGCTCGAATGTGCAATTCATCCCATCACCTATAGGACGCCACTGAAAAAGTGGTAAGTTTAGTATCACAGGGTGTCAAATATGTGCAAAAATGTTCCTTGATAATTAAATATTGCTAAAATAGTGTTTTGAGGGATGCAAAATCTACCCTTTTGAGAGATGAATTTTCCTATTTTTCCTCATTTGGGCAGACTTCTCCCTTTAGTTTTAAAATTCGTTTTAAATTGACTGCAAATATTGATACTGCTCCTTGAAGTTGCATGTTTGATAGTCCAGCAGCATCACAACGACTATATCCGTGTATATTTTTTAATTCACTATTTTTTGCCTCTATCATATAGCGGGTTTTGAAACGTTCCTTGAAATATTGTGTTTTTTGAAACGCTTCTTGATTTTTATGATAATCTGATTTAATAGTGATACTATACGTTTTGGTTTTTGCATTTTCTTTATAGCAGCCATTACGATAAGGACAGACATGGCATTTATTAATATCGAAAAAATATTTGATACGTGTATTCTTTTTCTGATTACTACGTTTGTCAATTCGATATTTTATAGCCAAATGCCCCGCTGGGCACTGCATGGTATCCGCATCTTTATTAAAGATAAAGCCGTCCTCTGAACGAGTCCCTTTTATGATGCTCGGGTTAAGCTTTGAAATTAATTTATAGTCATTGCTTTGTGCATCTTTTAAATTTTCCAGTGTGGAATATGCGGTATCTGCTATTACTTCATTAACGGTTGCACCTGCTGCTTTACTTTTTTGAACCAGTACTGGAAGTTCCTGACCATCAAATGCTTCGCCGGATGTGATTGTTGCTGCTGTGATAATCCGTTCATCTGTCATGGCCAAATGAGTTTTGTATCCGTAAAAAGAAGAATTGACCGTTTTATGGCCAATCCGGGCATCCGGGTCAATGGATTGATCATAACAATCAATCTGATTATCCAAAATTTCGGATAACATAGAAGATTCTTCTTTAATCGTTGGCAGTTCTGAATACGGACTTTCCTGAACTGTGTTTAATAATTCATGACAGTATTCATTATACTCATCTAAAGAAGCTCGTTTTTCAGGTTCATCTGGCAGATAAATGTCTTTATCAGAATCTTTTAAAGCTGCTTTTAAAGCTGCTTTTAAAGAAGTAGAGGCTTTTTTCAACATTTCTCTCTGAGTAGTTTTATGATAACGGGCTTCTGTATGAGTTGAGTCAACAATTATAGTATTGCTTTTTAAAACACCTTGATTTATGGCAAGTTCTACACTTTTATTTATGAGCAGATCAAGTATATTTTCATCTTTTAAACGCTGCTTTCTGAATTTGGTTAAAAGACTAGGATGGATAACCTCTTCTTCTGGCGTTAATTCCAGAAAATATTTAAAAGACATATCATATCGTGATCTTTCAACAACACCATTATCAGAAAGGTTATAAAGATATTTTAAAAGCAGATATTTAAATAGCAATATAGGGTTTTTTGCATTACGTCCATTATCAAGGCAATATTTATTTTTTAATTCATCATATATAAAAGAAAAATCGACCAATTCCCTGATTTTTCTTAGAATATGATCTTTTGGAACAATCATGTCATATAAATCTGAATAATAACTAAGGCTAAGTTTAAGTTGGGATGATAACATTTCAACCTCCGACAATTATGATACCTTAATTATATCAGATATATGATTTTACGACCACTTTTTCAGTGGCGTCCCTATAGAGGTGAGGGAATTCTTGCTACGATTGTTAAATAATTGCAAAAAAGGTTTCAAATTATCAGAACTCTTGATGAGATAATGATAACATGAAACCTTTTTGCGTAAAGCGGTATGTTGGATTTGCTTCATGGGGACCGCTTCATATTTTATTTTTATGCACATCATTCTTTATGGGGTCTGACCCCAATGTTCAGCAATACCCACACGGTCACAATCCGAATCAGTTACCAACAACAGGTCAGCGTTGCACTTCCTGGCATACTCCATTGATAAGCATCCGGTATACTTCAAAATATTTGCAGCGTATCAACAGCTCCGATGCCATCCCCGGACGGTACTTCAGAACCCGCAGCGGCTGTCTCGGCTCTGCACTGCCGTGAAGATCTGCCACATCCAACGCCTTGTCGATATGCAGTTCTCTTTTCTTCCCGTCCTTTCCTATGCGGTCGTAATCATACAGCCGATAGGTCAGGTTCGAGCTTTCCTGGATTTCTGCAACGAGCGCACCTGCCCCAATGGCATGGATCGTGCCTGCAGGGATAAAAAACAGGTCATCCTTGTGAATAGGTACATTCTGCAGATACTTCATCACCGTGCCCTGTCTTTCTTATCAGTTGTATTTTCTATCTTATTTACCGCTCCAGCTCAAACTTCTGCTTATCGTGAACGTTGATATCCGCGCCCAGCTGTACTTCAATCGGAATGAAAGTGATCGCATACGATCCTTATATAAATGAGACTGCTGCTCAGGAGCTAAATGTAACACCTGTTACTTTAGAACAGCTTCTCAAAGATAGCGATCTTATCTCTGTTCATTGCCCACTTACAAAAGATACTTACCATCTTATCGGGAAAGAAGAAATGACATTATTAAAACCAAACGCTATTCTTGTGAATACAGCTCGTGGCGGAATCATCGACGAGGCCGCTCTTATCGAAGCACTGCAAAACGGCAAGATTTCTGGTGCCGGAGTAGATGTATTTGAAAACGAACCAGTTACTCCAGAACATCCATTACTCCATATGGATAATGTAATCGCAACTCCACATAGCGCATGGTATAGCGAAACTGCAATTCATACATTGCAAAGAAAAGTAGCCGAAGAAGTAGTTAATGTATTAAATGGTAATCCTCCTTTTAATTGCGTAAATATGAAATAATTGAAGCAAGCGTCTCGTAACTAGGTAATCATTCGTATATTAACATCTTATAAAAGCCATCTGATACTGTTCTTGGCTGTCTGCCAGATTCTCTATCAGATGGCTTAGTATTATTTTTTCAGTTTAGTACGGCAGTATTCCGGAAGATCCTCTGGTAGTGTAAAATAGTTTGTGTTTTTGGATTATAAAGTGCCACAGCACTTTCCATCTACTCTTTCAGGTTCTTTCCGGCATTGTATTCAGGCTTCAGCTTCTTCCGGCCACCGCCTGGTTTTCTTGTTTTCTTCATTTTACTCATGCAACTCCAACGGCAGTCCATCCGGGTCATGGAAGAAAGTCATCTTCTTGCCGGTGTAATCATCCATGCGGATTGGTTCACATTCAATCCCTACCTCCGCCAGCTCATTCACCGTCTGCTCCACGCTCTCCACACAAAATGCAAGGTGACGCAGCCCACAGGCCTCCGGGCGGTTCGCACGCTTCGGCGGGTTTTCTTCTGCAAAAATCTCCAGCTCTGTGTGCTCATTGACACGAAGATCTAGCTTCCAGTCCTTACGCTCTGGACGGTAGTTTTCCCTGATGACAGAGAATCCAAGCTTGTTCACATAAAAATCCTTAGCAACTTCGTAGTCAGATACGATGATTGCAATATGATGTATTTTTGATAAGTTCATTTTCTCACGCTCCACTTCTTTAAATTTTGTTCTTCTTTTATTTTCGTTATAAACTATACGGCAACCTTCAAAAAATACCGTGTGAACTCCTGAAGTTCAGTTTGTCCACACGGCATTTATTTTTCTTGGATTCTTGTTTATTTCAGTTTTTCAAGAATCTCGTCCGCACTCATACCGCCGGCTAATAATCTCTTAACCACACTCTCTTCATGGGGTCTGACCCCGCAGTGCTTTATTAATCCCGATTTTTTTGAACAAATCTTCTATCTTTATAATAGCTTGTTCTGTTTCAGCCTTTGTCATTGCAGATTGGGAAGCTTTCGCTTTGCGAAATTCTTCGATATTGTATGAATTCTCCTGTGTGCACATCTGCAGATACATATTGAGTAAACATAGTTCTTTCTCAGAAAAATCCTTTACTAATTTTCTCAATTCCGCATCAGAATATGAAGATATTGGTTTTGAATCTGTAGCTTCCTCATCATAGGAATCGTAAGAAAAATATTTATTTGTAACAGATATTACTTCATAAGAGAAAGAGGATTCCATACCAAGTTTAACCTGATAGTTTAATACAGTAGGGATTGTGCAATGTAAATATTTACTGGCTAATTCAACAGTAAAAGGAGTTCCTGATTCTTCACATTCCTGCTGAATTTTTTTGATTTTTTCCAGTTGATTAGCTAGATATGGAGTTGTATTATATTTTTTGAAACTTACGAAAATGCAAACAGCATGTTTTATAGAATAGCGAAAAAATGTAGTCGCTCTTCCGAGATCAGGATTAAATCTGGGCAAGTCTGCTAAAACTTCAACCCATAATGACTGATATAACTCCTGAAATTCGCATTTTTCGAGTGTACTACGATAACTGTAATACAGTTCATACATTATATAATTATTCAAATACTCATAAATCAACTTATCTGCTTTATCGCGACTTCTTTTATCAGATGCATTTCTTTTCATTTGTATATAAGAATATAATAAATATGCATCGAAATTTGGATTCGTCTTATATCTTTTGCGTTCAGAACTGTTCTTCATAAATTTATCCTTTCATATTTGCCATACATTATTTCATACTGCTATTCATAGGATTCTTTCCTGTGTATATATAAGTTCCTTAAGCATGGCATCAACAACAGATTTCGGACTGTAAACATGGCCAGTCCAAAAGAAGAATCCTTTCCTGGATTCAAATAAATTCCCATTCTTTATGGGGTCTGACCCCGAGAGTTTTTCCAAAAGTGCCGGATTTTCTATGCTAAGATGGAGGAGCCGGTTACTCCTCCATAACTTTTTATTCCTCAGCTAATCTTTCCTGGATATATGTAAGCTCCATCATCTTAGTTTTAATTTCTTCTTTATTGAGAAGTTTTGTCTTCATGGGGTCTGACCCCGAGAGTTTTTCTATCATCACAAAAGCGTATGGCAGCCGCCCACGCTTCAAAGGCATTTTCCATCAATACTGGTTTCATATCTTGCTTGTTCTTTTCTCTTCAAAAGACAGGTACCCATGTCAACGATGGGAGAAACACGTTCATCCTAACCGTTAACATGAGCGGTTCACTTGCTATTTAAAATGATTGAGCTGTTTCTAACTCGCAGGCTTTATCGTACAGATTATCATAATGCAAAGTCAGAATGTTTTGCTGGGTTACTTTGTTTCGACGATCACGATAAGTAGCTTCGTTGTAATCCTCACGCAAGCCTGCGACCACAGCGTAGTGGAAGCGGCTTGAATCATATTCTGAAAATTCCTTCGGAAGTGAGGATTTGTTGCTGTACTTGGTGATCGTTACAAACGATGCAGAAAAGTGTGCTTCGATTTCTGCTTTCCAATCATAAATTTGATAAGTACCTTTTCTAAAGGTTTCTCCCTCGTGTCCAGATTTCAAGGTTGTTCTTCCATTAGGGTGTTCAAGCTCGACAAATACAAACTCATATCCGCCAGAGCTTTTTCCTATCAACAAATAATCGGCAATGTACTTACCTAAAGCAAATTCCGGGAAGACATATGCATCGTGGTGACCAAAATTATAATACTTAAATACACCAGCAATAATATGATAAGCAGGTCTGTGATTAATAAAGCGAAGAACGTTTCTTTCGTTTGTATTTGCATCATGAATCAAGGCACAAAATTCTTCATTTAGTTGTTCCATATTACCTTCGTTCTGGAAATCAAACAACTCAATATGATTGTTAGGGAACAAACTATCATAGTGTCGAACTGCTGCTGGATACAATCGCCTATGATTTATCTTCCCAAATCCTCTGTCTCCGACAGCTTTTCTTTCAGTACACAAAATACCCTCATACAGTTGCATTTCCTGTTTGGTAGGAACGCTCTTTATATAGTCTCGTTTATATAAATTCATGATACTTCCTCGGATAATATCAAATAAAGCTTCCTCATGGGGTCTGACCCCGAGAGTTGTTCTTGCCAGTCTGGATGTACAGCTTGCCAGCAGCTCCTTAAATACTGCTTCGGCTTCAGCTTTCTTTGCTACTTCTCCGCAATCTGGGATGCATAGTTGTTCCACAAAACAAAACATTCGTTTTATGTCTTTTATTATGCACTTTTCTTTTCCAAAGCTATTTTTTCTACTTCTTCCAGAGTAAGCTCTGTGTACATTGCAATATCTTCATAATTAAGTTTACCATCTTCTATCATTAAACGAGCCATACGAATTGCTTTCATTTTTTCTGCTTCTCTTGCTGCTTCATTTCTCATATCTTCCATAGCTTTACACATAATTGCCACTCCTTTCTCATCTTCTTTAAAATAATGTACACGGTCAGCCAGCACTTCGTAGTACATATCTTTAGCATTGGTACATGTAAAATCATGCATAAGTTTTCCTAATGCTGTTTCATCTTTTATTTGAGAGTTTACATATATAATATGCGATTGGTCATTGAACATTTTTCCTGTTTCCCTAACGATACGATCCACATGATATATTGGAATATTCTCTCCTAACACATCATTTTCTGTGATAAAAACCACATACGTTTCATTTAAATTTTGATATTGTTCACCCGGTTCTGTCACATTTGCATCAATCAAGCTACTATTATATCTAGCTCTCTTCACACCTGCACCTTTATCATCTCTTTGAATTTCAATATTATACACCTGATTTTGTCGATCCACTGCGAGAATATCCAAACGAACAGAACGCCCTTGTAAGTTTTTTATTACATATTGACTGCTCACACTTGTAACTTTAAGATCATCTCGTTTTAGTATAATCTGCAATAAAAATTCCACACAATTCTTATCTTCAAATACTTTGCTCATAAAATCATCATCTAAAAGACGAAAGCCACGTAATCTTTGAAGGTCTTCTTCGTGCTTTTGCTCAAAATCAAATCTTTCTTCCTCATTCATTGGTAACACCTTCTTTTCTCAGCTTATCCACATCTTCTATACTACCATCTTAACATCAATACACCCCTATTACAAGGACTGTATCCGCACATATTTTACTTTCTCTTGGTCAGTTTATTCAGGTAATCCAGATTTGTGGATTTGATGCGTGCCTGTTACAATGAGATTTTTTCCTTAGATGATTTCCGGTAATCTGTCCAGCGTTTTTTATTGAACAGGATGATGTCCATGATATTCATCCAACTTACGCACAAAAGAATTCCACGAAGCTATCTCTAAATTATCTGCTGGTTTACATTTTACAATTTCGTGGCTTTCTTCAATTGACTTGTCTTCTCTTTCAACTCCACCTATAGCTATATATTTAACATCTATATCCTTCTGTGGGTCAACCAATAGGGTTTTTCGAGGACCCACTAAATAATTTCCACTATATTCCTCATTGATTGCTTTATCCTTATCTTCATGTATCTGGGTTCTGAATGAACTGTAATTTCTGTTTATGTATTCCATATGATTTTTTAATTGTGTAATTGCATCATTCATATGTACATTTAAACCCTGATAGTGATTGGCCTTAACAATTTTAAAATCTGCACCTTTGACTTCTACAATGCAGACTTTCATTTTTGATCTTGATGTCAGCACTACAAAATCTGCAATTTTATCTCCAATAGGATAATTAGAAAAGCAGATATATTCCTCATGCGGCTCCGCCAGATAATCTGCCATGCCATACCATGTATCATTTGTTTTCAGAACCTTCACAGATATCTTCCCATGCTCCAGCAGTTCACCGATGAAGATAGGAATCAGATATTCTGCCTTTAGTGGATTACCCGGCACTTCCTTCTCGAAGAATTCTTTGAATCCCTCTTCCAGCGTTGTAAGGAAATCAGGAGTTAAGCCCCACATATTCATGGAAACCAGAGAATCAACATCAACAGCCATTCCTTCTGCCTCTGCTCCAGCTGCGGTCTTTACAATATTCTTCGTTTCCACAACCTCGGTCAGGTTGTAATCCTCATTCATCTTGCAGATACCGCGAGTCACGCCACCGTTATCAGACAGCGTGTTCTTCAGCACAAAACCTGCCATACAGGACTTGCCGCCATTCACCAGATACTCATGAACAGCCTTGAAACCTTCTTTGCCATAGTAATCATCTGCATTGATGACGATGAACGGGGTCTTGATGACCTTCTTCGCTGCAAGCACGGCCTGACCAGTTCCCCACGGCTTTGTACGGCCTTCCGGCAGAGTCCCCGGAATATCGTTAATGTCCTGGAAAGCATAATCCACCGTCACATCATGGGCAGCGCAGATAGCTTTGATACGCTCACCGATAGCCTCTTTGAACTCCTGCTCGATATCCTTACGGATGATAAATACCACATGGTTAAAGCCAGCCTCAAGCGCATCATGGATGGAATAATCCATGATAATATGCCCCGCATCATCCACCGGCTCTAACTGCTTGATTCCTGTTCCGAAGCGGCTGCCAATACCAGAAGTAATGTTGTTTTCATAATTCTCCTTTCCATACCTTGTAGCGCCCAATGTGCCTTCCACAAAATTTTATGTAATTATTAGGGCAGCGCCAGTAGCCTATGCTCTCGTTTTCGTTTATAGTTTCTTTAGAAAAAAATCATTTCTTCTTCATGGGGTCTGACCCCGTCTTTACGGTCTGACCCCGCAGTGTTTGCACTAATTCCTGAACTTTTGCTACAAAAAACGGCTATTCGATTTGTTACATAAGCAAAGATAATGCAGATAAAATTAGCAAGGGCATTGCCTATACCATTCGCAAATTCATATACCCAAAAATGATTAAATAAAATATAAAGAATACAGTTTAAAAGAACTGCTAATACTCCGAAAAATACATAAGCGATAATTTCTCTATAATGTCTCATCGTATTCATATATGCTCATCCTTGCTCCCAGTCTATAATCCGATTATTTTTTATCAAAAAAGCTTTGGTTGCTAGTTTTGCCATATATGTATCAGATTTTGAATCAGAGTAAAACGCTTCTATTTCTGCTTCAGAAAAAATTTCTTCAAACCTGACTACTTTTTCAGCTCCTTGACAATTCTTAGACAAGAATTTACCGCTTGATAATTCTACTTTTGTTGCAATTAAATTATCTATGCCTAATATGTCGCATATAGGTTTAAGCAAGAACTCTGGTGAAGCAGAGATAATAACATCATCCTTACGTTTTTGATTTAAATACCATTCCTTGATTTTATTTTGATTTTGTTTCCAAAAATCATCTACAAAACTCTCGTCTGTTCGTACTCCTTTCAAAAAAGAAAAATACATTTCTTTCATTTCTTCTTTTGAGGATAGCTGCAATTTATATTTAACTATTCCTAATATCTGCTTTGGAAAGTAGGCAATTAATTTAGGATATCTTTTCAAGAGAAAGAAATATATGTCTACTGAACTATCGCCATTGTATATTGTTCCGTCAAAATCGTATACATTCACTCTATTTACCTCCATCTAATTAATCATCGCAATACATACAGCAACGAGAACATACACATTGCATATACTGCGCACAACAACATCAGTGGAATATCATGAACTACTACCTCGACAGGATCACCATCTGAATCGCCCTCAACATCAAAGCTATATCTAAGTGTGATCAAACAAAGTAGCGGAACAGTCCACACTAGTCCTTTAGCTGCCAAGCCATAAAAGCCTATTGTTACAGGATCAACACTCCAAAGCGCGTAGAATACAATTGCTAATGCTAAAAACAAATACATATTTTTCAATGAAATCACAAAGTAATTTTTGACTATCTTTTCAAAAGTTCTTATATGCCGGTATAG
>OGQJ01003723.1_pt1 | contig 10065 bp, 7 predicted proteins | sample 1553161 | NCBI WGS metagenome assembly OGQJ01 (sample SAMEA2579923, study PRJEB22360) | human gut metagenome | biome: human gut; feature: human-associated habitat; material: faeces | place: Denmark | collected 2008/2010 | reverse complement strand
TCCACGAGATTGTGATCGAATGACTTTAACTTGATTCTAATCTTCTGGTTCATATCGTTTGCTTATTCTATATCCTTACGTTTACCACTCGCTTTCTCGATGATCTCCTTGGCCAGGTTGGCAGGAACCTCCTCGAAGTGCGAGAACTCCATCGACGAAGTGGCGCGGCCCGACGAGATCGTACGGAGCACGGTCACGTAGCCGAACATCTCCGACAGGGGAACCTTGGCCTTGACCACACGGGCGGTGCCCTTCGACTCCATGCCGGTGATCTGACCGCGGCGCTTGTTCAGGTCGCCGATGATGTCGCCCATGTTCTCCTCGGGGGTTACGACCTCCACGGACATCACGGGCTCGAGGATCACCGAACCGGCCTTGGGAGCGGCGTTGCGGTAACCGTTGCGGGCAGCGATTTCGAACGACAGCTGGTCGGAGTCCACCGGGTGGAACGAACCGTCCTTGAGCGTAATCTTCATCGAGTCCATCGGATAGCCTGCCAGGGCACCGTTTGCCATGGCCGACTCGAAGCCCTTCTGAACCGAGGGGATGAACTCCTTGGGAATGTTACCGCCCTTGACCTCATCGACGAACGTAAGGCCCATCTTGCCGTCCTCGGCGGGACCGATCTCGAAGATGATGTCGGCGAACTTACCACGACCGCCGGTCTGCTTCTTGAAGACCTCGCGGTGCTGGATCGTCTTGGTGAGCGACTCCTTGTAGTTCACCTGGGGAGCACCCTGGTTGATCTCCACACCGAACTCGCGACGCAGACGGTCCACGATGATGTCGAGGTGGAGCTCACCCATACCGCTGATCACGGTCTGGCCCGAATCCTCGTCGGTATGAACCGTGAAGGTGGGGTCCTCTTCGGCCAGCTTCGCCAGGGCGATGCCGAGCTTGTCGAGGTCCTTCTGCGTCTTGGGCTCTACGGCCAGACCGATCACCGGCTCGGGGAAGGTCATCTGCTCGAGGACGATCGGAGCGTTCTCGGCGCAGAGCGTGTCGCCCGTGCGGATCTCCTTGAAGCCGACAGCGGCGCAGATGTCACCGGCGCTGACCGACTCCATCGGGTTCTGCTTGTTGGCGTGCATCTGATAGAGACGGCTGATACGCTCGCGCTTGCCGCTGCGGGCGTTGAGCACGTAGGAACCGGCATCGAGTTTGCCCGAATAAACGCGCACGAATGCCAGACGGCCCACGAAGGGGTCGGTTGCGATCTTGAACGCCAGACCGCAGAAGGGCTCGTCCTCCGAAGCCTGACGGGTCTCCACCTCCTCGGTCTTGGGGTTCGTACCCGTAACGGCGGGAACGTCCAGCGGCGAGGGAAGGAAAGCCATCACGTAGTCGAGCAGCTTCTGCACGCCCTTGTTGTGGAACGACGAGCCGCAGAGCATCGGGACGATCTGCATCGAGATCGTGGCCTTGCGGATAGCGGCGAGCAGTTCGTCGGGGGTGATCGAATCGGGATCCTCGAAGAACTTCTCCATCAGGGCATCGTCCGTCGAGGCAACCTCCTCGATGAGCTTCGCACGCCACTCGGCGGCCTCGGCCTTCATCGACTCGGGAATCTCGCGCAGCTCGAAGTTGTCGCGGACGGTCTTGTCGTCGAAGTAATAGATCGCGTTATTATAAATAAGGTCTACGAGACCTTCGAACTTGTCCTCGGCACCGATCGGGAGAACCACCGGCAGAGCCGTTGCACCGAAATGCTCCTTGATCTGCGCGCAGACCGAGAGGAAGTCGGCGCCCGTGCGGTCCATCTTATTGACGTAACCGATACGGGGAACATTGTACTTGTCGGCCTGACGCCATACGGTCTCCGACTGGGGCTCCACGCCGCCTACGGCGCAGAACGTGGCGATCGCACCGTCGAGCACGCGCAGCGAACGCTCCACCTCGACCGTGAAATCGACGTGTCCCGGGGTATCGATCAGGTTGATCTGATACTGGTGGTCCTTGTAGTGCCAGAAGGCGGTCGTTGCGGCCGAGGTGATGGTGATACCGCGCTCCTGCTCCTGGACCATCCAGTCCATGGTGGCGCCACCCTCGTGCACCTCGCCGATCTTGTGGGTCTTACCCGTGTAGAAAAGGATTCGCTCGGACGTGGTGGTCTTACCGGCATCGATGTGCGCCATGATACCGATATTGCGAGTATAATGTAAATCTCTGGTTGCCATCTTTGTGTCCTTGTTTTAGAATCTGAAGTGTGCGAATGCCTTGTTGGCCTCTGCCATGCGGTGCATCTCCTCCTTGCGCTTGAAGGCGGCACCCTGCTGGTTGTAGGCGTCGATTATCTCTGCTGCGAGCTTGTCAGCCATCGTCTTGCCGGCGCGCTTACGGGAATAGAGGACAAGGTTCTTCATGGAAATAGAGATCTTGCGCTCCGGACGAACCTCCATAGGTACCTGGAAGGTGGCGCCACCGATACGCTTCGACTTCACTTCGACTTGAGGCGTGATGTTCTCGAGGGCCTGTTTCCAGATTTCCAGCGGAGATTTATCAGCATCCTTCATCTTCTTGCCGACGATCTCCAGCGAGTCGTAGAAGATCGTGTAGGCAATACTCTTCTTACCATCCAGCATAAGGTTGTTCACGAAACGGGTCACGGCCACGTCTCCGAACTTCGGATCCGGAAGTAGAATTCGCTTCTTTGGCTTAGCTTTTCTCATTGCTCTAAATAAATGTTCGAATTAAATGTTTCTCGTTAGACTATTTGCCGGCCTTGGGACGCTTGGCGCCGTACTTCGAACGACGCTGGCGACGACCGTCCACACCGGCCGAGTCGAGCGCACCGCGCACGAGGTGGTAACGTACACCGGGGAGGTCCTTCACACGACCGCCGCGGACGAGCACGATCGAGTGCTCCTGCAGGTTGTGGCCTTCGCCCGGGATGTAGGCATTGACCTCTTTGCCGTTGGTCAGGCGGACACGCGCCACCTTACGCATGGCCGAGTTAGGCTTCTTCGGGGTCGTCGTGTACACACGGGTACAAACGCCGCGACGCTGAGGGCACGCTGCGAGTGCCGGGGACTTCGACTTGTCCTCCATGCTTACTCGACCGTTTCTCACTAACTGTTGAATAGTTGGCATTTCTTAAACTGTCCTTTAATGGTTAAAAAATCTATCTCCATTGTCCAAAATGGACTGCAAAGGTACGCATTTTTTTGGAATTACAATATATATGCACCTCTTTTTTCGTGATTTTCGGGCATTTTGCGCCTTTATCGATACTTATTTCTTATCGTTTCTGAAAATAAATAAGCATTTATTTATACACAATATTTTAATCTGCTTTTTCTCAGCGGGTTGCCACACGCTGCCGCAAACTGCCGCTACAAGGCTGCGGCAGAGACCTGCACAACCGGAGGCACGATGCAACCGACTGATCCGGAAGCCGATACCGACAATACGACGCCACCGGCCCGGGCAACGCCGCAACACGCCGTCGGCCCCTCCGCCGTCTGCAGGTCAAACCCGAAAACCGCCCGTCGCCACAGCCCGCGCCGCCTTGACGCAAGCTACGGACACAAAAAAAAGACCGGGGTCGCAAAACCCCGGTCCCACCAACCTCAGTCAGGCAATCACTTGGCGCAATCACAATCGGAAGAGGCCACCAGCATCCAAACCAACTTTTCCTGCTCACGGAGGTAGTCACTCATCAGCGCCACGGTTGCCTCGTCGCCGGCCTCCGACGCCTCGGAAAGCAGCTTGCGCTCCTCGCCGATCAGATGGCCGAGGCTCTCGAGTACGAGTTTCACCGCCTCATCGGGACACGAAACTCCGGAAACCTCCTGCAGCCGCGCCGTCTTGAGGTACTCGCTGAAACGGTTCTCGGGCTCGCCGCCCAGCATCAGGATCCGCTCGGCCAGTTCATCGACCTTGGCAGCCGCATTGTCGTAGAGCTCCTCGAACTTGGCATGCAGGACGAAGAAGGCCCGTCCACGAATATTCCAATGCAGTCCGCGCAGGTTGGCGTAGAAGATCTGATAGTCGGCCAGAAGGCTCTTCAGCGAGTTTACAACGCCATTGACGGCCAACGCATTCAGGTGCAGATAATCCATCGTTTTCATAGTAGTAAAATTTAAGTTGTTAATAATTATTTTCAATACTGTTTTTATTTTCCATCAGCAAAGGTAATACAATAGAATCGATTTGTCAAATCGTTATTTTTTATATACCAATAGGTTATCCCTATATCCGTGTGGCAGCCTCACGAAAAGCATCTGCCCGCCGGAGTCCGCGCCGCATTTTTCCAAAGCCCCGCCGTCAGAGGGCGCACAAGACGACAAAAAGGCGCCGCGGCCCCCACCCGCCGCCCGTCCCGGGACCGGAGGCAAACAGCCATGCAGAGCCGTGCAAAAGCCGGGCCGGGAGGCCGGCTGCAGGCACCGGGAGCGGAACAGCATGCGATCCGTCCCTTTTATCGGGGAATAAGCCCCCGAAAAGCGCAAAATCCGAAAAGTTTTCCTTAATTTTGCGGGAAAATCGACAATAAACCGAAACGAGATATGGAATACAATTTCAAGGAGATCGAATCCAAATGGCAGCAACGCTGGAGAGAGCGGAAGACCTACCGCGTCGAGGTGGACCCCTCGCGCCCCAAATTCTACGTGCTCGACATGTTCCCCTACCCCTCGGGGGCAGGCCTGCATGTCGGCCATCCGCTGGGCTACATCGCCTCGGACATCTATTCGCGCTACAAGCGGCTCAAGGGATTCAATGTCCTCCACCCGATGGGCTACGACGCCTTCGGTCTGCCGGCCGAGCAATATGCCATCCAGACGGGGCAGCACCCCGCCGTGACGACCGAGCGCAACATCGCCCGCTACCGCGAGCAGCTCGACAAGATCGGCTTTTCGTTCGACTGGGACCGCGAGGTGCGCACGTGCGACCCCTCCTATTATAAATGGACACAGTGGGCCTTCCTCGAGATGTTCGCCCACTACTACGACAACCGTCTCCAAAAGGCCCGTCCGATCGAGGAGCTGAAGGCCGCCTTTGCCGAGAGGGGCACCGAGGGGCTCGATGCCGCCTCGACGCAGGAGCTGCACTTCACGGCCGAAGAGTGGAACGCATGGGACGAGGCGCGCCGCGAGCAGGTGCTGCAGAACTACCGCCTCGCCTACCGGGCCGACACGATGGTGAACTGGTGCCCGAAACTGGGCACGGTGCTCGCAAACGACGAGGTGCGCGACGGGCTCTCGGTGCGCGGAGGCTACCCCGTGGAGCAGAAGCGCATGAAGCAGTGGCTGCTGCGCGTGACGGCCTATGCGCAGCGGATGCTCGACGGACTCGACAGCCTCGAGTGGAGCGACTCGCTCAAGGAGATCCAGCGCAACTGGATCGGCCGCTCGGTCGGCGCCCAAGTCTTCTTCGACATCCAGGGTTCGGAGCGCAAACTGGAGATCTTCACCACACGCCCCGACACAATCTTCGGCGTGACGTTCATGGTCATCGCCCCCGAGCACGAGTGGGTCGGCGAGCTCACCACGGCAGAGAACCGCAGTGCCGTCGAGGAGTACATCGCCCAGGCCCGCAAGCGGTCCGAACGCGAGCGCATCGCCGAGACGCGGCGCGTGAGCGGCGTGGCTACAGGCTCCTACGCCATCAACCCCTTCACGGGACGCGCCATTCCGATCTACGTCTCGGACTACGTGCTCGCCGGCTACGGCACGGGGGCCATCATGGCCGTTCCGGCCCACGACTCGCGCGACTACGCCTTCGCCCGCCATTTCGGGCTGGAGATCGTCCCGGTGGTCGAGGGAGGCGACATCGAGAAGGAGTCCTACGACGCCAAGTCCGGGCGGATGATCAACTCGGACTTCCTCAACGGCATGGACGTCAAGGAGGCCATCACCCGGATGTTCGACGAGGTCGAGCGCCGCGGCCTGGGCAAGCGGCTGGTCAATTACCGCCTGCGCGACGCCATCTTCTCGCGCCAGCGCTACTGGGGCGAGCCCTTCCCGATCTACTACAAGGGCGACACGGCCTGCCCGCTCTCCGAGGAGCAGCTGCCTCTCGAGCTGCCGCCGATCGAAAACTTCGGACCCACGGCCGAGGGCGAACCGCCCCTGGCCCGCGTCAAGGGTTGGTGCACCCCCGAGGGATATCCCTACGAGCTCTCGACGATGCCCGGATTTGCCGGCTCGTCGGCCTACTACCTGCGCTACATGGATCCCCACAACGACAAGGCGCTCGTCGGCCGTGAGGCGGACGAATACTGGCGCAACGTCGATCTCTACGTCGGCGGCATCGAGCATGCCACGGGACACCTGATGTACTCGCGTTTCTGGAACATGTTCCTCTACGACCTGGGGTATGTCTGCGAGGCGGAGCCCTTCCGCAAACTCGTCAATCAGGGCATGATCCAGGGCCGCTCGAACTTCGTCTACCGCGTCGTCGGGACCAACAAGTTCGTCTCGCTCGGCCTCCGCGACCAGTATGAGACGCAGGAGATCCACGTCGATGTGAACATCGTCCGGAACGACATCCTCGACCTGGAGGCCTTCCGCCGCTGGATGCCCGATTTCAAGGATGCCGAGTTCATCCTCGAGGACGGCAAGTATGTCTGCGGATGGGCCATCGAGAAGATGTCGAAATCGATGTTCAACGTCGTCAATCCCGACTACATCGTCGAGAACTACGGCGCCGACACGCTGCGCATGTACGAGATGTTCCTCGGGCCGCTCGAGCAGTCGAAGCCCTGGGATACGAACGGCATCGACGGCGTACACAAGTTCCTGCGCCGCTTCTGGCGCCTCTTCTTCGACCGCGACGGGCGGCTTGTCGTGACGGACGAGACTCCCACGGAGAAGGAGCTCCGCACGCTGCACAAGACGATCCGCAAGGTGACCGACGACATCGAGAACTTCTCGTTCAACACCTCCGTGGCAGCCTTCATGATCTGCCTCAACGAACTGGGCGACTGCTCGAAGCGCGCCATCCTCGAACCCCTCACGGTGTTGCTGGCCCCCTTCGCGCCGCACATCGCCGAGGAGTTGTGGGAGGCGCTCGGCCATACCGGATCGATCTGCGACGCCAGCTACCCCGCATGCGACGAGAAGTACCTCGTGCAGAGCTCGTTCGAATACCCCGTATCGATCAACGGCAAGCTGCGCTTCAAGAAGGAGTACCCGACAGCCATGGCCCCGGCCGAGATCCAGGCCGACGTCGTACAGGCCCCCGAGGCACAGAAATGGCTCGACGGCAAGGCTCCGAAGAAGGTGATCGTCGTCCCGGGCAAGATCATCAACATCGTGATCTGATCCGGCACACCGCCCGTCATGAACCGTTTCCGCCCGATCGGGATCCCTCCCGACCGGGCGGATTCCTGAAATAACGAACCAAGATGAAACACAAGATCCTGCTGGCTGCAGCCCTCTCGCTGCTGACGGCCACGGCCACAGCCCGCGACTACGGGCAGGCCGCCACGGTGCGGATCTGGGACAACCGCACTGCGCCCCACTCCAACGGCATCACGACCCCCGAAACGGAACCCGAAAGGGACCGTATCGCCGATACGTCTCAGGCCGAACTCTACATCTTCCCGGCCGACCCCGCAACAGCCACCGGACAGGCCGTCGTGATCTGCCCGGGCGGCGGCTACCGGCTGCTCTGCATGGACTACGAAGGCTACGACGTGGCCAAATGGTTTGCCGCGCACGGGATCACGGCCGCCATACTCAAGTACCGGATGCCCAACGGCCACCCCGAAGTACCGCTCGAGGATGCCGTGCAGGCGCTCCGCATCCTCTCGGGCGAAGTCCCCGGAGCCGAAGGTTTCACGGCCGAAGAGGTAGGCATCGCAGGGTTCTCGGCCGGAGGGCACCTCGCGGCCATGGCATCGACGATCGGATCATGCCGTCCCGCCTTCTCGATCCTCTTCTACCCGGTCATCACGGCCGAAGAGGGCCGCTGCCACCGCGGATCGTTCGACAACCTGTTGGGCGCAGCACGCAGCCGGACCGACAGCGAGGCCTACTCGCTGCAGCGGCGCGTCACGCCGGCAACGCCTCCGACCCTGCTGCTGCTCTCGGACGACGACCGCACGGTTCCGCCGGTCAATGCCACAGAATACTACCGCTCACTCAAAGAGCACGGCATCGACGCCTCGATGCACATCTACCCCGAAGGGGGCCACGGATGGGGCATCCGCTCCGACTTCCGCTACCGCGAGGCGTGGCAGCAGGCGGTGCTCGACTGGCTCGGGCGCCTCTCCCGGCAGAACGAATAATCGCACGGCGGGTTTTTCATTCTTCGCGCATTTTCCGTATCTTTGCCCCAAAACAAAAAACGAATCATTCCACTTTTATGGCAGACAACTCCATATTGAACCGCCTCGACGGTCTGAAGCTCAAGTACGAGGAGACCGGGCAGAAGCTCACCGACCCCGAAGTGATCGCCGACGTCAAGCAGTTCGTGCAGCTCACCAAGGAGTACAAGGAGCTCGAACCGATCATCGAGACCTCGGAGCGTTACCGCACGGCCCTGGCGAACCTCGCCGAGGCCAAGGACACCTACGCCAACGACAAGGACGAGGAGATGCGCGAGATGGCCCGCGAGATGATCGCCGAACTCGAACCGCAGATCGCCGAACTCGAGGAGCAGATCAAGCTGCTGCTCATCCCGAAGGACCCGCAGGACTCGAAGAATGCCATCGTCGAGATCCGCGGCGGCACGGGCGGCGACGAGGCCGCACTCTTCGCCGGCGACCTGCTGCGCATGTACACCAAGTACATCGAGTCGAAGGGCTGGCGTTACGAGATCACCTCGTCGTCGGAAGGCGCCGCAGGCGGATACAAGGAGGTGGTCATGAAGGTCACGGGCCAGAACGTCTACGGAACGCTCAAGTACGAGTCGGGCGTGCACCGCGTGCAGCGCGTGCCGCAGACCGAGACGCAGGGCCGCGTGCACACCTCGGCCGCATCGGTGGCCGTGCTGCCCGAAGCCGAGGAGTTCGACGTCGAAATCTCGATGAACGACATCCGCAAGGATATCTTCTGCGCCTCGGGCCCCGGCGGACAGTCGGTCAATACGACCTACTCGGCCATCCGCCTGACGCACATCCCGACGGGCATCGTCGTGCAATGCCAGGACCAGAAGTCGCAGCTCAAGAACTTCGACAAGGCCTTCGAGGAGTTGCGCACGCGCGTCTTCAACCTCGAGTACTCGAAATACCTCGACGAAATCGCCTCGAAACGCAAGACGATGGTCTCGACGGGCGACCGTTCGGCCAAGATCCGCACCTACAACTACCCGCAGGGGCGCATCACCGACCACCGCATCAACTACACGATCTACAACCTCGCGGCCTTCATGGACGGCGACATCCAGGACTGCATCGACCACCTGATCGTGGCCGAGAACGCCGAACGTCTGAAAGAGAGCGAACTGTAAGGCAGTGATAAGTAACCCGTAACTAAAAAATAATATGAACAAACAGCAATTATTCGAGAACATCAAGCGCAAGAAGTCATTCCTTTGCGTAGGTCTTGACACCGACATCAAGAAAATACCCGAACATCTTCTGAAAGAGGAAGACCCTATATTCGCTTTCAACAAAGCCATCATCGACGCTACTGCCGACCTCTGCATCGCCTACAAGCCCAATCTGGCATTTTATGAGAGCATGGGCGTGAAAGGCTGGATAGCTTTCGAGAAAACCGTAAACTACATCAAGCAGAACTATCCCGACCAATTCATCATCGCCGACGCCAAACGCGGTGACATCGGGAACACCTCTGCCATGTATGCCCGTACCTTCTTCGAAGAGCTGGATATAGATTCCGTAACCGTAGCTCCCTACATGGGCGAAGACAGTGTGACCCCGTTCCTTACGTACGAAGGCAAATGGGTAATCCTGCTTGCGTTGACCAGCAACAAAGGCTCGCACGACTTCCAGCTGACGGAAGACACCAACGGCGAACGCCTCTTCGAAAAAGTGCTCCGCAAATCCCAGGAGTGGGCCAGTGACGAACAGATGATGTACGTAGTAGGCGCCACACAAGGCCGCGCCTTCGAAGATATCCGCAAGATTGTTCCCGAACACTTCCTATTGGTTCCCGG
>OGQJ01003718.1_pt1 | contig 10078 bp, 9 predicted proteins | sample 1553161 | NCBI WGS metagenome assembly OGQJ01 (sample SAMEA2579923, study PRJEB22360) | human gut metagenome | biome: human gut; feature: human-associated habitat; material: faeces | place: Denmark | collected 2008/2010 | reverse complement strand
TCCGAATGCCCATGTCACGGCATAGCCGCCTCCCTCGAAATATCCTTCCTCTCTTTTTGTCGCGCCCACGATGCGGGCAATTTCACGTGCCACGGATGGCTTTTCTGCAATGATTGTCTTCATGCTAATTACTTTTTTATGAATTATTACTTTGGATTTAGTGGCGGACACGGGATGTTACATCTTCATGCCCTTATTGTTTCTCTTCTGAGGCTTCTCCTGCTGCTTTTGCTGTTTGTCGTCTTTCGGAGCGGTCTGTCCCTTCTGCAACGGCTCTTTCAGGTTCTTGGTCGCCTCGTTGGTCTTGCCCTCGCTGTTCACCGCCACCTGCGTGCGGCTCTCGTTGGAAGGCGCGACCTTCTGCGCGTTGTCGGGATTGGTGTCGTAGCGATAAGGACGACCCTTCTCCGGGTTGAACTTGATATACATCGTGGCATGGAAACCCTGTTTGTCTGTCACGTTCTCCAGCTTTATCGCCTTACCCGCTGCGTAATCGGCTTTCTGCTGGTCGGTGAAGTTCACGCCGCTCCATTTGCTGATGGGGCGGATGCTGCCGTCTGCGTTCGTCCACGTGTTGCGGCGTTGCTCTTTCTGTGGAGCTGCGGAATTTTCCATGCTCTGAGCCTGTCCTTGTGTGGGATTGTTCTTGGCTTCCTGCGTCTGGGCAGTACGGGGCGACCTGCCGGTTCCCGGTACGAACTCCACGCCTCGCTGCTCTACATTCACTTGAAGAGTGGTGACGAATTTCCTGCCGTCGTTGCGCTCAATAAGTTTGTCGCGCACGGGCAGCCCGGCACGCAGCATATCCTGTTCCTGCTTGGTGATTTCCGTCTTGCCGATGCGCTCCGGTATGCGCACCTTGTTTGCAGGAATGTCCGTGATTTCATTCGTCTTGCGGTCTATGCTGATGAACGAGGGGATGATTTCACCCGTTTCCTTGTCCACGATGTCCACGACCCTGCCGAGATTGCCCGTTTCACGCAGGTTCTTACGGTCTTCGTCGGAGAACTTGTGTTCCTTGTACTCGTCGAGTTTCTGCTCCTTGCGGATGAAGTGCGGCACAAGGCTGACGTTGCCCTCGCCGTCCTTCTTGAAGGAGAGGCGGGCATCCAGCTCGAAAGCCTCTCCGCCGAAATTGGGCGACACCCTCACCAAGTCGGACTTGCCGTAGTTGAGCATCCTGTCAAGGTCGCCCGACTTTTCAAGGTCGTCGCGCTTCACGCCCCATTTCTCCTCCAACTCCTTCCAGTTGATCTTGCTCTCGTCGATGGGTTGGTAGCCCCGGTTGCTCTGCGCCTGCTGCGGGCTTTCCTGATTCTGTTCGTTTTTCTGTTCCATTTCTTCCTGTTTTTTAGGTTCGTCATCTTGTTTCTGTTCCGGTTGTTCCTGCTTTTCGGCGGACTGCTCCTCCTGTACTTTCTTTTCGTAGCCGGAGGTGTCCACCTTGTGGGGCGCAAGCATCTCCTTGTTGCCCTCGGGGTCTTTCAGCAAGTCCTTGATAACTTCCAGCAGCTTGTCGGCTTGGTCCGCCGCGACACGGTAGAAACCGAAGCGGCTGGGTTCCTTGCACTGCCGGAAGAAGTTTTTGAAGAAGTTGTCCAGCACGTCGCCGTGGCGGTCGAATTGCAGGAAACTCTGTGCGTTCTCCGCCTTTGCGGGGGTACGCTTGGGTGAGCCGTCGGCGTTAAGCCCGGCTACCACGCTGATCTCGCCCGTCTTCTCGTCGCGGACTATCAGCACGTCTTTTTCTGTTGTTTTCTTTGCCATTTGAAAAATGTTTTAATGGGTTATTTATTAAAGAAATTATGGATACGCGCCTTGTAGAAGGCTATATCTTCCTTGCGGAAATCCTTTACGTGTTCGGAGAGGAATGTCAGTACGTCCTCCTCGCTGTAATAGGTCTTTTTGCCGAGCGTCTTGTACGGCAATGCACCGATGCTGCGGTAGCGCTGCAGGGTACGCTTGCTTATCTGGAGCAGCATGCAGAGGTCTTGGTTGTCGAACATCCTGATACTTTCCATCGGGTTCGGGGCTTTGCCGGACGGTCGCAGGGAGAGCAGCAGCTCGTCCTGACGGTCGAGCCGTTCCATCAGCTTCTGCATCCAGTCCTCAAAATTGTTTCGTGTAAGCAGTTCCATATCTTATGTCCTCCTTCCTTTGGGTTTGCCGCCGCCCGTGCGCAGCGTGTGGTTGCGTTTCAGTTCCGTCAGTGTCGCTGCATCTTCTGCCACGGTGCAGTCTGCGAGCAGGCGGTCTATTTCCGACCGGCGGTAGCGGCATTTGCCGCGCAGCACGATATAGCCGATGCGCTGTTCGCTGCGCATACGTTGGAGGGTACGGGTACTCACGTTCAGCAGGTGCGCCGCCTCGCGGGTGGTGAGCAGCATGTCGGAAGACTCTCCCTTCCTTTCACCGGAAACGGCACGCACATAGACCGCTATCTCGGCTATCTGTTCCGTCAGGGCGGTGAAGGCGGAACTTTCAATCGTTATCACTTTCATATTTTGTCCTTTCTTTTGTTTCTCTGCGGCAAAATTCGGCAATAAACAAAAGGGGCTTTAACAACTCATTACGTGACTCACGTAAGATTTTCTTTGAAAGTGACTCCGTAACCCGGACAACCGGCGCAACAAGCTGCCGTATAGCGGAAAACGGCACGCATTCAAGGCGACTGCGTTACCTTTGCGGTAAATCATTAAATGTTTTGGTATATGGAAATCGTATCTATCGAGAAAAAGACCTTCGAGATGATGCTGGCGTCATTCAACGCCCTCTCGGAGAAAGTCGCCGCCCTCAGGCGCAAAAGCGACGGCGGGCGGCTGGAAAGGTGGCTCACGGGCGAGGAGGTCTGCGGGCAGTTGAGAATCAGCCCGCGCACGTTGCAGTCATTGCGTGACAGGCGGCTTATCGGCTACTCGCAGATAAACCGCAGGTTCTATTACAGGCCGGAGGAGGTCAGGCGGCTGATTCCGCTTATCGGCACGATCTATCCCGATGGAAAATGACTCTGTTTTTATTAACCACTTAATCCGATGTTATGATGAACGAGAACAACGAGGTTTTCACAATGGAGGACGAGCCGGTTGCCACCGCGATACAGAATATGCTCAAAGGCTCCAAATGGCTCTCCGCATTTTTGGAAAGTTACCGTCCGCCACTGGACGGGGAACATTACCTGACGGACAAGGAGGTGGCGGAAATGCTCCGGGTAAGCCGCCGCACCTTGCAGGAGTATCGCAACAACAGGATGTTGCCCTTTATCCTTCTGGCAGGTAAGGTGCTTTATCCCGAATCGGGACTGCGTGAACTGTTGGAGGCGAATTACCTCAAGCCGCAGGAATAAGGCGGTTGCATGAAAAAAAGGAAACGGACGGCACCCGATGGCGTTGTCCGTTTCCTTTTTCGTTATCTGTATGCGTGTTCAGCAATATCCGGTTTTCCCGTTCTGTATGAACATCACGTATGCCTGCCTCTTTTCCTTTGAGAGTGCCTTTTCCACCAGCCACATGCGGAACACGTGTGTATAGTAGGTATTCAGCCGGAAGGCTACTGGAATGATGATTTCAAGCGAGTAAACATCCGCGTACAGGCCGTTTTCAAGCTGTATGTAGCGGCATACCTCGTAGTCGTTCAGCACGTCCGACTTGCGGACGGCTTTGATGGCGGCGTTCACTGCCGGGACGGTGGCATGGAACTCTTCGGCGATTTCCCCGGCGGTCATCCATACCTCGTTACCGGTTACGCTGACCGTCTTGTCCTCTATAATGATTATGTCACGTTTCATGGCGTCTCTGTTTTAGATGGTACATCCTGCAAATTCCTCTATTTGGTTCAATCTTGCGGCAAGGTTCTCCATGTCTTGGTTGAGCTTCTCTTTGGTTATCTTCGCGTATATCTGCGTTGTCTTTATACTCTTGTGTCCCAGCATGGAACTGACTGTTTCGATGGGTACACCGTTGGAGAGGAACACCGTCGTGGCTGCCGTATGGCGGCTCTGATGCCACGTGATATGCTTGGTGATGCCGCAACGCTTGGCGACGGCACGGATTCCGGCAAGGCACGTGTTGTAGTGGGGAACAGGGAAAATCCTGCCGTTTTCGCACAGCCCGCGGTATTTGTCGATGATTTGTTTCGCAATGTCAAGCAGGCGGATGTTAGACACCACGCCCGTCTTCTGGCGGTTGATGTTTATCCACTCGTGTTCATCGAAGTAGGTGCGGATGTTCTCTTCCGTCAAATTGCGCATATCGGCGAATGACAAGCCCGTGAAGGCGCAGAACAGGTAGAGGTCGCGGTATAGTTCCTGTTTGGCGTTCTTCAGTTTACCTTCCATCAGCAGGCGGATTTCGTCTTTGGTCAGGAAACTGCGTGTCGTTTCCTCCTTCTTGATTTCATACTCCCTGAACGGGTCGCGTGTGAGCCATTCGTTGTTGATGGCGATAAACACCATCGTCCGAAGTGGGCATACATACAGCCACACGGTATTGGTGCAGCAGTGTTTGTCCGTGCGCAGAAACATCTCGAAGTCGGAAATGAAAGCGGGGGTAAGCTCTTTCAACGCGATGTCCTTCACGTGGTAACGGATGTTGAGAAACTCTTGCAGGTGCTTGTAAACGGTCTTGTACTTCAAAAGCGTGCCTTTGGCTTTCATGCCTGCTTCCACCTGCTTGGCATAGTCCTCGTTGTGTTGCTGGAACACCTGCATCAGCGTGTGATAGCGGTGTTCCAGTCCGAGAAAGGCGTTCTTCACCTTCTCTGCCGTGACGAAATTGTCACGCTCCATGATTTCCTGATAGTGCTTGTTGATGCGCACCCGCATCTTGTCAAGCATGCGGTTCGTTTCGAGTGCCGCCGTGCTTCTGCCCGTGACACGTCCCCCTTTGGTGTCCCACAACTTGGGATCGATGGTCAGTTTGCAACTGAATTGCGTCTGGCTGCCGTCCACCGTGATGCGTCCCATGACGGGAACCGTCCCGTCTTTTTTCACTACCTGACGTTTGAGGTAGTAAATAACTGAAAATGTACTCTTCATCGTCCTTAATTTTTTTTGTTCAAAATTAGTTGGTGAAGAGCCCTCCTCTGATACGCAAATTGCGGAAGAACGGCGCAATCTTTTTTCGTTACCGGATTTTTTGCGTGAGTTGTCAGTAACTCACTAATCCTTAAAGCCTTGTTTCGTTATTCGTGTCCATTTCGTCACCTATTGGGCGTGGTTACGAACAAGTAACGTAGCTCCGTCTTGATTTGGCTTCGGCGTGGATTGTAATGGCTCTCGGAATAATTGGCAGCGTAAATGAAACCCCTGTAAATCAAATCCATTACCATATTCTTCCGCATTTCACTTTTTTGTAGTAACTTTGCATTTTCAAGGTTCGGACTTGGAATCACTTTTCCAAGCCGATTAATAGGGAATGCCGTGAAAATCGGCGACAGTACCTGCTGCTGTGAGTTTCAGCCCCCGACCGGGCAACTTCGCGCACTCTTTGCCACTGGCTATATCGCTGGGAAGGCGTTGCGGAGGAAACGAGTCAGAAGACCTGCCTTGACAATCAGGATTTACACCCGCGGGTTTCGGGTCGAAATCGTGCAAGATAGTCTTCGGCGCGCTATTTTTCCATGTATTTCTTCTGTACCCTCGCGTGTAAGTTCCGAACAGGACTAAACGACAGGAGTATCGATGACTTACGGCTATTTTACGGCTGACATTTCAACGGGCGTGACATGCGCTCACTCTACCCGGCCTTCGCCGGGCTGCGCTTCAGGCGTTCTCCGGAACGGACATTCGTTTCCTCCGGCGGACGCCTTCGTCGTTTCGGCGCAGCACAATCCCCTCCTCCGAACCGACGGGTTCCGATACAGCCTGCCTATTCTGCGGAACATGGAAAACAAAATTCAACCAATAAATCAAATTCTTAAATTATGAAAAAATTCTTTACGCTGTTAGTTCTCGCTGCCTGCTGCGCAGCAATGACCTGGGGCTGTTCGGACGACAAGTACGACGACACCGAAATCCGCCAGGAGATCGAAAACCTAAAACAGGAGATCGCTTCGATGAAGGAACAGGTCAATTCGCTCAAGACGATCATCGACGCCCTGAACGAAAACAAATTCATCACCAACTACACCGAAGCGGCGGACGGAAGCTGCACGATCACTTTCAACGACGGCAAGACCATCACGTTGCACAACGGCAAAGACGGCGCAGCGGCGCCGGCCATCGGCATCGCGCAATTCGAAGGCATCTACTACTGGACGCTGGGCGGCGATGACCAGTGGTTGCTCGACGATAACCAGAACAAGATTCCGGTTGCGGGCCAAAACGGTAAAACCCCGACCATCAACAAGGACGGCTATTGGGAGATCGACGGCGAAACCATCAAAGGCGAAGACGGACAGCCGATCAAAGCGGTCGGTAAGGACGGTGCGAACGGCGATAAGGGAGAAGACGGCGACTCTTTCTTCAAAAGCGTCGTACAGGACGATGAAAACGTAACCTTCACGCTCACCAACGGCGATCAGATCGTTCTGCCCAAAGCCAAGGAGGTGAATTTCGTCATCGAGCGCACATCGCTGACGCTGAAATTCGGCGCTTCGCAGAACCTCGCCGTTACCCAAAAAGGCGTTGAAAACCTCGCCATCGCCAAACCCGACGGCTGGCGCGCCTGGCTCGAAGGCGATGTGCTGACCATCACAGCCCCTGCCAAGGAGAACGTATATGCCGAAACCTCGGGTGAAGTATCCGTCGTAGCCGTAGGCGCTACCGCAACGGTCATAGCCAAGGTTCAGGTACTCGCCACCGATGAAATCCTCGGCGGCGCAGGCGCCGGATCGAGCGAATGGGAAGAGTGGAACTAACGGATAAAAAGGAGATTACCGATGAAAAACTACTTATACATATTGTGCGCATTCCTGCTCGCATTCGCAGGATGCACGAAAGATGCGGACGTAGAACCTATCGCCCCTGCTCCTGACGGAAATACGCAGGTCGTACTGACCGGATTCTCCGGCCGGGGCACCCGCACCGGTTTCGGCGGAGCCGAAGACGGAGCCGTTCCGTTCCTCTGGAGCGCCGGCGACTACATCTGGGCACGCAATACCCGAAGCGAAGCCATCGCCGAAGGCGGCAGCCAGGCGACATTCGTTTTCGAATCCCTCGAAACGGCCGACACGTACGACGTATTCTACAACCTGACCGGCCCGGCAGCCGCAACAGCCCTGATTCCGGCCGAGCAGACACAGCAGGCAGCCGGAGAGTTGAACCTGGGCCAAAACGGTGACTTCGGTTATGCAACGGCGCAAAACGGAACCTTTACGCTCGAGCATGCGACCTCCTACGTCTGGTTCGACACCTATTCGAGCGATGTCACCTCGAACCTGCTCTCGATCACCTTGAGCGTATCGGGCGGTCAGACCATCGCCGGCGAAGCCGCTTTCGCCGACGGAAAGCTGGGCGACTGCAAAGGCTCTTCGTCCGTCACCCTGTCGTTCGGCGAAGAGGGTGTCGCCCTGCCTTCGCAGAGCAACGATACCGACGTGTTCGCCGCCATGGTGCTCTACCCCGCCGATCTTTCGACGGCAACGGTTTCGATCGTCTATAAATTCGCCGACGGTTCGGTTTATCTGCAAACCAAATCAGGCAAAACGCTTACCCCAGGCCACACGCTGCGCCTCTCGACACAGATCGCCAAGTCCGACTGCAAAAGCTCCGGCGCATTCTTCATGACCGAAGCCGGTGTTGCCGAAGAACTTCCGACCGAGACGATCGGCTACCTGAAAGTCGTTACCCTGGGCGAATCGACCCTCTCGGCCGAAGAGCTCACCTCGATTGCAGGCAACCTCGCAAACGGTGCGGTCATCGACCTGGGTGAAGCTACCTTCGCCACGACCGAATTTCCGATGGACTTCACCCGCAAGACCAATCTTCAGGAGATCGCACTGCCCCGTAATATCCAGACTTTCACTCCCAGCACCTACAATTCCGGGGCTTTCTACGGCTGTAAGAACCTGACGCGGATAACCTTTCCGGAAGGCCTGACTGCCATCGGGCAGAACTGCTTCCGCAACTGTGCCAAACTGGAATCCATCGAGCTTCCTTCCTCGGTGCGCACATTGGACATCTATGCGTTCTACGGCTGCAAATTGCTGACATCGGTCGTAATTCCCGAAGGTGTGGAAGCAATTCCACGATTCTTATTCGACAGTTGCACAGCTCTGACCGATGTAACCCTGCCCTCGACACTGAAGAGCATCGGAGCCGAAGCATTCGAAGCGACCGGACTCGAAGAGATCACGATCCCGGAAAGCGTGACTACAATAGAATCATCCGTATTCAAGAACTGCAAATCACTGGAACGCATACAGTTTCCCGATGCACTGACTGCAATTCCGGCCAACCTGTGCAACGCATGTTCGGCCCTCACGACAATCAATATGCCCTCCAAGCTGGAGACTGTCGGCAACGACGCCTTCTACAACTGCGGCAAGTTGCAGGACGTAACCTTCCCCGAAACGCTGAAATCGCTCGACGAGCGCTCGTTCGGCGGCTGCAGCGCCTTCACCCGCATCGTCATCGACATCCCCGAGATCGCCAACTACGCCTTCTGGAACTGCGCCAACGTCACCTCGATCGACTTGGGCGAGAAGGTCACCTCGATCGGACGCAATACGTTCATCATGGCTAACAATCTGCAAACGATCACCTGCCGGGCCAAGAATGCGCCCTCGCTGGGAAGCACCGCCTTCGGCAGCGCCGGCAGCAAGGTGGAGGGAAAGAAAATCCTCTATGTTCCGGCAGCGTCCTACGATGCCTATGAAACGGCCTGGACGGACGTAACCTCACAAGGATATGCGCTGCAGGACATCAACGACCAGCAACTGACGGACGGCATCTACTATCGTGCTTCGCGCGAGGCCGACTGGGTTCCGACCCTGCCTGCGACGTTCACCGCACTGTATGTACGCACCGTAGGCGACGATGCAGCCCTTACCGCCAGCCAGTTCAATACCCTCGTCACCAAAATCTCGGCACAGTCCGCTCCCGTGACGCTCGACTTGAGCATGGCGAAATTCGAAGCAACGGAATTCCCCGTCTCACTGGCCGGCAATGCGAAACTGGGTACGATCAAATTCTTCGAAAATACGACCTCGATCGCAGCCGGAGCCTTCAAAGGCTGTACGGCCCTGACCAAGGCGACCGTTCCGACCGGTGTCGAAATCATCGGCGAAAGCACGTTCGAAGGATGTACAGCGCTGGCATCCCTCACCCTGCCGTCGAGCGTTAAAACCGTCGGCGACAAAGCGTTCAAAGGGTGTAGCGCACTCGTCGAAACAAGCCTATCTGCGATCGAAAACATCGGAACCGAGGCATTCGCCGGTACCGGTCTTACCTCGGCAAAAATTTCTGCCACGACACTCGGCGAAAAGAGCTTCCGCGACTGTACCGAACTCACGGCCATTACCCTCGGTTCGGCAACGACCATCCCGGCCGAAATGTTCGCAGGCTGTACTTCGATCACGACCGTCACCATCCCCAAGTCGATCGAAACGATCGGTACGAGCGCTTTCGACGGCTGCTCCAAACTGGCGACCCTGACATTGGGCACCGGTGTGACGACCCTCGGCGATCGTGCTTTCGCCGACTGCGGCCTGACGGCACTCGCCCTGCCCGACAACGTTACCACGCTGGGTGACGGAGCCTTCAGCAACAACCCCAATATCGCTACGCTCCAATTCGGTGCAGGCCTCACCGCCATCAGCGACAATGCTTTCGCAACAAACAACGCGATCGAGAGCCTAACCATCCCGAAAACAATCGCCACGATCGGCGCCGGTTCTTTCGCGAACTGGTCGAAACTGACCAAATTGACCATCTCGGGCAACACGCTGACCTCGATCGGCAGCAAGGCCTTCGAAAACGCCGCACTGCTCGCAGACGTCTATGCGGAACCGACAACGGCCCCTGCGGTACAGGCCGACAGTTTCTCCGGCGCGGGTACTTCGGTCCAAGGCTCCAAAACGTTCCACGTTGCGTCGGTCGAAGCCTACTCCTCCTGGACCACAGCCGCCAGCGGCTATACGA
>OGQJ01003710.1_pt1 | contig 10091 bp, 12 predicted proteins | sample 1553161 | NCBI WGS metagenome assembly OGQJ01 (sample SAMEA2579923, study PRJEB22360) | human gut metagenome | biome: human gut; feature: human-associated habitat; material: faeces | place: Denmark | collected 2008/2010 | reverse complement strand
GATACAATTGGTATTGTATATGGTATAAAAATAGAAAAATGGTTCAAGTAAAAAATACTGCTTTTGCAGTATTTTTTATTAGCTATTTTGACTAGACAAGAGTATAATAAATCCTATGAATATATGTTTGTTTGTATTTTTTAGTGATATAAAAAGTACTTAAAAAGGAGGTAGCTATGAAATATATACAGCGATTAGGTAAATCATTAATGCTACCTGTTTCAATCATGCCCATAGCAGCACTACTTAAAGGAATTGGGTATTGGATTGATCCTACTGGATGGGGTATACATAACCCAATTGCTGCTTTACTCATTGCTGCTGGTGGAGCAATTATAGATAACCTTCCCATTTTATTTGCGATAGCTGTTGCCATGGAAATGTCTAAAAAAAGAGATACATTTATTGCATTGAGTACACTTGCTTGCTATATGACAATGACAACTATTTTATCACCTAAATGTATTTCTTTAATGATGCAAATTCCAGAATATGATGTGGATGATTATGATTTATTTAATGAAAAAGATTTTAAAAAGTATATTGAAGATATAGAAAGATTAGTACGATCATCTAGAGAGTATAGGGAATTTGTACAGTATTTAAGAAAATACATGGATATGAATTCTAGTGTATTTTTAAAGAACGTAAATAATATCGAAACTGCAAAGATTAAAATAGAATTACATCATACCCCTTTTACATTATATGATATAGTGCTTACTGTGTTTAATAAAAGATCTAGAACTGGAGAATCTTTAGATGTGACTATGGTTGCTAAAGAAGTTGCATATATACATTATTTTTTATATGTAGGTCTAATACCATTATCTAAAACTGAACATAAGTTGGTTCATAATCAAGCCCTATTTGTTCCTATAAATTTAGTTTTAGGAAAATATGAAGAGTTCATTGATATGTATAAACAAGATATACCGGAAGATGCAATGAATAGATATAATACATATAAAGAACTTACAGCTAATTATAATCAAGCTATGAATACACAAGTATTAGATATAAACCCTATATATTTGCAAATGCCTGGATCAGATTCATTAGGGGCATACAGTTTACCACAATTACAACAAGTTATGAATGTTACTCAAAATACATTATCTCAATTAACACAAAAACATTCCCATGTATATAATTTGGAAGATAATAAATATGATAATAATCAAAAAATGGTAAGGCCATTTACTATAGAAAGGTGATAAGATTAATAACAAAATATGATAAAAGTATCTTTATGATGAAGGTAAAATAATTACATTAATATTTTTATATTAATCTTAAAGAGAAACATAAGAATAATATTATAATAGGAGGTAATATCAATGAAAGATACAGTTAGATCTTTGCTTGAAAGTGCAGTTGAACCAGAATTTGATTTCATTTCAAAAAATACAGCTGCATATAATATTCTCAGACAGGTTACTGAATCTGAGATGATGACAACTCAGTATGTTCCTCAAAAAGTAATGGTATTGAGAGATGGAGATAAGTATGTTGTAGAATATGCAAATAATCTCGAAAGACTCATGCTTGACCAAGAAATGGGAATTGTAGAGGCTATGGAAGTAGTTGCGGCTGTAAATAATATTTGTGTCGATGAATGCACTGTTGTGTTTGATGAATCTTGTATTAACAAGATTGATATAGAAGCAGTAATTAAACTTGATCCAGATTTTGATCTTGCAAAAAAATAAAAACAGACATAGAGGAGCAATCCTCTATGTCTTATATTTATATAAAAGGAGAAATATTTATGAAAAGTATATTTATGATGAATAGTAAAGAATTAATTGATTTTATGAGAATGTACATTTATACATCAGACGTATTTAATTCTTATGATCTTGATGAAAAACAAGTTCTTATAGAATTATATAGAGATAATAATAATTATTTTTTAGAAAAACTTGTTTTTCCGTATATCGATATTTATTCTGATATCAAAAAAATATTTGCAGTATGGTTCAAATTATTTATAAATGGATATGAATGGTCATACATATCTCAAAGATTAGGAGATACTGTTTGTGACCATATGGTAAATACTGCTAAAAATATAGTTAGTATATATTTTGAGTATAGATCTAAAAATATACGCACCGAAGACAGTTCATATTATGATGCGATTGCTTATAAAATAATTCCAGATGCAATTTATAAATCTATACAAGAAGACTCAAGAATAACTACTAAAGACTTATCTTATATCTATGATAATAAAAAGAAAATACTCAAAGAAGTAATTGATAAATTAACTGTATCTGATATGTAAAACTTCTTGATTGTAATTGTATATTATTACAGTGAAAATACAAATTATATCTGTAAAAAATAAGGAGGACTTAGATATGAGAAAAAATATGTTTTTATGTAACGAAGAAGAGTTGATGGAACTGATAGACAATTTAAGAGAAACAGCTTATATGTTTGATATGTATCATGTAAGCTATGGAACAGAGCAGTTGCTTATGGAAGTGTATAAAGATTGTTCCGATATGTATATTGAGAAAAATATCTTAAGATATTTACAAGATTATGACGATATGCTCAAGATACATGCGGTGATTGAAAGAGTTATGGATTACGATAAAGATGAGAATGAGATCTATAATAAAGCTATTCCTCGTATTTTATATCGTGCTCTATATGAATATAAGACATATAATAAACCGGATGAACAGCACAAGTTAACTACTGAAAATTATTACGATATCGTAATATCTAGTGTCAGGTATTTATACGGCGAAAAAGAACTTATTAGAAGTAATTGTTTCTCTGATGAGTTTATCGAAACATTGAAAAATAAACAGAGGCGAGATTAATGCCTCTGTTTATTTTTTTATAAAAATATAACGTAGTGATATATTATTATAATGAAAGGAGTGATTATATGGTTATACCATATGGGTGCTTTGTAAATGAAGATACTGTGAATATATTTACAGACGCATCTATAAAGAAAATTAATATAGGAGGTGAAGATACTTATATAGGATCACCTGGCGCAGATGCTTATTATATGGGAGAGTGTGTATATTCTTTAAGAAATATAATTCCATTATGCACCAATAATGAATCGGAAATAGTAGCTATACGAATGGGTTTAAATATAGCTGCTAACCTAAGACCTAATATGAAAATAAATTTATTTTCAGACTCAAAATTAAGTGTATATGGAGTTAGAGAATGGATTTATAATTGGGTAAGAAATGAACGAGATGGTATTATTTATGGTACAGGAGGACCAGTTATTAACCAACAACATTTCTTACTTGCGGTATATTCTATATTGCAAATGAATAGACCTATAAATTTATATCATATAAGAGGTCATAGAAATATAGCTAACTATAAAGACAGAAAAGTCTTTTCTGAATCTTTCAGAAAAGAAAATAAAATATCTAATATATTAGATGAGCAGTTAGTTGATTTTTTCATATCTGCAAATGACTATGTTGATAGAACTACAGGAGATATATTGTCTAAGTACAGATTAGATCCTAATACTAGAATATATCATCCTCAACAGCAGGTATTTAATTATCATAATTTCATACGATCGTTAGATATGGCTAGATACTATAAACTAACATCGAACTTTAATAAGATTTAGGAGGAATTAATTATGCAAAGATACGATGAACCGATAGTGGTTATCAATGGCTACGACACAAAATCAGGGGGAGGTAAATTATCATATACTGGATATAATACACTTGATATTTGTGTTTATAAAACTAATGTGATTAATCATATTATGGAAGTAGCCCAGGAGACTTATGATTGGAGATTATGCTATATCGTGAATAGTGTTCCTGATAAGGCTATTCTTGCAGCTATTAGAGGGGATAGTGATTCTATTACTATTTTGGGAAATTTTCTATCTTCCCAGTTAATTGCATGTGGAATTTATCATAGTTGCTATGAACTTATCAAATACCTTAATTCATTGGTAAATGTAAGTTCTAAATAGACCAAAAACCATATAATAAAATAATATGGAGGTGTGAATATGTCAACAGCATATGATAAATTATTTGTACAAAATTTAAAAGATATAAAAGAAAAAGGTACAACTTATGTATCTAGAGCTTGCTGGGAAGATGGAACCCAGGCAAACTGTATCAAGTTATTTGGTCTGGTTAATGTATATAATCAGAACTATGAAAATGAACCACCGGTAGGAACGATCAGAAAGTTTCCTATTAAGAATTGTATTGATGAACTTTTGTGGATTTGGCAAAAGAAATCAAACAATATAAAAGATTTAAATAGTCATATTTGGGATTCATGGGCAGATGATAATGGTACTATCGGAGCTGCTTATGGATATCAGGTAAAGACAAAATTAAGATCTGTTTTTCATACAGAAGAAAAGGAAGATGGAAATTATTCATACCGATTATATCTAGATCAGACAGATTATGTGTTGCATGAATTAAAATATAATCCGTTTTCCAGAAGAATATTAACAGATTTATTTTCTGTAGATCAAACAGGAATAATGGCGTTAGAACCATGCTGTTATTCATGTACCTGGAATGTGACTCAGAAAGATGATAAGTTATATTTAAATCTACTTCTCAATCAACGTAGTCAGGATATGATTGTTGCCAACAATTGGAATGTATTCCAGTATTGGATTTTACAGAATATCTTTGCACATCAAGTTGGTATGGAAGTTGGTCAGCTTACTCATGTTATCGCTGATGCCCATATATATGATAGACATCTTGAATATGCAGATGAAATGATTAAGTTATTTGATGAAACTAAAGACTTTCCGATTCCTTCTGTAAGTATTAATTATAAAGATTTCTATGATTATACTACAGATGATTTCAAATTGGAAAACTATCAATTTGCTACAAATATCAAAAATATTCCAGTAGCAGTTTAAATTTAAGGAGGAAAATATTATGATGGATTTCTTATTAACTAAAGAACAGGTTCAAAATAAAAATAAAGAAGAAGTGCAGCAGAATGACATTTCAAGTATGACACTTGCATTATATAATACATTTGCTGAAGCATCAGAAGGAGCAGGTAAGGACGAATTATATTCCGAAGGACCATTATTCGATTTTATCAGCAAGAGGACTTCCAAAATTAATATCATGACAAAACCATTTCATATCATGTCTGATATTGAGTACTATTCTGACAATAAAGGAGCTGCTAATTATTTCGATAAATTGGGCGATGCTTGTCAGGATGCTGAAAGAAATGTTTTTAGTGGATACGTTTCTGATAAAATTAGATATATTCTTCTTGATCTTATGGGTATTGTAGCGAAACAAGTTGCATATGAGTTCGATTGGATCGACGAAAATTATATCTATGAAAGTTTCAGAGAGAAATCAGAAGATATGTACCATTGGTCATTTAGACAGATTAACACGCATCTTATGCAGTTGCTTAACCGAGCTCATTATGATCATTTTGGTGAAGATGATCCTAATTATGAGGACCATATCCTTATCATGGCAGCTCCAATGATTGAATATACATCAATTTCAATTACTACAGTCGTGGCTGATATTGTTTTCCACACACTTTACAATATTCTATTTGCTATTGCCGATGGAGAAACATATCGCATTGCATGTGATACCTTGTCTGAAATTATTATTGGTTTTAAGAATGGGGTGTCAAAAATGATCTCAGGAGTTATTGTTGAAACGGTTAATCACCGAGGAACAATAAGCTTCTCTTATGAAGAAGAACTTAAAGAAATGAAAGAATACTTTAAAGAAGTTAGAGAAGATAAAACTCCAAGTATTCATGATTTTGATGAAACAGCAATTCGATGATATATTATATCATTGAATATAAATAAAGAATAGGAGACTTGAAATATGGAATATCATTTACCATCACAGTTTGATAGTAATGGGATAAATATTATGAGTCCTATTGTACAAAACGGAGGTGTAGGCTATCCTACACCTCCTGGATTTAAGTATAATGGAGATTCACCACAACAAACTATGCAACAAAATTTCAATCCATATCAACAATATGGCTCGCCATATTCTACTGGTATGTATACAAGTGCGAACCCATATGAATATTATTGCCAAATGGGTCAACAGGCTGCACAGCAACTAAATGCTGCTAATACACAATTTCAACAGCCCGTAGCTAATTATGGATATATAAATCCATATTATCCAGGTTATGGATATTACCAGCAACCAGCCACTGTTAATTATCATGATATGTACAACAATGGTCAGATGGGATTAAGTGATTATTTATATTATGATAATGGAGGGTTATCATATACATTCACAGATACTACTGGACATGAGGTTACTATTGGTGCTAGAAGTGCAACTGAAGAGTGGTATGGGGCTGCAACATCAGCATTCCAAAGACAGCAAGAGTATCAGAAGAATTATATGAATATGTATAATGAACAGATGGAAACTTGGAATATGCTGAGAAGATTAAATAATAGATTCTTTGGAAAGGATGATGATATAAATCAGACAAATGAAGAATATCAACAAAAGATGCTTTACTATAATAAATGGCAAAAATATTATTATGATAGAGCATTAGATGAATATAATATGGATTGTTTATCTAATTTTATTCAATCATTACCAAATTCAACACAGAAAGGATATATGAGTCCAGTAAAAGAAAATATTGTAACACGATGGAATAATTTTTACCATCAGAGAAATGATAAGTACCCAGAAAATTATGGAATAGATGAATTTTTCAACAAAGGTATCATGGTAGGAATGATTATCGATGATATGGAGGACGATGCGAAAAGAAAAGAAAGACAGTTAAACAGATTATATGACCAAAAAGCATTTAGACAAATGCTTCATGAAATCAATCCATTTTATGATCCAGAAGGAGGATATGATAGACGAGGAGTAAGACGATTAGGGGTTGATGACATAGAAATTACATTACCACCACACTTGGCACAAAAAGAATATGTAGAACGGCGTCAAAAGTTTATGGATACAATATTCAAAGACCAAAGGTATAACTTACAGACTAAATATTAGAGGTGGTAACAATGAGTAGATTAGATGATCTTAAGGTTCTTTATACACATGAACCAAAAGATAGAAAAATGCAAGTATTTGATTCTATATTGCCTCCGTGCAGAATATTAGATTTATTATCTATACAGGACATTATGGAGTTGAATAGAATTGCAAAAAGTAAAAAATTATCATCTAAACCTGTAGAAAAACTTAATATGATTAAAAATATTATGGGTGCCAGAGGTTTCAAAAGACTAGCTTCTGGTACAAATAGAATCGTATTTAAATATATGGAAAATCAATCTTTTGTTATAAAGGTTGCATATGATAATGTAGGGCTAGGGGATAATTTATGCGAACTATATAATCAAGAATATATCAAACCATTTTGTTGTAAGGTATTTGAAGTATCACCTTGTGGAACAGTTGGTATGTTTGAAAGAGTAAGACCTATAAAGAACAGAGAAGAGTTTGCTAGTATTGCTGGTGATATCTATGATATTATGATAGGTAAGTTTATTGGCAAATATATTCTAGCAGATTTTGGTACAAAATATTTTGCTAATTGGGGACTAAGAGGAGATATGCATCCTGTAATATTAGACTTCCCTTATATATATGAATTAGATGGAGCTAAAATATTTTGTAATAGACCAGATCCAACCTCTCCTTATGGTTTTTGTGGTGGAGAGATTGATTATGATGAAGGTTTTAATCACTTGGTCTGTACTAAGTGTGGAAAAACATTTATGGCATCAGAGTTAAAACTTGCAGCGGAAAAGAAAAGTAAGGATATTATAATTGAAACGGAGGATATTGATATGATCGTTCAGATTTATAAAGGAGAAGAATTAATTGCAAGCAATGATTCCACTAGAGAATCAAAAACTTATCGTTATGATAAAAAGGGAAGAAAGAAAGAAACTCCATTGGAGTACAGACAGAGAAAGAAATATGAAGGATTTACTGTAGAGATTACTAGATCGGAAGACACTTCCAATGAAGAGAGTTCTACTGTAACTGAAAACATTGAAAACTCTAATAGAGTTATTACTGAAAACGATTTCAATAAGAATTATTCGTTAGCAGATGTTCCTGAAGTTGATACTATGTATAGAGATATGAATATAGATATCGTTGGAAGAAAAGGAAAACCTGTAGTAGGTAAAGATGGAGAAAATATTACTGTAGAGGTACAAACTCAAGAATCTCAATCTTCGTTTTATGGGTGCGATATCGCTCAAGAAATAACAGAAAAGAACAAAGCATTTCATGAAGAAAATGTGGAAACGATAGAGGATCCAGAAATTATTAACAATACAGAGGATGATTGTGAAACTGTTTCTGATAGTAACGATGTGAATGATTTAGCTAAGAGAATGATGACTAGTCAGTTTGATTATGATGACGCAGAATCGCCAGATCAAGATATTCGAGCAGAAGATATTGTCGAAATCATTCCTAGAAGTGATATTAGTGTTGAAAATGACAATGTAACTAACAACGAAGAAACAGTAGATTCAGAATATTTATAAAAGGAGGATACTGAAATGAAACTTGTTAATGCAGAATTAGCTATGACTACGAATATTAATGTGGCTCAGATGATTGCAACTGAGCCAAATGCAAGAATTATATTTGTAGGCGATCCTGTTGGATATGAACAGGTTATTCAATATTATAGAATGATTCCAGCTAGTCCATTAGTTCCAGATTATTCTGTAATGGAAGCAGATATTAATGGGGATGATAATGAATTTAAGCATAAATATGCTTGTTATCTTAGCAGTGAACCGGCAAAAATGTTTTTTGCAACTATCATTGCAGCTCTTGGGATGGGTAGAAATATTTTATTATTCATCCCGCCAGAATCAAATGGATTGAAATATCCAGTTGCGTTGATGGAGTATATGTGGTTTACCTACGGACTCCAAACGAGAACAGAAACAATCCCATTCGGTTATAATGAAAGTTATACTCCTCAGAATGCAGCTATGTTGTACATGTACAACATGATCTCTCCAGCACAGTATCTTATGGTTGCAGGAGAAAATTTTGGCATGATCGATAAACTTATTTATGATATGAAACTGCCAATAACTAACACAACCGATCCAAATAAAGTATATGCATATTTTAATGAATATAGATTAGATATGCTTAAACATGGAAAAGAACTTCAAAAACCATTTGTGAGAGGTGTATGATATGCTATTAGTAATGGAACCAAAAACATTACAAAAACTGTCTAGAGTGTACACTCTAGACAGTGAATGGATATTATTAAATTTAAATGCAAATACTCAACAGTATGGCGCTAGATTAAACTTAATGCCTCCATTAGGAATGAATACTGCATCTATGGAATTTGATACACAGTATATAAACCTATTATTGTCAGATCCAAATTATTTTATGCAATTTATGTATATTATGAATTACTTGAAAAATGGATACAATGTAGTTCTTCTTATATATAATGAAGATACTGTGTTTAATGCTATTACCGAAACACTTGTTAAATTTATTCAGCAACGGTACGGATACAATTATCAATTTCTTAATGATGTTGAGGATTTTAATCAATGGGATCAATCTTCATTTACAGCTCCTGGAATTATCCAATTTGATCAAGATTATAATAGATACGAGGAATATCTTATAAAAATGGATCCAAGTAGATTTGTAAATGAAGTCGTTATCGAGTAGGTGATAATATGGATAATAGACCGTTATGGCAAAGAAAAACTTATCTTACTGCTCTTCCGTATATCGTTTCTAAACATATTTACGAGTATGATATTAAGAAGGCTAATATTAATGTATTATATGCCATTGGAGAAATCGATCTTATATTTTATAATAAGTTATATCAGATGAACCGTATGGACCGCCAAATTCAAATAGGGTATTTGTTAAAAAATAATAAAAATCTATCTGATAAATTATCAGAGGGGATAGCTTATTATAGAAAAAGATTATTTGAGGAAAACAAGTTAGAAGAATATGATATTCTTTCTATTAAAAATGATGCTGTTTTTGTGATAGGAAAGAAGC
>OGQJ01003708.1_pt1 | contig 10101 bp, 9 predicted proteins | sample 1553161 | NCBI WGS metagenome assembly OGQJ01 (sample SAMEA2579923, study PRJEB22360) | human gut metagenome | biome: human gut; feature: human-associated habitat; material: faeces | place: Denmark | collected 2008/2010 | reverse complement strand
TCTCTCCTTCTCTCCTTCTCTCCTTCTCTCCTTCTCTCCTTCTCTCCTTCTCTCCTTCTCTCCTTCTCCCTGCCGCCGCTTTCCGCTCTCTTTTCGCGTCGCTTTACCATAAACACTTGCCGGCTGACGTCAGCAGCCTCAACCGTTTCAAACCTCAAATGCCAGTTTCAAAAACTTCGCCGGCCTTACGGCCAACCTGCGTATCTTCATCCGCCCGCTGACGCAGACGTTCAAACCATAAAAAAAGGAGATACGACCAACCGCCGCACTCCTTTTTTACGCACTTATCGGCTTGTCAACCGATATTTCCCTTTTCTTCAAACACGAGAACAACCTTCACCTCACCTTTGCCCGGCTTTTTCGGCACGAAATGCCGATCGCCGTTTTTGTTGAGAACATGCCAGCTTCCCTCTATCTTGCTGACAATCTCAAGGGTTTCGGTCGGTGTCCGCCAAATGCCTTTTACACTGTTTTGCTTTTTACCGTTGAAGTCGGTGCTGATGCTCCGATTTGAAAAACTCAGCATTTCGCCTTTCTTAATCCGAAATTCAAAGGTCTTAGACACATTGGCATTCGTAATGGTAAATGTTTTTGTTGCCATTTTGAAAAATTTTTAATTGTTGCTAAAATAATGAACTGTAATGTCAGCATATAACATATGACAAAATTTTTGGCAAGTTTTTTCTTTCTGCAGCGTTTCAATTTTCTGCCGGCATTTTCCCCTCGTCAACCTGTACCAGCGTATCTTCGATTCGATGACCTTTGGCGCCGATAACCTTGATCTTCAAGTTTCCGTATTCAAGTTTCACGTTCGTTTTGTTTTCCGGAATACTGCCCATCAGCGACAAAACAAAACCGCCGAAAGTGTCGCATTCGTCGTCGGGCAGCAAAACTCCCAGACATTTGCTCACTTCGTCGACGGAAGCCGCCCCTTTGATACGCCACACGCTGCGGCTTACCTTTTCAATATCCGGACAACTCGGCGGCGCCGTCATGTCGTCTTCCAAATCGCCCACCAGTTCTTCCAACAGATCACTCATGGTGACGATGCCGTCAACGCCGCCGTATTCGTCAACCACCACCGCAAAATGGTTGCGGCTTTTCTGCATGCTCTTGAACAAATCGTCCACATGCAGCGTTTCGGGTATAAACTGTACCGGCTTCAACGCCTGTTTCAAAATTTCTTCTTTATCCCGGTTTTTGAATTTGAAGTAGTCCTTGATGCTGAGCGAACCGATCACGTTGTCGCTGCTGCCGCGAAAAACCGGATAAACGGAATAACGCGTATTGATCATTTCCCGTTCCCATTTTTCCGGCATATCGTCGGCATCAAGAAACGCCACTTCGGTACGGTGAGTCATCACCTCTTCCGCCAACTTGTCGTCAAATTCAAACACGTTATGAATCAGATTTTTCTCAATGTCGTCAATCACGCCGCTCTTGCTGCCGGCGTCAATCATGATTCGGATTTCCTCTTCGGTCACCCGTTCGTCCCGGCTTTCCTGACTGATGCCCAGCACCTTCAGCACCGCGTTGGTCGAAACCGTCAGAAACCACACCAGCGGGGCAAACATCTTAGCCACCGCATAAATCGGCCCCGACATCGCCAAACCGATCTTTTCCGCATTCTGCATCGCGATTCTTTTGGGCACCAGCTCACCTAAAATCAGCGTCACGTAAGATAAAACCAGCGTAATTCCGATAACCGCCATCACGTCGAGCTTGGCCGGAGAAATCGTCACGCCGGAAGCAACCAGCCAGTCGACGATGCGATCCGAAAAATTGTCGGCGGCAAAAGCGCTGCCGAGAAACCCCGCCAAAGTGATGCCGACCTGAATGGTAGCCAGAAACTTCGCCGGCTGCACCGTCAGCGACAGCAGGCGCTTTGCCTTTCTGTTCCCCTCTTCGGAAAGTTTTTTCAACTTGTTTTCGTTTACCGAAATGACCGCGATCTCCGCACAGGCAAACACCGCATTTAAAAAAATAAGAAACAATTGCAGCAGCAATAATTCAATTACCGTAAAATCAGCCATAAGCTCTCCGTTCAGAAATAAGCGACAGAATAAACGTCATTGTTTTCAGGCTAACATAAATTTCCGATTACGCAACCGCAAAATCAAACATATCAGACAACCGGCCGCCGACGGCTTTAATTTTTCCCATCGGCAATTATATCTTTGGACATATATCCGCACAACAGTCGCAAATCGGGGTCTGTCATGAAAAAATATACATTGACGCTGTTTTTCACCGTCCTGCCGGCCGCTGCCGGCGCCATTACCGCCGAAATTCCGGCCGGTACCGTCGTCAACGGCGGCGACGTCCATTCCATTGTCACCCAAAAGGTCTTCGGCGAAGCAAACAACTTTACCGTTTCCGGCGTTCAACAGGTTATGAACGGGGGAACAACACACAACAGCAACATTTTCCCCTACGGCAAACAGGAAGTTTTAAAAGGCGGCGTTTCCTACAATACCGGCGTCCAATATTACGGCGTAATGGAAATCAACGGCCGGGCCTATTCTTCAAGCGTCGATTCGTACGGAACAATCGATGTCAACGCCGGCGGCTACGCCTGGAACACAACCGTCAACGGCGGCAGCTTCTTTGTTTCAGCCGGGGCAAACGCCGACGGCACGGTTCTCAATTCCGGACACCAGTACATTTCCGGAACGGACAAAAATTCAACCGTCAACGGCGGCATTCAGGAAATCCGCAGCGGCGGCGTCGCTTCCGGCACCGTAATAAAAGACGGCACGCAGCAGATAAACGAAGGCGGACGAGCCGAAAACACCATTGCTTCCGGTTCCGCCCTGTTGGACGTCTTCGGTTCGATAAACGGCGCCTCCGTCGCCGATGACGCCACGCTGATCATTGCCGGCAACGGGCATGCCGACGGCACCAGGCTGACCGGCGGCACCATGGAAATCAACGACGACGCGTCTTCCGCCAACACCATCGTCAGCGGCGGCACCCAATATGTTTACGGTACGGAAACCGGCAGTACCGTTTCCGGCGGACGACAAAACGTGGAAAGCGGCGGCAAAGTTCTGAACGCCGTTCTCAGCGGCAACGGCATTCAGACGATCTATAACGGCGGCACCGCACAAAACACGCGGATCGTCAACGGCGGCTTTCAGGAAATTGAAAACGGCGGACTCGCGGAACAAACATTCATCGGCCAAAACGGCATTCAGCAAATCAACGACGGCGGCACCGCACAAAAAAACACCGTTGAAAACAGCGGCCTTCAGAACATAGAAAACGGCGGACTGGCCGACGGAACAACCGTCACCCTGCAAGGGATGCAATGGATCTCGGCCGGCGGCATCGCCCGCAACACGCAAATTACGGAACAAGGCCTGCAAGACGTTAAAAACGGCGGTCTGGCCGACGGCACCGCTGTTTGGAACGGCGGTGTGCAGCAAATTTCCGCCGGCGGCCGGGCCGTCGGAACACTGATCGGTTACAACGGTTTGCAAAACGTCGACAACGACGGTACCGCAGACGGCACGGCCGTATTTCAACAAGGCATTCAATGGATTCATGCCGGCGGCATCGCCAAAAACACAGAAATCTTCACTTATGCCCTTCAGGGAATCGAATCCGGCGGCACGGCCGAAGACACCGTCATCCGCGACAAAGGCATACAATGGATTTATGCCGGCGGCACTTCCCGCAACACCAAAATCCAAAACGGCGGCATCGTTTATTTACAGGCCGGCGGCAACTTGAGCGGACAAACCGAATTCTCCGGCGGAACCCTGAACATTCTCGGCAGCAATGCCATTTTTGACCTCTCGCTCGACAACTCAACCGTCAACTTCGTCCGAGGTTCTTCTTTTTCATCCCTGAACATCAAAAATCTAAACGGCCGGGGACGTTTTTATCTGAACAGCAACTTAAGCCAAAACCAATCCGACCATATCAACATTGAGAACGGAGACGGCAGTTTCGGCCTTGTCATTCATGACTACAGCATGGAGAGCAGCCTGCTTTCCGAATTCAAAATCATAGACGAGGCAGCCGGCGCGCACGACAGTTTTTACCTGGTCGGCAACGCCGTTGACATCGGCGCCTTTCACTATAATCTCCGCGAAGAAAACGGCAACTGGGTATTGGTGCGCACCGAACAGTTGACAGACACTTCCCTGATCGCAAAAAACACGTTTGCTTCCCTGTCTTCGCTTTTCTACACTCACCTCAGTCCGGTATACAACCACCTCCGCACCGCCCCCGGCTCTTCCTCTCCCAAAAACGGATTATGGATCAAAAGCCTGGGCCGCCGCATCAAATTCAAATTCAAAGACGACACCGGCAGCCGTATTAACGTTTTCGGCTTGGAAACCGGTTATGACCGCGACGTTTGGAGCAACGGCGGCAACATTCTCAGTCTGGGATTTTACGGCGGATATACGGACTCCCGGCAAAAATATGACCGCTCCGGCAAAGGCAACGGCAACACTTACAGTCTGGGACTGTATTCCGCTTTCAACACCGCCGACCGATATTTCATCAACATTGTCGGTTCCTATTTCTGGCACGATCAGAAAATCACCAGCCACATGCCCGACGGCACCGGTGTCATCAGCAAATACGACACCAACAGCTGGCAGGCCTCTGTTTTCGCCGGCCGCCGGTTCGATTTCGCCGAAGGCTGGTTCATAGAACCTTCTGTCGGAGCAGATTACATGATGATCAACGGCCTGCGTTACCGCACCAGTTTCAATACACTGATAAACGCTTCCGACGCCGACTATCTGAGCACCGAAGCGGGGGTTGCCGCCGGCCGCGGTTTCAAACTCGACAACGATGCTCTGATCGAAGCGTACGGCCGTTTCAATCTGGTCTATGACTGGGATGGAAAAATCGCGGTCAAAGTGGCGGATTACAAAATCACCGAAAAGCTGTCCTCCGTACATTACGAATTCGGCCTTGGTCTCAATGCCGCTTTGAAAGACGACTGGTCGGCATATGTCGAAGCGGCCGCCCAGGTCGGCGGCAAAGTAACCCTCTCGTGGGAAATCAACGTCGGACTGCAATTCGACTTTTAACCGTCATTGCCGGTTTCCGCATTTTGCAAACGCAAAACAAATGCAGCGCCGACAGCTTCCGCAAACTTCCGGCAAAGGACAAACGCAGAGTTTGTCCCGGCGCGGCATAACCGGTCATTACCACCATTTTGCAAACAACTGCCTCTGCAAAAAAAATGGGAAAAAAAAGATTTAAGTGTTTATATTACATATTATTACTCTATAATGTAGCCGTTTAACTACATAAAGAGGTAAAAATGAAAAAAATCTTTACGGCCGTACTGGTCTCCCTGCTGGCCGCCTGCACCAACGCCGGCCCTTTTGTTACCGGCATTTCGTCGGACGGCAACAACGGCCTGACCATCGAAAAATGTCAGGTTCACATGAATGCTTTCATGGGCACTGTTTCCAACGACAACTGCACGACAACTCAGATCAAGTTAAAATAAACTCCCGCCGGCCGACGCCGGCGGCCTCAACCGCCTTAAAGCTCAAACGCCCGGCTCCGAAGCTCTGCAACCGGGCTGATGTGCCTGACGTCTGCCTGCTTATGCAGACGTTTAAAGCGTAAAAATACAAAACTCCGCAAACGCGGAGTTTTGTTTTATTGCACAGACAACCGGGCAATCCGTCAGTCGGCTGTTCCCGAAACTGCTTCCTTGGTCTTGTCCCACGCCTTGGCGGTTCCTTCCTTGGTTGCATCCCAGGCATCGCCGCTCACTTCCTTGGTCTTGTCCCAGGCTTTGGCCGTGCCTTCCTTAGTCGCTTCCCAGGCATCGCCGGACTTCTCGGCAACCGCATTCCCTGCCTTGGCGGTTCCTTCCTTGGTTGCATCCCAGGCGTTGCCGCTCACTTCCTTGGTCTTGTCCCAAGCTTTGGCCGTGCCTTCTTTGGTCGCTTCCCAAGCACCGGCTGATTCCGTTGTATTGTTTTGAGACATTTTAAATACTCCTTGTGATGGGTTAAACATACGTCGGCCAACGTTTACCGACAAAACGGCATCCGTTTTCAATGTCATCGTTTGCGAAAATTCGGACGCGGACGCACATTCACAGCCCAAACCGCCGACGGCAGCCAAAACGAGCGCCAAAACGTTTTTTCCTGTTTTCATGAGAATCTCCTTCAACATTTGTTCAACCAACCAAGTAACCACTTTTTCCCGCTTTTAAATAAACCTTTCCGCGATCGCAAAAATCATCTGAAATATCAAAAAACAAACGATACGCTGTACAACCGAAGTCGACATCACAAGTTCCTCTCCGCCGACGCAAACAACACTTGCCGTTTTTCCTCCCGTCCCCCGCATTCAAGCCTCGTACCGGCAAACCATCAGCTTATGCAAACGTTTAAAGCATAAAAAAAGACCCCCTTAAACGGAAGGTCTTTTCTTCATAAAGAAAACCGGCGAAAAAAATCTTTTTATTTTTTCCCGCCTCTCTCTTTTCTTTACAACATACGACGGTTCATGTCCCCACGAACGTAAAACCCTTTCTGATTCTATTCTTTTACGCTTTTCTTCCTTGTAAAACTTTACGGAACCTATCAGGCAATATACCATAGCACCAAGTGCTGCGACACAAACCATCAATACGATGATTTCAATAATTGTTTTAATCATAAGCAAAATTTTTAAATATTACTATTTTATAATATCATTTTTTTTAAAAATATCAACCGGGAAAAATTTTCCATCCGATTTCTGCCGTTTCGCACAAACTTTCCTCGGCTTAACGGCACCAACTCCGAACCGTTATCCGGCAACAGTTACGGCGAAAAACGGAGAATTTAAAATCTCCTGGAAATCCATCAATTCGAACCGTAAAACACAAGAAAAAACAAAGGCTTGCGATCAAAAATCGCAAGCCTGTACAAATTGGCTGCTCCACATGGATTGTCTTCGACCTTTGCATGCAAAGGCTCATTCCACTACGCTCATACGCTTCGCGCACCGGCCGGCTGATGCCGGCCTTTCGCTTGTAGCCGAACCACTTTTCTCGTGGTTCAAATCCAAGAGCCATAACATCAAGCATAAAAAAACACCCATTGAAGGGTGCTTTTTTATGCTTGGCTGCCCCACATGGATTCGAACCACGATTAACGCAGTCAGAGTGCGCTGTCCTGCCGTTAGACGATGGGGCAATCATCAGAAACTGGGACAGTTCTATTGCATTTTCATACAAATGTCAACAACATTTTTTTACAATTAAAGAAATTATTTTCTCCGCAACATTTTTCCGCCGTTTGTTTAACCGCAAGGCTGTTATTTTTTTAACATAAACGTTGGTTAATTTTCTACATGCTAGGCAAAAAGAAAAATAAAGTCAATTCCTTATTTTGCCCGGACAAAGCAGACACTAAGGCGTGCCGCAAAAAAACGAACGTTTTAATGCGGCATTGTCATGATCAGACTTTTCTCACTTGAATATACCCCAAAAGGCCGGAAAATCACGTTTTGCGGCTTTCGCTTTTCCATTTCTCTCCGTTCCCGGATGCAAATGTTTTTCCGACCGCTGATTTCGGTTATCGTTCCGGTTTACAACGTGGAAAAATATCTCCCGCAATGTTTGGACAGTCTGATCAAACAAACGTTTTTACCGTTTGAAATCATCTGCGTCAACGACGGCTCGACCGACGGCTGTAACGAAATTCTCAGCCGTTACGCCGCAAAAGACCGGCGCATTCGCCTTATTTGTCAGAACAACCGCGGCCTTTCCGCCGCCCGCAATGCCGGATTAAAAAAAGCCAAAGGACAATATGTTCTGTTTGTTGACAGCGACGACTTGCTGCACCCCGAAACTTTGTCGTCATTATACCGGCAAATTACCCGCCACGATGCGGACATTTGCCTTTTCGGCTACTCTCCGTACACCGACAACGGCGTTAAAACCGCCAACCTGCCCGCCGCACATTACGGAAAAAACGAAAACGACGCCTTTACCTATCAGCAAATCAGCGGAAAAATATTCAGCCGGGTTGCCGTCTGGTGCAAACTTTACCGCCGCGGATTTATCCGCAAGCGCAAAATCGAATTTCCGGAAGGATTCGTTTTTGAAGACGTAATCTTTCATATAAAAACCATCACATCCGCCGGAAAAATTTGCCTGCTTAACCGCCCGCTTTACTGTTACCGCACCGATAACGCGGCCTCAATCACCCATGTTTCCGCCGCAACCACGCAACTGCTTGACATTGTTGAAGCTTTTGACATGGTTTACGATTACCTGAAAGAGAAAAAGCTGCTGCCTTCCCTCTCCCTCCATTTTTGTCGTTTCCTGTATGATCACGCCGGCTGGCATCTGAAACGGGCCGCCGAAAAACCTCAAAAACAACTGGCAGAAAAAACCCTTTCATGGATCAACCGTCACGACGACATTCGTCAAACCATAAATGCCGACCCGGTTTTGCAAAGCTTTTACAGCTCTCTGTCACCTGAAAACAGGCAAACGCCTTTCAGATAATCAGAATATCACTTTTCCCGTTTCCTTCGTCCGTTTTTGCCGCCGGTTCCTCTTCCTTGCCGTAATCCGGATCTTTTATGGTATAATAACTCACTGATCCCATCCAGTCACGTCTTACCATCAGCGTTCCTTCTTCATAACCTTCTCTTTCTATCGTATATTCTACAACACTGCGCCTTTTATTATCATAATACGGATCAAGACATTCAAGCTTCACGTAACCGATCCGATTTTCCAGCAGGCGACAATCCGTCCACTCGTAGACTGCTCCGGCTTGACTGTCCTGCACAATCTTTTCCGGCCGCAAAATCGTCAGCCATGAAATCTTCGAAAACGGTTCCAAAACCTGATAAAACCTCTCGTCAACAAATTTTTTTCCCGTCGCGGAAACCGCCTCTCCCGCTTCCGCCGCACCCGACAAAATCAGCAAGAAAAGCGCTGCCGCCGCTCCTGTCATTTGCATTAAATTTTCTCCTTAACTGACAAAACAAGTAATAATAGCACATAATAGTAAACAAATATAATCAACTTGTCATCTGTTTAATCGGAAAAACGGCCTTTTAAACAATTTTCCAGATTCCAGGCGTTTCGCTTCGGCATGTTGGCAATCGGCTTGCCTTTGCTGTCCGTGGTTTTGCGGTGCAGATTTTTACAAAAACTTTCCACGTCTTTTTCCTGTGCCGCTTTGTACAAACCCGGCCATTTTTCAGGCGATATGTTGCCGATGTTAAAGTTCACCTCCAGCAGACTGTTTTGCAGATACGGACTCATTTTGTCATAATTGGGAAAAGTTTTTTGCAGATTCCGCCGACGTTCCGCCAAATCCCGCTCCAGCAAATCGAGACAGTAATCCGGCGGCAGCCGCAGGTCACTTTTGTCTTCAAAAGTACCTGCCCCGTAATTTTGCCCGTACGGCAGCGTTTGAACATACCGATGCGTCTGAAAAACCCTGTCCCGGTCAGCCAAATTCGTCCTGTCCCGTTCCACGCTGCCGCTTACCTCTTTATACCACGGACACCTTGCTGCTTCTTCCGGCGATGCAGACCTGTGACCGACACAATAAGTAACATCCCCGACAGTATCCAAGTACATATGGGGAACATTGCCTTCTTCCCCTATTAAAAGCGCCTTCAACGCCGCATCGGCAGCTTTACGTTCCTTTTCCCGTTCATCCTGCCCTGTTTCCTGCACATCACCTCTGATAAACCAGCATGTGTCAATACCGTAGTTCAGTCCGCCCGAACGGCTTTTCACCCGCCCCCCCCCCTGCCGGCATTGGCTCGGTCAATGATGGGACGGCGGGAAGAAATCCGCTCACGCCTTCCGCCGGCAGAAAAGTTTTCCGGTCTCCCGAACTTTCGCCCAAACCGTTGTTGTCCGCCCCATCCGCGGCAATCGGCTCTTCATCGTTGTCATCGGATTGAAAAGCGACATAATAAAACGGGCTTTGCCCCGGTTTCGGATTGTTCCTTTTAACCGGCATTTGTCCGGTAAAAATTTGTTCCAAAATTTTTCTGGTTTCGGTACTCATTTATCATCTCCTCAAAAAACTTTCTTCTTCAGATTTTAAAGCAAAGAACCCCGGCCCGGCCGAGAATTTTCTGATCCTA
>OGQJ01003701.1_pt1 | contig 10111 bp, 5 predicted proteins | sample 1553161 | NCBI WGS metagenome assembly OGQJ01 (sample SAMEA2579923, study PRJEB22360) | human gut metagenome | biome: human gut; feature: human-associated habitat; material: faeces | place: Denmark | collected 2008/2010 | reverse complement strand
GTTAGTGGATACAAAAAGTATAGGGAATTCGATGTGGGTAATGGAATCATTGCTTACCGGGAACAGAAGCGAAATAATTTATAGATTCGGATTAATGTATGACGCGGTAATTAACGCAATACAAAAGTATTTGGATATAATGAGGTATCAAAATGGGAAGATTAGCCATTCGAAGAGTAATTTATAAAGGTGAAAAATATAGTTATGAGTCTCCTTATTTAAATGATGGATTGGTCATAATGGAAGGAGTTAATGGTCATGGAAAAAGTACATTTATGAGTTTAATCTATTATTGCTTAGGCGGAAGTGTACAATCATTCAATAAGAATGATAATTCAGGGAAAAAACATAAAGAAATATGTGAAGACAAGAATAATTATGTTGAAATGTTAATAGAAATTAATGGTGAGGAATATGAACTAACGAGGTACATTGGTAGTTCGTCTATTTTTATTGTAGATGAAAAGGAAAATGTAATTGAAACGTGTGTATTTAGACAACAAAATGATAAAACAATAACGGTTTTTTCTGACTGGATACTAGACAAGTTGAAAATCGAAGTATTTGATCTTGTTCAAGGAACAAAGAGTTTTAAATTAAATTTTACTGATTTAATGAGACTTATTTATCATGATCAAACGACAGAAGTAGATCGAATTTATAAAGATGCAGATAATTCTAATTTTATGTCAGACTCATTAGAAATTAGGAAGGCAATTTTTGAGATTTTATTGGGAAAGATATATAATGACTATTATTATACATTGGGACAATACAAAATAAAGTTAAAAGAATATGAAAAAGCTATAGAATATTATGACAAGGCTATAGAAATAGACCCTACAAAATCTAATTATTATATGTTTAAAGCTGATGCATATAAGATGATGAATGATGTGGCAGATATTTACTGTGAAAAATATGCAGACGAAACAGAGCTTATGCTGCAGAAAAATAATATGTCAGAGGCTGAGAGGGAGGAATTTCTGGACAGGTTTAGTGAGGAATCGGACAGAACACTTGTGGCTTTTGGGATCATGGGAGGCATATTCGGTGAGGGCATTGATTTGAAAAACGACAGACTGATAGGTGCTATTGTTGTCGGAACGGGGCTTCCGCAGATCAGCAATGAGAGAACTATATTAAAGGATTATTACGATGCCGAAAACGGCTGTGGCTTTGACTATGCTTTCAGGTATCCGGGTATAAATAAAGTCCTCCAGGCGGCCGGAAGAGTAATCAGGACGACGGAGGACACAGGTGTCATTTTGCTATTAGATGAGAGATTCTGGCAGAGAGAATATGATTTGCTCTATCCACGCGAGTGGAATGACAGAAAGCCATGCAATATAGCAAATGTCGGAAAACTAGTTGCCGACTTCTGGGAGCAGATTTAAAAATTCCTCAGTGGATGCTGACACGGGCATTGTAGTGTTTACGGACACAACAATCTGGCGTGGAGGCATCTTTTCTTTTGTCTTCAGCACGAAAAGCTCCTTATTCTCATGGTTGATGCAGTAGTCAGGCACGAATGCTATACCCAGTCCGATTTTGGCCAGGTCTATGAGCAGATCGTTACTGCTTAGCTCAATTTCCGGAATCAGGTCAAGCTGGTGCTGTAAAAACAGATTATGCAGGAATTCACTGGTGGTGCTGTTTCGGTCGAGCATCATGATAGGATATTTATTGAGCTCGGAAAAAGCTATCTCCTGCTTGCGAAGCTTGAAATAATTGGGATTTGCCACAAAAACATCGGAAAAGTTGCATATGGTTTTCTGTCTGTATGAGTGATTGAGGTGCGAGTTTGGAAAATTCGTGACAATCAGGTCAACCTTCCTTTGCTCCAAAAGCTCCACACACTGGATAGATGTGGCATTTGTGACCTTGATAGGCACATTCGGAAACCTCTGATGGAACTGCTTTAAGTAAGGAACCAGCAGATAACGGCATATGGTATCGCTTGCGCCGATGTGAAGCTGGCCAAGTCCAAGTGTGCCTGAGTCTAAAAGCTGGCTTTCACCGCGGGCAATAAGATTCATGGCAGGCTCAATGTGCTTTAAAAGCAGGGCGCCGGCTGCGGTGAGCTGTACCTTCTTTGTGCTTCTGATGAAAAGAGTCTGTCCCAGCTTCTTTTCGAGAGTCTTAATAGACTGGCTTACCGCGGACTGTGAAATAAACAGCTTCTTGCTGGCTTCAGAGAAGCTTAGGGACGTTGCCACGTAGTAAAAGACCTTGTAAAGCTCATAATTTATATCCATTTTGTTATCCTCCGTATAAATATGGTTATTTGCATCTGTTTTTATCGATGGGCAAAATACCTTTTGACCCTTATATCATTATATAAGAAAACTATAATTAACGCAACTTATAAAACAAATTAAATATATTAATTATACTTATCATAACTAAAGTGTTATACTACAACCATAGTTTTAAAGTCCGATTGTGCAAAAAGCCGGACGGTAACGAATAATTGGTTACATACTCTCGAATTGAAAGGAGAACATATGAGTAACGTACGTCGTGTATATGTAGAGAAAAAACCTGACTTTGCGGTAAAGGCAAAGGAATTAAAGCATGAGATTAAGCATTATCTGGGAATCACAACTGTGGAGGCAGTACGTGTATTAATCAGATATGATGTGGAAAATATATCAGAGGAGACATACAAGAAAGCCTTGTATACAGTTTTCTCAGAGCCGCCTGTTGATGATATCTATGAGGAAACATTTGACTATGGTGATGCAAAAGTATTTACTGTAGAGTTTTTACCGGGACAGTTTGACCAGAGAGCAGATTCAGCTGAGCAGTGTGTGAAGCTTCTCAATGAGAATGAGGAGCCGATTATCAGAAGTGCTATCACATATGTGATTGAGGGAAATATCACAGATGAGCAGTTTGCTGCTATTAAGAAGCACTGCATCAACCCTGTTGATTCGCGTGCTATCGGCATGGAAAAGCCTAAGACACTTGTGCAGGAGTTTGATGATCCTGCTGATGTCATCATATTTGACGGCTTCAAGGATATGGCAGAGGACAAGCTGAAGGAGCTTTATTTATCATTGAACCTTGCCATGACCTTCAAGGATTTCCTTCATATCCAGAATTATTTTAAGAATGAGGAAAAGCGTGATCCTTCAATGACAGAAATCCGTGTGCTCGATACATACTGGTCAGATCACTGCCGCCATACAACATTCTCTACAGAGCTTAAGAATGTCAAGTTTGACGATGGCTTCTACCGCACACCGATTGAAAATACCTACAAGGATTATCTCAATACATTTTCAAATATCTACAAGGACAGAAATGACAAATTTGTCTGCCTGATGGATCTTGCACTTCTTGCCATGAAGAGATTAAAGGCAGAGGGCAAGCTTGATGATCAGGAAGAGTCTGATGAGATCAACGCATGCTCTATCGTGGTACCTGTTGAGGTGGACGGAAAGACAGAGGAGTGGCTTGTAAACTTCAAGAACGAGACACACAACCATCCTACAGAGATTGAGCCTTTTGGTGGCGCTGCTACATGTCTTGGTGGAGCAATCCGAGATCCTCTCTCAGGACGTACATATGTATATCAGGCAATGCGTGTAACAGGTGCAGCAGATCCTACAGTACCGGTTTCACAGACAATTGAAGGAAAACTTCCACAGAAGAAGCTTGTCAGGGAGGCAGCTCACGGATACAGCTCATATGGAAACCAGATCGGACTTGCAACAGGCTATGTCAAGGAGGTTTACCATCCAAATTATGTTGCAAAGCGTATGGAGATCGGTGCAGTTATGGGTGCGGCTCCAAGACGTGCTGTCCAGAGACTTAACTCAGATCCGGGAGATAAAATCATTCTCCTCGGAGGACGCACAGGACGTGACGGAATCGGTGGTGCTACAGGTTCATCAAAGGCACACAATACAAAGTCTACATCAGTATGCGGAGCTGAGGTACAAAAGGGTAATGCACCTACAGAGAGAAAGCTTCAGAGACTTTTCAGAAGAGAAGAGGTCAGCCATATCATCAAGAAATGTAACGATTTCGGTGCCGGCGGAGTTTCTGTTGCTATCGGAGAGCTTGCTGACGGACTTCGCATAGAGCTTGACAAGGTACCAAAGAAATACGCAGGTCTTGACGGAACAGAGATTGCTATCTCAGAGTCACAGGAGCGTATGGCAGTTGTAGTTGCGCCTTCTGATGTTGAGCAGTTCCTTGCATACGCAAAGGAGGAAAATCTCGAGGCAACAGAGGTTGCGGTAGTTACAGAGGATCCAAGACTTGTGCTTGAGTGGAGAGGCAAAGAGGTAGTAAATATCTCTCGTGCATTCCTTGATACAAACGGAGCTCATCAGGAGACAGATGTTGAGGTTGAGATGCCTTGCGAGAGTGACAATTATCTGGACAAAATCAGTACACCTGCTGTAGCCAAGATGGTTGAGGCAGGAGATATGAAGGGTGCCTGGGAGGCAGAGCTTGAAGACCTTAACGTATGCTCACAGAAGGGACTTGTTGAGATGTTCGACGGCTCTATCGGAGCAGGCAGTGTATATATGCCATATGGTGGACGTTACCAGCTCACAGAGACACAGTCAATGGTTGCAAAGCTTCCTGTATTAAAGGGTAAATGTGATACAGTAACAATGATGGCTTACGGCTTCGACCCATATCTTTCATCATGGAGCCCATACCACGGATCTATATATGCAGTGCTTGAGTCTATCTCAAGAATCGTTGCAGCAGGCGGAGATTACAGCAAAATCCGTATGACATATCAGGAGTACTTCCGCAGAATGAATGAGGATCCAAAGCGCTGGAGCCAGCCGTTTGCAGCACTCCTCGGAGCATATGATGCTCAGATTGGCTTCGGACTTCCTTCAATCGGTGGAAAGGATTCCATGTCAGGTACCTTCAATGATATTGATGTACCGCCTACACTCGTATCATTTGCAGTGGATGTGGCAAAGGAAAAGGATATCATCACACCTGAGCTCAAGAAGGAGGGCAACCAGCTTGTTCTATTTACAATAGATAAGGATGAGTTTGATCTTCCAAAATATGATCAGGTTATGACACTTTATACAGCAATCAGAAATCTTATCCAGGATGGAGCAATCGTTTCAGCATATGCACTTGACGGAAAAGGTCTTGCCGCAGCAGTATCAAAGATGGCATTTGGTAACAAGCTTGGTGTAACAATCGAGGATGAGGTGACAAGCGATACACTATTTGCACCTGGCTTTGGTAATATCGTAGCTGAGGTTCCTGTTGATGCACTTTCAAAGGTCAGAGAGGTAATTGATGCAGCAGGTATTTCAGATGCAGCCTCTGTAGTCGGCTATGTAAACGATAAGCAGACTATCGAGTGTGACGATATGGTGCTTCCTGTTGATGAGGCTGTCAAGGTATGGACAGCCAAGCTTGAGGGCGTTTTCCATACAAAGGCAACAGACGATACAAGCAAGGTAAATAGCGGTCTTTACGATGCAAAGAATATCTATGTATGCAAGAATAAAGTGGCTAAGCCTACAGTATTTATTCCGGTATTCCCTGGAACAAACTGTGAGTATGATAGTGCTAAGGCATTTGAAAGAGCAGGCGCTGACACAATCGTAAAGGTATTCAAGAACCTCACAGCAGAGGATATCCGTGATTCGGTTGATGAGTTTGTAAAGGCAATCGACAAATCTCAGATTATCATGTTCCCTGGTGGATTCTCAGCAGGAGATGAGCCTGAGGGATCAGCTAAATTCTTTGCAACAGCATTTAGAAATGCAAAGATGACAGAGGCTGTTGAAAAGCTCATCAATGAGAGGGACGGACTTGCACTTGGTATCTGTAACGGTTTCCAGGCACTTATCAAGCTTGGACTTGTACCATATGGAGAGATCAGACAGCAGGATGCACAGTCACCTACACTCACATACAATACAATCAACCGCCACATCTCAAAGATGGTGTATACAAAGGTTGTTTCAAACAAGAGCCCATGGCTTGCACAGGCTAAGCTTGGTCAGACCTACTGCAATCCGGCATCACATGGCGAGGGACGTTTCGTAGCACCGAAGGAGTGGCTTGATAAGCTCTTTGAAAACGGACAGGTTGCCACACAGTATGTTGATCTGGACGGAAATGTATCAATGGATGAGGAGTGGAATGTAAACGGCTCATACATGTCTATCGAGGGTATCACATCTCCTGACGGAAGAATCCTCGGCAAGATGGCTCATTCAGAGCGCCGCGGCGAATCTGTAGCAATCAATATCTACGGCGAGCAGGATATGAAGATATTCGAAAGCGGTGTGAAATATTTTAAATAATTCATAACTGAATAATTACAATATCTTATATATTCATTGGGTTATTATCTCTACAATATAAACAATTAAGCTTCCATGGAGGTCACGGTTAGTGGCTTTCATGGGAGTTTTTATTTTGGAACCAGTGAATATGCTGGCAGTAAAGAAAATAAATTGAAGATAATTAAACATGTGCGTCTGCTTGATATTTGATAGTCGCAGTGGTAAAATCAAGACTAAAATTACAGGTAGTAAATGGTTTGAAAGAAAAAGAAAAGAGGACATAAAACAAATGAGATTGCCACAAATAATAAACAGCCTTCTTGAGACTGATATGTATAAATTCAGCATGGGACAGACGATTTTCCATCAGTTCACAAGCTATAAAACGACATGGACCTTCAAGTGCAGAAATAAAGACGTGCATTTTACAGATGAGATGGTCGAGGAGATAAAGGAACAGGTGCAGGCCTTCTGTCAGCTTCGTTTTACGGAGGAGGAGCTTGAATATCTTGATAACATCACCTGGATAAAAGGCACATATGTTGATTTTTTAAGACTCTGGCAGCCAAGATATGAGGAGTTTACCATCACAACAGATGCACCGTGTGGGCTGGCAATCGATGCAGCCGGCACGTGGCTTAATACTTCGATGTATGAGATTCCGGTGCTTGCTATTGTAAATGAAGTGTACTTCCGTATGGCATATGATTATGATGTGCTGCTTAAGCAGTTTAAGCGCAGGCTTGATGAGAAGGTGCGTCTGCTCGAGGAGGATACCTACAGGCTTAGCGATTTCAGTGAATTTGGACTAAGACGCCGTCTGTCTGCCGAGGCGCAGGAGATGGCTGTAAAGGCAATCGCAGAGGTTGAGCTGCCTGCAGACTCACACTTTATTGGTACATCAAACGTATATCTTGCGAAGAAATTCAATTTAAAGCCGGTGGGAACAATGGCTCATGAGTGGATTATGTGTACAGGACAGGGCAATCACAAGCATAATCCGGCATATTCAAACTGGTACGCACTCGATGCATGGGTTAAGGAGTATGGTATATTAAACGGTATTGCGCTTACTGACACCATAACAACAGACTGCTTCCTGCGTGATTTTCAGCTCACCTATGCGACACTTTTTTCGGGAGTGCGTCATGATAGCGGAGATCCGTACGAGTGGGGAGACAAGATGATAGCCCACTACAACAGTCTGGGAATTAATCCAAGGACAAAGACACTTTTGTTCAGCGACAGCCTGGATTTCGAGCGTGCGACTGCATTGTATGATTATTTCAAGGATAAGGCAAAGGTTGCATTCGGTATAGGAACCTTTATCAGTAACGACACTGATGAGGAAGCACTCAACATAGTTATGAAGACCACCAAGTGTAACGGCATGGATGTGGCAAAGATTTCCGACGTGGCAGGCAAGGGTATGTGCAAGAATCCGGATTATGTCGATTACCTGAACAGGTGTATTGATTACAGGATGAAGAATGATAAATGATAAATGATGGCATGAGGGGGCAAAGATATTTTGCCCCCTTTAATTATGTGATTGAATTGCAAGAAATGTGTAAACATAACAAAAAATATATAAAATATCAGACTATTTAAAATAAAAATGAAAATTAACAAAAAATATATTGACAAATAGGTGAAATTGGTGTAATCTTAAATCAACAAAAAGAGATACGAAAGGAACAAAAATAAAACACAGGAGGTACAGTCCAATGGGGATTACATAATTTAAGTCAAAGTACTATAAGGATGATTGAACGGAATATTTAAATCTGTAGGGCGAGCCGAAGAGCAGTAATCGCACAGATATATTAGCAAATAAATAATATCGTTGAAAAAGTTCTTGTAGATTAAAAGTGAAAGATAGAATCTCTCATAAGAGTTTACATAGATAATGTAACCAAAAGGAGTGATTTTATGAAGAAGGGTAGAGGTCCATAGCTAAGCTAAAAGAATAAGAATCCTGTCATAAACAGAATCAGATTTATAGCAAAGCAATATGGAAATGCCAAAACAAATTCATATAGCGAAAGCGGAACTTGGAGGTTATACAGTGAAGCTTACGGAACCAATGCTTTAGGAGCCACTTGATGTAAAATGTAGATCAGGTGGCTCCTATTTTTGACATTTGCGAATGCATGTGAGGTTTAATAGTTAGATAGAATGGCAACGTAAGCCTTTAAGGCTGGGCTATAATTTGATGAAAGCAGGAACGCGGTTTTCAAATACTGTATAGTACATAAACCCGGCATCCTTGAGGATATTTGAAACCTTGTCAAAATCATATGCCACATGCTCCGGCTTGTGGGCATCTGCTCCGACTGTGATTATTTCTCCACCAAGCTCATGATAGCGCTTTAACACATCTTCGGTCGGATTTGGGTGGCCAAGCCCGTATTTAAAGCCGGCGGTATTGAGCTCGATGCCTTTTCCCTGGGAGATAATTTCCTTTAATATAGCATCAATTATGTCGGCATACCGTTCATATGAATAGTATTTATTTTTGTCAGGACCGTATCTGACCACGTAGTCGATGTGACCGTACACATCAAAATCCGCGCCGGAGTGCAGATTGTCAAGTATCGATTCAAAGTATTCGGTGTAGGCTTCGTGCTCTGTCTTGCCTTTGTAAAATGCAGGATAGTATGGGTCAATGCCGTTTACTACATGGCTTGAGCCGATCACGAGGTCAAACGGATATTTTTTGGCGACCTCATTATTTTTGTCTGTAATATGAGGCTGTAAACCGATTTCAATGCCCCAGTGGATATTTATCGGGCAGCCCTTTTCTTTAAGAACAATTGCAAGTCTTTTGATGCGCTTTTCATATGCTGCTATATCAAGGTCGAAAAGCCCAGGCTCCTCTTTATAGTCATAGTCCAGATGGTCTGTAAAGCAGATGCCGTCAAGCCCTTTGTTGATTGCTGAGTTTATCATCAATACCGGGTCGGCATCGCTGTCACCCGAAAACATGCAGTGCATGTGCTGATCCCACATATAAATACCTCCGTAAAACTGATGTATTGTTGTTAAAAAACTTTATAAGTTACATGATTTATAATTGTCTGTTGCTGGCTGCCGGAAAGTGCGAACTACAGCAATTAATTAAGTGTAGCCGAGATTATAATAAAGTGCAATATCTAAAAAGAAAAATTGTGAAGAATGATAAAAAATGTGTGTAAATGAAAATATTTAGTGAAAATTTTAACAAACGCAAATAAAGTACTTGAACCTTTGAGAATTATTCGCTATAATAAAAGCATCTTAGGGCATGTCCCTAAAAATACTTTTTACAATTCTAGGAGGAATTAAAATGGCAGTAAGAGTAGCAATCAACGGATTTGGTCGTATCGGACGTCTTGCTTTCAGACAGATGTTTGGAGCTGAGGGATACGAGGTAGTAGCTATCAACGACTTAACAAGCCCAAAAATGTTAGCACACTTATTAAAGTATGATTCATCACAGGGTAAATATGAAAAGGCTGATACAGTTTCAGCTACAGATGATTCAATCATCGTTGATGGAAAAGAAATCAAAATCTATGCAGAAGCTGATGCTTCAAAATGTCCTTGGGGCGAATTAAACGTAGACGTTGTATTAGAATGTACAGGTTTCTATACATCAAAGGCTAAAGCACAGGCTCATATCGATGCTGGTGCTCGTAAGGTTGTTATCTCAGCTCCAGCTGGAAACGATCTTCCAACAATCGTTTACAATACAAACCACAATACACTTAAGGCAGAAGATACAATCATTTCTGCAGCTTCATGTACAACAAACTGTTTAGCACCTATGGCTGATG
>OGQJ01003680.1_pt1 | contig 10149 bp, 9 predicted proteins | sample 1553161 | NCBI WGS metagenome assembly OGQJ01 (sample SAMEA2579923, study PRJEB22360) | human gut metagenome | biome: human gut; feature: human-associated habitat; material: faeces | place: Denmark | collected 2008/2010 | reverse complement strand
ATGGCCGAGAGCACCGGATACCCGATGAACCCGACATTGCCGAAGCAGAGCATGAACCGGTACACGCCCCGGCGCCCGTCGGGAATGCGCAGAAGCAGCGTGAACCCGTAGGCCACGGCGAACATGACAAAAGTACTCGCCACGGAAAGCCCCAGGCACAACCACACTTCCGCTTGTGTGGGCAGCTCAGTGGCCGTGAGCACCGAGCCCAAGATCATGCCCGGCAACGCAATGTTGATGACCAGCTTCGAGAGCATGCGGTCGAACTCGTCGTTCATGAAGCGCAGCCTCTTCGCGGCGTAGCCCACTCCCACGATGACGAACAGCGTGATGATCTCCTTGAATATGCCTATCATGCCCTCGGTCATGGGGCGAAGCTCTCTTTCTCCGATTGCGGAACGCTCGCTCGATCCTTTGCGACCCTCGTCGGTCTTCTCGAGCAATTTGCAGGACAGATTGTGGCAAAAAAATCGAGTTGTTAGACTTTCAGGGGTGCGGCAAATGGATTTATGGAACGATTTAGGTCTCTTCAGGCATCGGATGCGGCTTCTTTCGGTGTTTTCGGCGCTACTGGCAGGTGCTGGATGAATCGAAATGTCTAACAACTCGAAATTCTTGCCCAAATTCGGACTTCGGATTGCCTCGCAGGCGAGGGCGAGAATATCGCGACGCGCATTGCGGTTCCGACATCGCGTCCCCGCGTTGTAGAGGCTACGGGTTTTCTGGAAAGCGCGCGACGATGCGGCTCGTTGGCGTATACTGGCCAGCGCTGCGTTAGCTTCGTCGAAAGGATGAGTCCGTGTTCACCATCGGTTGTCATTTGTCCAGCGCCAAGGGGTATCTGAAGATGGCCCAGGATGCGGCCTCCATCGATGGGAACACGTTCCAGTTCTTCACGCGCAACCCGCGCGGCGGCAAGGTAAAAGACCTTGACATGGATGACGTGGCCGCCCTGCGTGACCTTATGGCGCAAAATGATTTTGGCCCACTCGTGGCTCATGCCCCCTATACCTACAACCCCTGTTCTGCCAAAGAGCGGGCGCGCGAGTTTGCCTTGGAGGCAATGGCCGAGGACTTGCGGCGCATGGAAGCGCTGCCCGGCAATTACTACAACTTCCATCCCGGCGCGCATGTGGGGCAGGGCTCCGACGCCGGCATTCAGATGATCGTCGACACCCTGTGTCAGGTGATGTTTGAGGGCCAGCAGACGACGGTGCTGCTCGAGACCATGGCCGGCAAGGGCACCGAGGTTGGCCGCAGCTTTGAGGAACTGGCGCTCATTATTGAGGGCGTTGCCGACAGGCGTCCCGAGCTGTCGGCCAAGTTGGGCGTTTGCCTGGACACCTGCCATGTGAATGACGCCGGCTATGACATCGTCCACGATCTTGACGGTGTGCTCGACGAGTTCGACCGCGTGGTGGGTATCGACCGCTTGCATGCCGTACATATCAACGATTCGAAGAACCCTTGCGGCGCCCATAAGGATCGCCACGAGTGCATCGGCAAGGGCTACCTGGGTAGTGAAGAGTTTGGCGGCGGTATGCAGGTTATGCAGAATATTGTATCGAATGGTCGCTTGCGTTCGCTGCCGTTTATTTTGGAGACACCGAACGAACTTGCAGGTTATGCGGCTGAAATCAAACTGTTAAGGTCGTTGCAGCAGTAATGACTGTCATAAAGTGGAGTGCTCCATTCACGTTATGGGTTTGTTTCAATCAGTTTTCTAATTGCAGATTCGCACTTACGGGTGCATAATAGCCAACAGTTTTTGCAGACCTCTGAATCAAACGGGGTCACCGGAAGGAGACTGATTATGAAGCTCAAGAAGCTTGGCGCATTTGCCGCCACGGGTGCCATGGCGCTCGCCCTCGCACTGACGGGCTGCGGCTCGTCCAACGCCACCTCTAGTTCTGATGCCGGCTCCAGCAGCTCTGACGACGCTAAGGTCGAGAAGGTCGACGGCTCCAAGGAGTACGCGCTCGTCAAGGACGGTACGCTGACCGTCGGCACCTCTGCCGAGTACGCTCCGTTTGAGTACAAGGATGACAACGGCGATTATCAAGGCTTTGACCTTGAGCTCATCAAGGCTATCGGCGACAAGCTGGGCCTGGATGTCGAGTACGTCAACAACGACTTCGACACGCTCGTCCCCGGCGTCGCTTCGGGCGCCAAGTATGACGCTTCCATCGCGGCTATCACCGACACGCCCGAGCGTGAGAAGGAAGTCACTTTCTCCGATTCCTACTACATGGACGATCAGGCTATCGTGACCAAGGTCGATAACACCGACATCACGGCCGACAACTACAGCGAGAAGCTCAACAATGCTGACGCCACGATCATCGTCCAGTCTGGTTCGACCGCCGAGGCCTTTGCCCAGGAGAACTTCCCCAAGGCCAAGATCGTCCCCTACAAGGACGCTACCGAGTGCTTCAGCGCCCTGCAGTCCGATAAGGGCGACGCCGTAGTCACCAACCGCTCCGTTGCCAGCCAGCTGACCGCCGAGCAGTTCAACACCTGTCAGACCATCAAGCAGATCAGCACCGGCGAGGAGTACGCCATCGCCATCAACCAGGGCAACACCAAGCTCAAGGACGACATCAACCAGGCTATCAAGGACCTGACCGATGACGGTACCGTCGACGCCCTCATGGCTAAGTACAACATCAAGTAAAATAACTACTTGATTGCGCGCGGGCCCTTTCCGTTTTGCGGAGAGGGCCTTTGTGCTTCTCTTGACGGAGAGCGTTTCCGTCTCGTTTTGCCGGCAACTTCTACGATAGGAGCCACCTTGTCTCGATTGAATGAAGGGGCCGCGGAGCAGCGTTTTCCACTGCCCGCCTTGCTCCAAAAGCTAGCCTGCGTCATGGCCGTGGCGCTCGCGCTGGTGTGCGCGGGGGCATATGCGCCCACGACCGCCCAGGCGCTTGAGACCGCAAAGATTACCGCCCGACCCAATACCGGTTCGGGCAGCGACGTGGTCGGTGGCACCGAGACCCGCATCACCTGGGAGGTCCAGGCCGATGCCGACGAGGAACTGAGCGGTCTTTCGCTGACGTTTGCCGATGGCACGACCTTTGGTACCGATGACACGCGATTGACGATGCTCTCGGGCGAGGACCTCATGGATCGTACGCCCATGAAGCCCACGTGCAAGGCTGACGGCCAGACGCTCAAGATTGACTTTGGCGAGACGGCGCCTGCCGGCGGCTATTTCCGTGTCGAGGTCTACGGCGTGACCTTCCCCGTCGAGGGCGGCGACGAGGCCTTTAGCGGCACCTACACTTTGGCCGATGGTTCGACCAAGAAGATCTCCAAGATTCCGTCGGTGGAGATCAAGGGCGTGACGGCATTCGATAACTTCCTGGCCGACCTTAAGGAGCAGCCGTGGGTCGAGGCATGGAATTCCAACATGTTCCTTCGCCTGTTCCTGAACCCGGTCATTTTGGTCCAGAGTCTGCCGATCGTCTTCAAAGGCTTCCTCATGTCGCTCTCGATCGTGCTCGTGGCGTTTCCGTTGGCCATTCCCTTTGGCTTTGCCTTGTCGCTCATGCGCATCTCCAAGTCGCGCATCCTGCGCTGCCTTGCCGGCATCTATGTGAATATCATCCGTGGTACGCCGGCGTTCCTGCAGATCTACATCGCGTTCTTTGGCCTTCCGCTGGCCGGCGTCAAGGTTGACGACTATGTGCTGGGCGTCATCGTCATGGCCATGAACTCGTCCGCCTACCTGTGCGAGATTTTCCGTGCCGGTATTCAGTCGATTCCCAAGGGCCAGAACGAGGCCGCTCGCTCGCTGGGCATGAACGCGTTCCAGACGCTGCTCTATGTCATGATTCCGCAGACGTTCCGTAATGTCCTGCCTACGCTGACCAGCGAGTTCATCCTGCTTTACAAGGATACGTCGCTGCTTGCCGCCGTGGGTGTGGTCGAGATCGTCATGAACGCCCGTACCATCGTGGCCACGACGGGCTCCATCACGCCGTATGTGGTTGCCGCCCTGTTCTACCTGGTCATTACCCTGCCGCTTGCGCGCTTGGTGAGCGGTCTTGAGGCGAGACTTCTGGGGACGGCCGAAACCAAAAAGAAGCGTCCCGCCAAGAGCGCCGGACAGGTTGTCGCGACGCCTGCCGATCACATCGCCGGTCTGTAAGGAGGTCCTATCATGAGCGAAACCAATAACTCGAACGAGGTCGTCGTCAGTATCAAGAACCTCCAGAAGGCCTTTGGCGACAACGTGGTCCTGCGCGATATCGATCTGGATGTGCACAAGGGTGAGGTCGTTGTGGTCTTGGGCCCCTCGGGCTCGGGCAAGTCGACGATGCTTCGCTGCATCAATCGTCTGGAGCATCCCACGAGCGGCTCGATCATCGTTGAGGGCGTGGATGTGTGTGCCAAGGGCGTCGACCTTAACAAGGTACGTACGCATCTGGGTATGGTGTTCCAGCAGTTCAATTTGTTCCCGCACCTGTCAGTCAAAAAGAACGTCATGCTCGCGCAGCAAAAGGTGCTCAAGCGCAGCAAGGAAGAGGCCGAGAAGATTGCCGTCGAGGAGCTGACCAAGGTCGGTCTTGCCGAGCGTATCGACTTTATGCCGAGTCAGCTTTCGGGCGGTCAACAGCAGCGCGTGGCCATCGCCCGTGCCCTGTCGATGAATCCGCACGTGATGCTCTTTGACGAGGCCACGTCGGCACTTGACCCCGAGCTTGTCCGCGATGTATTGGGCGTCATGCGCGATCTTGCACGTGACGGTATGACCATGATTGTGGTGACCCACGAGATGGGCTTTGCCCGCGACGTCGCCGACCGCGTTGTCTTTATGGACGGCGGCGTTATCGTGGAGGAGGGCACGCCGAGCGAGGTCTTCGATCATCCAAAGAGCGAGCGCACCAAGGCGTTCTTGGGCAATATCTCGTAGCGGCGCGTCGAAGTTATCGATATAGCAAACGGGGACCGGATAGTATCCGGCCCCCGTTTTTGTTTGGGCGTGAACGACTGTTGTTGTGCAATGCTCGGCTGTCAGTTGCTTTGCGACTTTCTGACGGCTTCGTTAGGCCAGCTCCGCTCCCAGGGCTTTGCAGGCCGCCTCGCCCTCATCGTCGGGCGCATCGTAGCAGATGACGGAATCGACGACGTTGACGCCCGCCTCGTCGGCGTCCGCCTTCCAGTTGTCCATCCACTCGCCCTCGGCCCACGAATAGGAACCAAAGAGGATGACCTTCTTGTCGCCGAGGGCTTCCTTGACCTCATCCCACATGGGCTGGAACTCATCGTATTCAAGCTCCTCGGAGCCCATGGCGGGGCAGCCGAAGGCGATGGCATCATAGTTGGTGGCCTTGTCGGCAGAGAAGTCGGCGCAGGGGATGACTGCGGCCTCGGCTCCGGCTGACGTCGCGCCCTCGGCGACGAGGTTTGCCATGGCCTCGGTGTTGCCTGTGCCGCTCCAGTAGACGACTGCGATCTTGCTCATATTGAGTCCTTTCGGTTGTGCGGCGTGCGGCCGCGGTTTGTACGTTCTATCGGGTCGCCTGGGCAAGTTGCGCCAAGCTGCAGCCCTGCTGATAGATAAAGGTGAGGTGTTGGGTGCAGGCACGGTACGCATCAAACGTCGCAAGCGCCTGCTCGGCATTCGTATAGACCTTCCAGGCTCCAAAGATCTTGTAGTTCTCGCCACGTTGGGCGATGAACTCGTGCACGTCGTCGTAGGGATACCCCAGGAAGTAGCCAATTTCGTGTGGAAACTCGCAGGTGCAGCCGTTGTCGTAGCGTGCTTGATGGTCCAATGCGCATCGGGTTTGGCCGCATGCGCATTCCGCGGCGTTATTGCTTGCGAGCGTGATGCGCGATGCCAGGTGCACAAGACATGCCGAGAGGTTGCCGGTGTCGTAGCCCTCCTTGGCGAGTGCCGTTTTGGCGCGCGGGTCAGCAAGGTAAGTGGCGAGGCTATTGGGCCGATATGCGTATACGAGCGCCCCGCAGGGGCGCCAGACCAAAACGCTCAGATGAATGCCGAGCGAGTTAAGCTCGCGGTTGCACTGGGCGATAACGTTGAGCAGGCGTGCTCGGCGTTCTGCGATTGACGCGGTCGCGTCCGAACCATCCTGATGGGCGTAGACGCCGGGATAGGTAAAGAGCGATGCCGGCTTGATGCCCGCGAGCGTGGGAGAGCAGTTGCGCACGACCGCTGCCTGAAACGTTGGAATGTCTATGGTTCGGGTCACGGTGCTCCTTACGGATCTAAACTGTTAGCCTAGGAAAACTTATACACGAAAGTAAGCCATGGTCAACAAAAAAGTTTGAGTAGGGAAACTAATTGACCGAACCGACATGATTTTGGGTTAAGATGGGGACACCCCACGGGGGTATCTCTGAAATGGACCGTAAGGAAGGGGAGCGTATGAGCGACTTGCTCAACCCAGCAAATATCATCGTGCTGGGCGTGATTGCTATTGGTATGTTCTTTGGGCTGCGCCGTATTGCGGCGTCGACGCATGGGAAGAGTTGCTGCAGTGATGGCGCAAGCGGAAAGAAAGCCAAGAGGGTTGTTGTGGTGGATACCGATGCGTCGCACTATCCCTATAGCGATGAGCTGTTCATCGGCGGCATGAGCTGTGACGACTGCGCTCAGAACGTGGCCAATGCCCTCAATACGCTTGATGGCGTGTGGGCAACGGTAACGTATGCGGACCACACGGCACGCGTACGCTCGAAGCGCCCGGTTGATCGCGACACACTCGAGACGGCGGTGAGGGGTGCGGGCTATTACGTTATGAAAATGTAGGCGTTGCCCTCTCCGGTGGGTACCAGCCTCCTGCCCATTGTGACTATCGGCATCCAAAAATTTGCGCAAAAATAACCTTTAGATGCGGCAAAAGTGGAGTTTGGTGACGGTTTGCGCGGAATTCGCTACCAATCGAGCATCTATGAACCCGTCCAAAAAATTAAAGGTGATTATTTATACACCGATTATTGCTGTGCTCAGATTGCAATTAACCGTGGACAGAAATGAAGAATGCTAAAACTGGGCTTTAGGACAGGGGAGGCTATAACCTTATGAGACGAGTGGGAACACTTGGCTTGGTGGCAGCGCTTGCCGCTATCTTGGTATCGCCGCTGCCGGCGCACGCCGAAGACGCATCGGGTGCCGTTACCTACAATGCGGGAAATGGGTATTCCTTTGAGAAGCTCTCGCATCCTACGGTAGGAACGTCGCAGCCGGATGGCATCGTCGACTACCAGGGTAACGGTGCCGTTGCCGTTCCGGGCGCCGATGGTAATACGGCCAACAACGAAGGCGATCGCGGCCAGAGCTACACTTGGGCGGCTGCGAGCTATGGTGACTGGCTTTATGTGGGCACCTGCTATGCGGCGATGGGCAACACGCTGACGCTCATGAACAGCACGCTGGGCGATTCCTTTGATGTCGAAACCATGCGCCTGACGCTGGAGGCCATGTTTAACGGTACCTTCTTCTATGGACAGCAGAAGGAGGACGGCACGGCCGACAAGGACAGCGGCGGCATCTTGGTCAAGATCAATACCAAGACCGGTGAGACCAAGCTGCTACTCTCTGAATCGCTCAACGGCGTCGCTCCTTTGTTCCGCAATGCCGTGAGCTATAAGGGTAAGCTCTATTTCTGCGGCAGCGTCAGGACCAATGGCGGCAAAGGCGGCCTGCCTGCTGTATACGAGATCGATCCTAAGACGGATGAGTACAAAGTTGTCTATCAAGGCCTTTCGAGCATGCAGGATTACGGTGCTGCCTACAAGCAGGGCATTTCTACCGGTATCCGCGGCATGTGCGTCCATGATGGCCAGCTCGTCATCAGTAATGTGGGTAAAGACGCGAACGGTAATTTTGTGTCGACAATCCTGACGTCGTCTGACCCCTCGAAGGGCCAGGACAGCTTCACCGAGATTGCCAACTCGGAGACGCTGTTTGGCTATCCGGCGATTCGCTATAAGGACAGCATCTACGGCGGCGCCATTTGGGATATGGTCTCGTACAATGGCCATCTCTATGCGACCATCTGCACCGGTACGCCCGAGAACGCTCCCGATGATAATTCCATGCAGTCGTTTGCCATGGTCCGTGGCGACAAGAATGCCGACGGCAGTTATTCGTGGACTCCCATTGTCGGCGATCAGAAGACGGACGGTGCAAAGTACTGCTTTGGCATCGATCCTGCCCGTACCCGTTCTGGCGCTGCCAACCTCATCGTCTACAACGACTACCTCTATATCGGTGAATACAACGACGAGGAGATTGCCCTCGAGCGCATCCTGTTCAACAAATCCAACACCGAAGAGGGCGGTAAGAGCAGCATGGGCGGCGTTGACTGCTCGTTTGTGAATGCCAATCTAGAGCAGTCGGTTAACATCTATCGCATGGACAAGGACGAGAACATGGAGCTCGTCGTTGGCGATCGCACCGACATGTTCCCCGAGGGCGGTATTTCCGGCCTGACTTCGGGCTTTGGCCGAAACGAGAACCAGTACATTTGGCGCATGCAGAAGTTCGACGGCAAGCTGTATATCGGTACCTTTGATACCGCGAGCCTGCTTGAGCCGATCGGCCAGTTCTCCAATGGCGACATTATCGATATGACGCCCGAGGAGTGGGACTCTCAGGTTCAGCGCCTTAGGGACCTGCTCGATCACCTGCTCGACAAGAAATCGCCTGACGACCCCATCGTTCCCGTGAACACGCTTGCGGACGATGATTCAAACGAGGCCGTCGAGGTCGATGATTCGAACGAAGCTGCCGAGGTTGATGATTCAAACAAGGCCGTCGATGTCGATGACGAGAAGACCGAGGTTGCTAAGGGCTTTGGCGATCTGAGCGATGCGCTGGAGGATGCCGCGGGCGGTCTTTGCGATCAGGCCGCGACGATGTCCCAGGACTTTGAGGACGACGCCGCTTATGTCCAGAAGATCGATGGCGAGATCGCGTACTTCAAGTCCTTTGCCGACCAGTATCAGGACATGCTCGATAGCTATGAGAGCCTTAAGCAGCAGTACGAGGGTGCCTATGGCACCGAGCTGCCGAGCGATATTCAGGATGCGCTCGATAAGCTGCTGAGCGAGGAGAACCTCAAGAAGTTGCAGAGTGTCCTTACGTGCATGTGTTACCTGCGCGATGCCGAGCGCGGCTTTGATATGTATGTGACCGAGGACGGCGTGAACTTTACGACGCTGACGACTAATGGCTTTAACGATCCGTATAACCATGGTCTGCGCACCTTTGCGGTGACCAACCAGGGTCTGTGCCTTGGTACCGCCAACCCGTTCTATGGTTGCCAGGTCTGGATCCAGCGCAAGGAGAATTCGGAGAATCCGGTTGATCCCGGTACTCCGGATCCGACGGAACCCACCGATCCTTCGCAGCCGGGTGGCGGCGATCAGCCTGGCGGCAGCCAGACGGGTGGCAACGACCAGTCGAGCAGCACCACGACCACCGTCACGACGACCGCTAAGAAGACTCCGAAGGACGGCTCGCCGCCTCGCGCTGGCGGCCCGACCCTCACGCTGGTCTTGGGATTGCTGGTTGCAGCTGCCGCAGTGCTTGGCATTGCTCTCGTCTTGCGCAAGCGTTCTCGTCGCTAGGCTCGTCCGCGTAGCTCAATGTCTTGGATATCGTCGAAGTCGATGGCGATATCCCTGAGTTTGAGCAGCTTGAACGCGGGAAGCACTTCGTCGAGAATGCCGGTGCGGCTACGATAGCCGTACGTATCGTAATAGGTGACGCGCACCAAGTCGCCACGTTTGAGGCCCTCGAGCTTTTTTGAAAGCTCGAGGGCTTTTTCTTCCGTGAGTTCGCATTTTGGTTCGACGGTGATTTCCTGCTTGCGCACGAGTTCGTAGTATCCCGTGAGGGCGGCAAAGGGCATAAACTGTGCCGCACGATCAGCGATCGGCATTTGTCTGTGTTTTTTGGAAACCGGATGCGGCAGATGCAGGATGTCGTCATAATGCTTCATGCCTTATGCCCTCCGATCTGCTTATTCCGCTCTTTGGCGGTAGCGCCTTCCAGATAGCTCCCGCCATTCAAAATGGCGTTTTTGCCGAACTTCTTTTTAATGTCGAGCATGGCTTCCTGAATTTTGCGTTCCCGTTTCAGTTTAGCTTCTTCCTCCCGCAGCCGCTGCT
>OGQJ01003679.1_pt1 | contig 10149 bp, 8 predicted proteins | sample 1553161 | NCBI WGS metagenome assembly OGQJ01 (sample SAMEA2579923, study PRJEB22360) | human gut metagenome | biome: human gut; feature: human-associated habitat; material: faeces | place: Denmark | collected 2008/2010 | reverse complement strand
TCACCGCGTCCATTGAGAGCTTTCTGGCAGACCGCAGTCTGGCAGAAAGCGGGGTACAGTATGTGGCTGTGCTGGAGGAAATGATCTCGATTTTACTGGAAGGAGTGCTGCCGCGATGAAACACAGCTTTTGCGAGGACTGGGAGTTTACACGACACTGGACGGAAGCCTTTGGCAAAGGGCTGCCGGTGCCAAAACAGCAAGCCGTCCGCTTGCCCCATACCTGCCGGGAGGTGCCGCTGCACTATGCCTCTCCTGCCGATTACGAGATGGTCTGCGGCTACCGCAAACGGTTCCGGGTGCCGCCGGTACAGGCCGCGCCCCGGCTGTTCGTCCGCTTTGACGGCGCTGCCCATCAGGCGGTGGTGCGGGTCAACGGCAGGGTTGCCGGGCAGCACCGGGGTGGCTATACCGGCTTTGCAGTGGAAATCACCGACCTTGTGGACCGGGAGGGTGAAAACCTGCTGACCGTGCAGCTGGACACCCGTGAAGACCCAACTATTCCACCCTTTGGCTTTGTCATTGATTACCTGACCTACGGCGGGTTGTACCGGGAGGTCTGGCTGGAAGCTACGGCAGAAAGCCGCCTGACCGATCTGTTCGTCTACACGCCCACCCTGCAGGAGGCTGTGGTGCAGTGGACGGCAGAGCTTGCGCCCGCAGCCGCGGCGGTCCGCATCCGGCTGGAGACCGCTGAGGGCACTTTGCTGGCCCAGCAGACCGCACAGGCGGCAGAAACCGGGAAGATGCAGCTTTCTGTGCCGGAAGCACAGCCGTGGGATACCGAGCATCCGGTTTTACATCATGCCGTTGCAGAGCTTTTGAACGCAGCCGGACAGCCCATCGACCGCAAACAGGTGACGTTTGGCTTCCGCACGGCGGAGTTCCGGGCGGATGGCTTTTACCTCAACGGCAAAAAGACCTTCCTGCGGGGGCTGAACCGGCACCAGAGCTTTCCTTACATCGGTTACGCCGCACCGGAAAGCCTGCAGCGGGAGGATGCCCGCATTTTGCAAGAGGAGCTGCACTGCACCGCCGTGCGCACCAGTCACTACCCCCAAAGCCAGTATTTTCTGGACGAGTGCGACCGGCGGGGTCTGCTGGTGTTCACCGAGTTGCCGGGCTGGCAGCACATCGGAGACGACAATTGGAAGGACGCCGCCTGCGAGATGCTGCGGGAGATGCTCTTGCAGAACCGCAATCACCCCAGCATCATCCTGTGGGGCGTGCGCATCAACGAGAGCGTGGACGACGATGCCTTCTACACCCGCACCAATCAAATTGCTCATCAGCTGGACCCCAGCCGCGCCACCTCCGGCGTGCGGTATCTGGAAAAAAGCCATCTGCTGGAGGATGTCTACGCCTACAACGATTTTTCCCACAACGGCGTAACGCCCGGCGCAAAGCCCAAAAAGGACGTGACCCCGGATATGGGCAAGGCGCTGCTCATCTCGGAGTGCAACGGTCACATGTACCCCACCAAGCCCTTTGACGATGGCCCTCATCGACAGGAGCACGCCTTGCGGCACGTCCGGGTGCAGAACGCCGCCTATGCCAGCGGAGAGCACGCCGGGTGCTTTGGCTGGTGTATGTTCGACTACCAGACCCACAAGGACTTTGGCTCCGGGGATCGCATCTGCTACCACGGGGTGCTGGACAGCTTCCGCAACCCCAAATTGGCGGCAGCGGTCTATGCCAGTCAGGGTGACGCTGACCCGGTGCTGGCGGTCAGCTCCTCCATGGACATCGGCGATAACCCCGCCGGGCAGCTGGGCACGACCTACGTTTTCAGCAATGCCCAACAGGTAAGGCTTTACAAAAACGACGTGTTCGTCACCACCCTGCGCCAAAGCGAGTGGACGGCGCTGCCCCACCCTCCCTTTGTGATGGACGATACCATTGGCGAGCTGCTGGAAACGCAGGAGCACTTTTCCCCCGCCAAGGCAGCCGCTGTGCGGGACTGCCTGCTGGCCGCCGGAAAATACGGCTTGGCGGGACTGCCGCTGGCCTACAAGGTCAAATTCGGCTGGTGTATGCTGCACTACAAAATGACCTTTGAAGATGGCGTGGCCCTTTACGGCAAATATGTGGGCAACTGGGGCGGCGAAGCCACCCGCTGGCGGTTCGATGCCGTGCAGGACGGCAACGTGGTGCGCAGCGTGACCCTTTGCCCCAGCGCAAAGCTGCACTTGGAAGTCAAGGTCAGCCGGACGGCTCTTCGGGAAAAAGATACTTACGATATGGCGGCTGTCCGGGTGCGCATTCTGGACGAGAACGGCACCCCAGCCCCCTACGCACAGTTCCCGGTGCAGTTTGCGGTGGAGGGCAGCGCCGCCCTTGTGGGTCCACAGACCGCCGTTGCCGAGGGCGGCATGACCGGAACCTATCTGCGCACCGTGGGCACTGCCGGAGAAGCCCTGCTGACTGTTTCTGCACCGCAGACCCAGCCCGTTGTGCTGCGGTTCACCATTGAAAAGGAGGACGCTGTATGGAACTGACCCTGAAACAGAAAACCGCATTTGGTATTGGTGCCGTGGGCAAGGATATGGTATATGCCCTGTCGGCTTCTTACGTCATGTATTATTATCAGGATGTGCTGGGGCTTTCGGCAAGCTTTGTGGGCGTCGTGCTCATGGCGGCTCGGTTCTTTGATGCCTTCAACGACCCCTTTATGGGGGTTCTGGTTGCAAAGACCCGTACTCGCTGGGGGCGTTTCCGTCCGTGGATCTTTTCCGGCACGCTGCTCAATGCGCTGGTGCTCTACGCCCTGTTTGCCGCCCCGGTGCTGGACGAAGCAGCGCTGATGGTCTACTTCAGCGTGGTGTACATCCTGTGGGGCGTCACCTATACCATGATGGATATTCCGTACTGGTCCATGATCCCCGCCGTGACCCGCACCCCAAAAGACCGGGAGAACCTTTCCATGGTGGGGCGTACCTGTGCAGGCGTCGGCTCTGCCCTCATCGCTATGTTCACCATGCTGCTGGTGGGAGCCCTTGGCGGCGACAGCGAGCGCGCTGGCTTCCGCTGGGTGGCATTGATCGTAGCGGCAATTTTTGCAGTGACAGAGCTGGTGTGCTGCATTTCCATGAAAGAAACCACCCCCAGTGAGATGAAGACCGCCACCGTAAAGGAGATGTTCTCCGCCCTGTTCCGCAACGATCAGGCTATGGTAGTGGTAGGCAGCATCGTGCTGATCAACTCGGCGCTGTACCTTACCTCCAACTTCATCATCTATTTCTTCAAATACGACCTTGGCGGTGCAGGCTGGAAAGCCACCTACACCCTGTTTTCCACCGTGGGCGGTGCGGCGCAGATCCTTGGCATGATGGTGCTTTACCCGCTGCTGCGCAAAAAGTTCAGCAGCACGCAGGTATTTCAGCTCAGCCTTGTGCTGGCGCTGTGCGGCTACGGCACGCTGCTGGTGTTCTGCCTGACCGGCCTGTCCCACAGCCTTGCCCTGCTGTGCATTCCGGGCGTGGTGGTGTTCGCCTGCAACGGAATGCTGACCGTGCTGACCACCCTGTTCCTTTCCAACAGCGTGGATTACGGCGAGCTCAAGACCGGGCGCCGGGAGGAGAGCGTTATCTTTTCCATGCAGACCTTTATGGTCAAGGCTGCCTCCGGTGTGGCGGTATTCCTGACCGGCATCGGGCTGGACCTCATCGGTCTTGTGGGCAACACGGAGGAGACCGGCCCGGTGGCAGTACAAAGCGCCGGAACCCTGCTGGGTCTGCGCCTGATGATGACCGTTCTGCCCATGCTGGTGCTGGCCGGTGCGCTGGTGCTGTTCCGCCGCAAGTTTGTTCTGACCGATGCCCGCGCTGCCGAGATCAGCGCACAGCTCCACGGGGAGGAAGCGCACCATGACTGAAACGCTGCACTGGTACGCGGAAACTTCCGGCGGCGTACAGACAGGCAACTGCACGGTCACGGAGAATGGCGGTGCGCTGCATCTGACGGCAGACCTGCCCGCCGGGACGCTGAAGGCGGTGCGTGCCGAGATGCCGTGGACGATGGAAGCAGACGAGCGTCTGTTCATGAACGGCTACCAGACATGGACCTACAGCCCGGAGCTTGACCGGAACGGCAAGTTGCGTGGCACCGACCACATCCCCGGCTTTCTGCGCAAAAAATACGCCTTTGACCGCTACGGCGATTATCACTTTGTACCTTACGGGCATCAAAAGGGGCAGAGCCACGGCTTTTCCTACTGCTATTTCCGCAAGGGCACACAGTTCCGGCTGGTGGCATCGCTGGACGAGAAGCCGGGCTACACCATCCTCCGCTACGACAGCGGCAGAGCCCTGCTGACGCTGGAGCGTGACTGCGCCGGGGTGGAGCATCCCGGTGGCAGTTTCCCACTCCTTGACCTGTTTTTTGCCGAGGGCTGCGAGACCGAGGTGTTCGACGGCTGGTTTCAGGCTATGGGCGTCAAGCCCCGGACTGAAAAGAAGCTGGCAGGCTATTCCAGTTGGTACAACCGCTATCAGGACATCACCGAGGATACCATTCGGGAGGATCTGACCGGATGTCGCAGCCTGCTTTGCCCGGGAGACCTGTTCCAGATCGACGATGGCTGGGAGCCGAAGGTGGGCGACTGGCTGGAAACAGATGCACAGAAATTCCCCCACGGGCTGAAAGGCATGGTGGAGGAAATTCATGCCACTGGCTTTCAGGCCGGGCTATGGCTTGCACCCTTTGTGTGCGAAAAGAACTCTGCCCTTTTCCGGCAGCACCCGGACTGGCTGCTGAAAGTGGACGGCAAACCGTGGTGCTGCGGCTGCAACTGGAGCAGCTTTTATGCGCTGAATCTCGACAACCCGGCCGTGCTGGACTATCTGCGCCGGGTGTTTGACCTGGTGCTGAACGACTGGGGCTTCGACCTTGTCAAGCTGGATTTTCTGTACGGCGCTGCCCCCTTTGGCAACGCCCGCGAGAGCCGGGCAGCCCGGATGTACCGTGCTATGGAGCTGCTGCGCACATGGTGCGGGCAAAAGCAGATTCTCGGCTGCGGCGTACCGGTGATGCCGGCTTTCGGGCTGGTGGATTACTGCCGTGTCAGCTGTGACGTAGGGCTGGACTGGGACGATGTGTGGTATATGCGCCTGTTCCACCGGGAGCGGGTGTCCACAAAGCAGGCCATCAACAACACGCTATTCCGGCGGCAGCTCAATGGCCGTGCCTATGGCAGCGACCCGGATGTGTTCTTCCTCCGGGAGGAAAACTGCAAGTTGACGGCAGAGCAAAAACGCACCCTTGCCACGGTCAATGCCCTGCTTGGCAATGTGTTCCTTACCTCGGATATGCCGTCCCGCTATACAGAAGCGCAGCGGGCAGAATACCGCCGTCTGCGCACCCTCTTTGAGCACGCCACGCAGGTGCAGGCAGAAGCGGAAAACGACCGTCTCTATATCCGGTATCTGCTGGACGGAACTCCACAAAAATTATGTTTCGACCTGTTCTGACAGTGCGAACGAACCACAACAAAACCACACCCGCCCATGTACTGTGCTTTGCACACAATACGCAGGCGGGTGTTTTGCTGTTCTTCCGGTACGATCTTCAGTTTTTTAAATACAGCTTGGGTTTGTGCAGCACCGACGGTGTCACATCCTGCGCTCAAGGTTCTGCCGGAACAGCTCATACGCTGCCCGCAGATCCTCCGGCAGACGCTTCAAGGTCCCTGCCCGCAGTTCCTGTGGCATCCCGTAAAAGGCTTCGGCAATGCCGCCGGTGATGCAGGCAAGGGTGTCGCTGTCGCCGCCCAGAGAGACCGCATTGCGAAGTGCATCCTCAAAACTGACGCTTTCCAGAAAAGCAATGATTGCTTCCGGCACAGTTTCCTGACAGGTCTCCACATGATGATAGGTCGGCCGAATCTCATCGCAGGTGCGGCTCAAATCGTAGCCGAAGGTCTGCTCCACATACTGCCGGTTCGCCGGGTTGACGATGGCATCCGCTGTTACCTTGGTGATGTCGTTGCGGATCATCAAAAAAGGCATGGTGGTTCCTCCCTCATGTGGTTTTCTTCATCCTATCACATCCGGCAAGGCGGTGCAAGGGCTGTGCTTATTTTGCTGTCCACACAGCTCTGGCAAGGAGCAGGCTACAAATGACCGGAGTGCCGCATCAGAGATTTTACCCTCATGCAGGAAGGTCCATCGTGAGCCTTTCCAACTCCTGTGCAAGAAATATCAGCCTTTCCTTCAGATGGTTGTTATGTGGAGCATTTCCGTTCAGCAGATAGTCCGTTCCGACATTCAGACAGTCTGAAAGCTCCTGCAGCAATTCAATCGAGCAGCAGCGACTGCCTGTTTCAACTTTCGCAAGATGATTCGCACTGACGTTCAGCATCGTGCTCAGTTGTTCCTGCGTAATGCCTTTCTTTTTCCGCAAATCACGGATACGACCGCCAAATTCTTTCGCATCAAATCGCATAGTTCTGTCCTTTTCTTTACGCCGGACACGCAAACAGGCCGAGACTCCTTTTTCGAGTCCCGGCCTGTTCTTCCACTTGAAAACACACAATGACCGCGACACGATTGAGCTGTTCCTGCGAGCAGCCCTCTGAGTGTTATCAGCCTTTAATGCATTTCAGGCAATTTTCCCTCTTGCGCAACTGAAATGTGCGCCATGGCGATATTATAGCAGGCAATTTTATCACTGTAAAGCACTAAAACCCACGATTTTGGCAATAAAACTGCTCATTTTTTCTGTGATTTACTTTGAAGGTTGCAGTTTGCTTTTGAGATCATCCAGCATCTTGCAGATCAATGTACTATTTTCAGAACGTCCTTTAATCAGAAAATCGCTGCTGATTCCCATTGCATCCGACAGACGGCTCAAATGGTCTACACCCAAATTTCGCTGTCCCTTTTCCAACGCACGAAGCTGCTGCACTGAAATTTCAGCTTCAGCCGCAAGCTGTTCCTGCGTCCAGCCCTTTTTCGAGACGGCTGCCACGGATTCTGTTGCCAACTTGCACTTTGTCATAACTCATATTCGGTCGTCCTTTCTACTGCTACGCAGCGGTTTGGGCGGAGGAACTGGGTTTTGTTTTCAATCCTCCCTGTGGTAAAGATACTTTCTTCTTTTCATGCCAAAATAGCGCATGACGGCTCAAATTCAACTTTATTTCATTAAAGTCAAATTTGTTCATAAATTACCATAGAGTTTTTCTTCCGTCAAGTCCTTTTTGCCGTAGTATCGCAACGATTTTCAAGCAATGAACTCACAAGAAGGTGTTTTTTTGCCAGTTTGATGTATATTTACTCATAAATTTGTTTGAAAGGCATCAATATGTCTTACTTTGCAACACAAAAACATCAGATTTTCTACATTTTCCACAGACAGCATTTTTCACGATTCAACGCAGAAAATCAAACGCTATTGGCATTCAATAAACACAAACAGAGTGTCACGTCCTCCCTTTTTCACCCTTCCCGCTGCTCCACGATTTCCAGACTGTCCCGCCCGACATGGCAAAGCAGGAACAGCACTCTCACGCCTGCGGCTTTCGCTTCGGCCAGCGCTGTGCCAAACTCCGGCTGCGTGCCAACATTCGGCCTCACCTCGGTGATGCCTTCCATCTGGATCACAAAGGCTACTGCGCACCGATACCCTGCCCGCTGTGCCTGAGCTAGCTCGTGCAAGTGCTTCACGCCCCGTTCGGTGGGCGCATCCGGGAAATAACCGATGCCGCCCACTTCCAATGTGCAGCCTTTGACTTCCAGCAAATATTTCTGTTCGCCCTTTTCCATGTAAAAATCAATGCGGGATTTTCCGTATGCAAACTCCGGCCTGACAAGGTCAAACTCCTGCTTTGAGAGCCATTCTCCTACCACCTTGTTGGGTGCCTGACTGTCCATGTTGACCCAGCCAAGTTCCTGCTTGTGTACCGCCACAAGGTCGTATTTTGTCTTGCGCTTCGGGTTGTCCGACACTTCCATACGCACCGCCGCACCGGGCAGCAGCAGTTCCTTGCACCGTCCGGTGTTTTTGACATGGACGGTTTCCACCACACCGTTCACGTTTACATGGGCAATAAAACGGTTGGGGCGGTCAAGAAAAATGCCGTCCGCGATCTCTCTGTATTTCAATGTTTACTCCATTTTTGTCTGATACGCCTGCTTCGTCCGGGCATCAAAGCAGCAGAAGATGACCTTCATATCGTAATCGGCGTGGTTTTGCAGCCAATCGGTCACTGTATCCACCGCAATTTGGGTGGCGGCATCCAGCGGATAGCCATAAGCCCCGGCAGAGATTGCCGGGAAGGCGATGCTGTGGATGTCGTAGGTCTTTGCCAGCTCCAGCGAATTGCGGTAGCAATCTGCCAACTGCACAGCATCCTCCGGGGTGCCGGAGTAGATGGGACCCACCGTATGGATGATGTACTTTGCCTTCAGCCGGTATCCCTTGGTGATTTTCGCTTCGCCGGTGCGGCAGCCGTGCAGGGTGCGGCACTCGGCAAGCAGTTCCGGCCCTGCTGCCTGGTGGATGGCCCCATCCACGCCACCGCCGCCCAACAGGCTGCGGTTCGCCGCATTCACGATGCAATCACAGTCCAGCTTGGTGATGTCTCCCTGCACGATTTCCAGTTGATTTCTGATTTGTTCGGAACGCATGGTATTTCCTCCACAAAGCGCAGTTGCATAAAATACACTCGTAAGTTAGTTTCTTGCGAGTATCATACTTCATCCTCTGCACAAGGTCAAGCAGAACATTTTCAGCGCTGCATCAATCCTCTGGCTGCACGACAAAACAGGCTCCTGCAAGCGTTTAACCACTGGCAGGAGCCCGTTTATTTCTTACAGCTTCGTCATCCACAGACCATGCAGGTTGCAGTAGGCGTATATTACCACCGACTTTGGGCTTATCGGCAATAAATTTCAATGGCTTTCTGAGCAAATTCTGCCGCGCCCTCTCCCCCGGCAGCATTGATATTCTCTGTAAACTCGCCACCGGCACCGTACATCTGTCCAAGTTGATGCAGAATGGGCTTCGTGCAGGTATAGTAATTCTCGGTGATAAAGTCCTGCAGCTTTTTCACCTGTGCCTGTACTGCGGGGTCTGCCGGTTCTCTTGTTTGCAGCGTTCCGAATGCCGCTACGAGCCCCATCAACTGCTCGTTGATGCTGCCAGATTCCTTCTGCGTCCGCCGGGCGTTTTTTGCCTCAAATTCCTGATACTCTGTGGTTTCGCCCCACTCTTTCTTTGCACGTTCGGCGTATTCCCTGATCTTCTGTGTGTCAAATGCGTTGAAGTCCATAACGTTTCCTCCTGTTGTCCGAATCTTCTCCGCAAGAGCGATCAACTTTTCCAGATGCTGTTTTTTCAGGGTCAGCAATGTGATCTGCTGTTCCAGTGCCTTTTCCCGGTCAAACTCCGGGTTTTTCAGAATTTTTCGGATATCCTCCAGTGAAAATTCCAGTTCTCGGAACAGCAAAATCTGTTGCAATCGTTCCAATGCAGTATCATCATACAGGCGATATCCCGCCTGTGTTCGATGCGCCGGATGCAGCAGACCGATTTTATCGTAATATTGCAGCGTCCGAATACTCACCCCGGTCAGATTGCTCACTTCCTTGACAGTCATCATTTCGTTTTCCTCCCTTGCGACAAGCTCAGTATACGCTATGACGCAACGTCAGGGTCAAGTGCTTTTTTAGTTTTTTCCGCCGTTTACCACAAGCAGCTCTGCACCGTGGGGATGCCCTCAGCTTCCCATGGCAATAAGCACCAGCACGACCACCACCGCAATGGCGATGAGGCAGCCGCAGCCGCTGCCGTCTCCGCCGCCGCCATTGTTGTGGTTTCCACCGCCACCGCCGCCAGACGAACCGCCGAAGTTGCGGTTGAAAGCCGTCATGTATTGGGCATAGCCCGTGTCGCCTTTGCCGAAATAGCCGTAATCACCGTTTGCCATTGTGTTTTCCTCCATCCGAAGTGTGTTTTGCTTCTTCTGAGGTCATTTTACCGGAAATGATGTCCCATAAACATCCCTTTCAGCATTTCTTGTCATCTCATTCTTCCCCGATGCCCAGATACGCATCAATGTCCATGATGCCTTCCCCGCTGACCTCCACCAGATCTTCAAAGGGCACCACGGTGTCGCCCACCTGCAAGGTGCGGAACACCGGGTCGATGC
>OGQJ01003673.1_pt1 | contig 10156 bp, 8 predicted proteins | sample 1553161 | NCBI WGS metagenome assembly OGQJ01 (sample SAMEA2579923, study PRJEB22360) | human gut metagenome | biome: human gut; feature: human-associated habitat; material: faeces | place: Denmark | collected 2008/2010 | reverse complement strand
ACAAGATCACTGCTACTTTAGCAAATTCTGAAGGCTGAAAAGAAAACGGACCCAAAGACAACCATCTTTTGGATCCGTTATATTCTTTTCCGAATGCCATGACAGCAATGGATAAACCGATTGCAGCCAGATATCCTGGCACAGCAAGTGGAATCCATCTGTGATAATCAATTCTCGCGATCCATAGCATTCCTGCCATTCCAAGAACTGTAGCCAGTCCCTGCTTTTTCAGATAATAATAAGAATCATGAAACTTCACCCTGCCGTTATATGCACTTGTACTGGTCAGAAGGATCAGACCAACCAGTACGAGAATCAGCACCGTCACAAGCAGTGTATCATCATACGTGTGCTTCTTTGCAGGACGCTTCAATACAGTTCACCCTTTACAGATTATTTACAAGCTCTTTAAACTTATCTCCACGTTCTTCATAATTCTTAAACATTCCCCAACTTGCACATGCAGGAGAAAGGAGTACTGCATCTCCCGGTTTTGCATTCTCTACACATTTTGCAAATGCTTCCTCAAATGTATCCGCCATCTCAATATCTTCAAATCCATGTGCTCTGGCTGTCTCTGCGATCTTGTCACGTGTCGCACCAAGAAGTACTAATTTTTTTACTTTTCCATCAAAGGAATCGATCCATTCATCATAAGCAGAATCCTTATCATAACCTCCACCGATCAGAACTGTCGGACGATTCATCGCCTGAATCCCCTTAATTGCTGCATCTGGGTTTGTTCCCTTGGAATCATTGTAATATACAACTCCATTCTTTTCTGCCACATATTCAATACGATGTTCGACTCCCTGGAACTCTTTCAGCGTTCTTCGGATCACATCTACCGGAACCCCATATGCTGCTGCCATTCCGGCTGCTGCCATCGCATTCTCATGATTGTGCGTTCCAAGAATATTCAATTCATCTACATGGCATACCGGTGTCTTCTCTCCGTTCATTGCAAGAACGATCTGACCGTTTTCCAGATAGATTCCTTCTTCTAATATACGCTGACTGCTGAAATATAGAACCTTTGACTTTATATTTTCTCCAAATGCCCTTGTCACATCATCTTCGTAATTCAGAACACAAGTATCTTTCTCTGTCTGATTCTTCGCAATATTTTCCTTTGCCTCTATGTATGCTTCCATCGTATGATGGCGATTCAGATGATCCGGAGTAATATTCAGGATCGCGCTGACTCTCGGACGGAATGTCTGAATTGTTTCTAGCTGAAAGCTGCTCATCTCAGCAACAATTACAGAATCTTCTCTTGTCTGGAGTGCAATACTCGTATATGGATTACCGATATTTCCTACCACAAAGCTGCTCTGCGCATAGTTTTTCATAATTTCTCCAAGCAGAGAAGTGGTCGTTGTCTTTCCGTTTGTTCCAGTAATTGCAAGAACGTCACCTTTTCCAAAGACATACGCAAGCTCAATCTCGCCCCAGATTGGAAGTCCTTTCTCACGCATCTCATTCACGATTGGAAGATCTGTCGGAACACCCGGACTCATTACAACAAGAGAAAGTTTATCAAGAAGTTCTTCTTTCCTGTCTCCCTCAAGTGTTCCAAGGACGATTTCCAGTGACTCACTGTCCCCGCCTTCAATCTTTGCACGTATCTCTTCCGAATTCAATTTATCGTTACCATCATACAATATGACCTTTGCTTCTTCTTTCAAAAGGAGCTCACATGCTGCCTCTCCACTGATTCCAGAGCCAAACACTAATACATTTTTATCTTTTACAACCATTGTTCTATACCCCCATAAGAGCGATCAGGCAAAGAATTGCCGTCACAATAGAAAATACTGCCACTACCCGTGTCTCTGACCATCCGCAAAGCTCGAAATGATGATGGATCGGTGCCATCTTAAAGAGACGCTTTCCTCCTGTCTTTTTGAAATATGTTACCTGCAGAATAACTGAAATAACTTCTACAAGATAAATAAATCCGACAATAATGATATACAGCGGCATCTGCATCATATACGCTGTTCCTGCAACAAAACCACCCAGTGCAAGAGAACCTGTATCTCCCATGAACACACTGGCCGGATACACATTAAAAAGAAGGAATCCCATCAATGCACCGACAACTGCGCAAGTGATCGGCTCAATCCCACTTTTCGTTCCAATTGCTACAACTGTGAAAAATGTTGCCACCAGAACTGTTACGCTTGATGCAAGACCATCCAGTCCGTCCGTAAAGTTTGTTCCATTAACTGTACCGATTACTGCAAAGAAAAGAACCGGAATCGCAAACCATCCAAGATTCAATTCATAACCGCCGGAGAATGGAACGATCATTGTAAGCGGAATCTTCGCTACTTTTACGATGTAAAACGCAAAAATTGCTGTTACTACAATCTGGAGTGCCATCTTCTGCATTGGAAAAAGTCCGTCTGAACGTTTCATGACAACTTTAAGATAATCATCCAGAAATCCAATCAGTCCGAATCCTACTGTAAGGAAAAGTACCGGGATGATCTTTGGATAGTCCTTCACATAAAACAGGGACGTAATCACGACAGCTGCCAGAATGATAATCCCTCCCATTGTCGGTGTTCCTGCCTTCTTCAAATGAGACTGTACACCCTCCACACGCTCCGTCTGACCCATCTTTAACCTTCTCAGGAAAGGAATGACCACCGGTCCAAGCACAAGGCTTATAACAAATGCAATCAATACCGGAATCACTACATGACTGTTCATATATACACCTCTTCATTTCTTTTGTTTTACACAGAGAATCCTTCTTATGTACTTTTCTGTCATCAGATTCTCAAAATGCACTTTACAGTATACTCCATTGGTCAGTTTTTTTCAATCCCGAGATACGGAAGTACATTGTCATAGATGCTGCGCAAAACCGGGGCTGCAATCGTTCCTCCGTAATAAATCCCCTGTGGGTTACGGATCACTACAATTCCAAGAACCTGCGGATCTTCCGCCGGTGCAAACCCTATAAATGATGAAATATACTTGTTTGCGCTTCTTGGAAGAGTCTGTGATGTTGCAGTCTTGCCTCCGATCGAATATCCTTCAATGTATCCATTTTTACCAGATCCTTCTTCTACCACACTCTTCAGAAGTATTCTCATCGTCTCCGATGTTTTTTCAGATACAATCCCATTCTTCTTTTTGTATTTCAGCTTTCGTATCTCTGTTCCGTCTTTTTCAAGAACTGCCACTCCAAAATGCGGTGTCACCCGATATCCCCCATTAACCAGCGAACTTACTGTTGTTGCCATTTGAACCGGTGTTACCTGGAACGACTGTCCAAATGAAATCGTTGCCAATTCCACAAGACCAATATCTTCTACGTTATGCATAATTGTTCCCGCTTCACCCGGAAGATCAATATTCGTCAGACTAAGTAATCCAAACTGTTTAAAATAAGCATAAAATTTCTCTGCTCCAAGCCGAAGACCAATATCAATAAATACCGGATTACAGGAATTCTGTATCCCCTGGATAAACGTTTCCTGTCCATGTCCACCAACCTTATGACACCGGATTTTTCTGTCTTCTACAATCCGGTATCCCGGACAGGAAAATGTATCCGACAAAGAAACGACACCTTCTTCAAGACATGCTGATGCTGTAATGATTTTAAACGTTGATCCCGGCTCATATGTGTCATTAATACAGGGATTTCGCCACATCTGATTTAACATCTCCTGAGCCTGTTCATCCGTCTGTTCTGTATTTTCATCCACATCAATCAATTCAAAAGGGGTATTCAGATTAAATTCCGGTGTATTTACCATTGCAAATATCTCTCCATCCTGCGGATTCATAAGCAATACAGATACACTATCCGCCTGTTTTTCCTCCTGAACCTTTTTTGCTGCCTGTTCACAGTACTTCTGAATATTATGATCCAGACTGATCTGAAGCGTGTTCCCGGCCACAGGTTCAATCCTGTCTTCTGCTACTTTCTCAAGTTCGACTCCTCTCGCATCCGTCACTGTAAGAATGGTTCCATCGGTTCCTTTTAATACCTCTTCATATTTTACTTCAAGCCCGATGATTCCCTGATTATCTCCTCCGGTAAATCCCAGCACTTTGGAGGCAAGGGTCCCGTATTCATAATACCGTTTATAGTCCTCATCTACCGTTACACCTGCCAGCTTATAAGCACGGATGCGGTCTGAAATTTCTTTTTCTACATTCGATTTTATTTTCTCACGGGAGGAAATTTTTTCCACTTTTTTCCGTATCTCTGCTTCCTCGATGCCAAGTTCCTTACTCAAAACCGAGATTACTTTTTCCGGTTCTTTTACCTGACTGTGAATGACAGAGATGGTAGACACAGACACATTGCCAGCCAGAACGTTGCCATTGCGGTCTAGGATCTTCCCCCGCTCCGCCTTTATGGTTCGTTCTCTCTCATGAAGTTCTTTTGCCTTCACGCCATAATAATCTGCCTTTGTAAGCATAAGATACCCCAGTCGTACGATCAGGATCGACGCCACGAGGGTACATACAAAAAATACCAAAAACAAACTCTGTCTTTGGTACGTTTTGTGCCCGACAAGCATCCTGCCTCCATTCCAAAGCCTCTGCTTTTGAAATAAGTATCTTTACTAATGTATTCTCCGGCGATAAAAATATTCCGCTTACTGTTCACCGCCCTCTGGCGCTGCCGTTGGTTCTTCTGTCGCTGTCGGTTCCGGTTCATCGTCCGGTTTCTGCGTCGCCGCCGGCTCCGCTGTCGGTTCCGCCGTCGAATCTGCTTTTGCCACATCGTCAGTATTTTCCGCATAAATTCCTAAAAACGGAAGAATTTTCTTCATGATTTTAGAAGCAAATTCAGTAGCATACGTACTGTGTGCCTGATCTTCCACATGCGGTTCATCAATGATAACATAAATAACGGCTTCCGGATTTTCTGCCGGCACACACCCCAGGAAAGATACAAGGTATTTGCGTGCGGTCACCGGGCGCTTCTGCGCCGTTCCTGTCTTTCCACCGATGGAATATCCTTTTACACCCGCCGGTGCAGCAGTTCCTTCTTCTACCGTTGCCTTCATATACTGACGGATCAGACTGCTTGTCTTATCCGAAACGGTCTTTTTCACTACGATTGGCTCATTTTTCTTTACAATGGCACCATTTTCATTTTGAATCTCTTTGACAATGTGCGGCTCGTAATAATCTCCCCCATTGACAAGAGAACTAAAGCCGGCTGCCATCTGAACCATCGTTACAGTCTGGGTCTGTCCAAAACTGCTTGTCGCAAGTTCTACCGGATTCAGCTCTTCTTCGCTGTGAATCAGTCCCGCTGTCTCACCCGGCAGATCGATTCCGGTTTTTTGTCCAAATCCAAAGATTTTATTGTACTTACTAAAATTGGTACGCCCTAACTTTTGTCCAATTACCATCAAGGCACTGTTGCAGGATTCCATCAAACTTTTTTCAAGGGAAATGCTTCCATGTCCCGATCGGTTTGAGCATCGGATTCTCACACCTGATACGGTAAGTCCACCGTCACAGTTAAAGTAATCTGAATCCTTCACAACACCTTCATCCAAAGCTGCCGCCACCGTAAATGGTTTGTACGTCGATCCCGGTTCGTAAGCTGATGAAACACAGAAATTTGACCACATTGACATCAATGCATCGCTTGTCGCCTTCTCATCCATCGCGTCAATTTGCTCCTGTGTATACATCGACGTCAGATTTCTCGGATTATTGAGATCATATGTGTTTTTTGACGCCATCGCAAGGATCTCTCCGTTGTTCGGATTCATTACAAGAACAGAGATATTTTCCGCTCCGGTTTCTTCGTTGTATTTTTGGATCTGTTTTTCGACAAGCCGCTGCACATTAGCATCAATTGTCAGAATCACATTATTTCCGTTGGTCGCTTTTTTTACCGTCCGCTGAAATTCCATATTGGCATCAAAATATCCATATTCACGGCCGGTTTTTCCATTCAGATCATCGTTGTAACTGCCTTCTACGCCATACGTTCCCTGATTTTCGGAAGACGTAAATCCGACAATATTACAGGCAATCTGGTTGAGCGGATAATTTCTCGTATACGTCTCTTCAAACCAAACACCCTGAATCTTTTCATTGTCTTTCATCAATTTTTTAAATCCATCCACCTGCTCTACGGATAACTGTTCCAGTCCTTCTACATGCTGATACATGGAATTTGGGTTTTCACTGATGATATTCTCGATCACACTGGTATCAAACGCAAAATAAGCGGCAATCTGAGTCAACGTTTCTTTTTTGATGTCCTCTTTTGTCGCTAACGATCTTGGTTCTATGATCAGATTAAATTTACGTATACTCTGCGCAAGCACAGTATCATTTCGGTCTTTGATCGCACCACGGCGGTAATCCAATACCGCATTGGTGTATGACTGCTGTGCCAGCACTTTTTTCTTATAATCGTCTCCCTTATCCCAGTTATATCGGCAAATGTTATACAATAATCCGCAAAACAGAAGAAAACATACTCCCAATACCCACAGAAGGCCAAATTTCATTCCACGGGTAAAACGTTTTGGTTTCTTTCTTCGCATTCTGCGGTGTCTCATACGGGTATTCATCTGTCTTCCCTTCTTCCAAGCCTATCTTTTATTTTTGATGCAGGCGCACCTGTGTACTTTTCTTGCTCTCATATGTATAAATCTGGCTCTGTGATGCCGTTTTCATACCGAGTTCTTTCGTTGCCTTTTTATATACAGCAGATAAATCAAGACTCTCCTGCAACGCCTGAGAAGCATTGGAATTGGTTTTCTCCATCTCCATCACTTCACTTTCCAGACTAACAACGCTCTTGCTAAGCATTGTCTTCTTGGACTGCATCTGAATATACGAAAAGCAAATGCCAAATGCGACCGCAAACGTAAGTGCGATCAATAAAACAGATACTTTGTCCACACGCTGTTTCGGCTGTGGTCTCGCTGCCGGTTTTCGTTCCGGACGACGCTGTTCTTCCTGCTCCGGTCTGCGTTTCGGAGCCGCATACAATTTTTCTGCTTCGGTGCCATAAATATATCTTGTCTTCACTGACATCATAATCCTCCTGTTATTTTTTATTCTCCCCGCTCAAATATACGTAATTTAGCACTTTTTGAACGTGAATTTATTTCTAATTCTTCCTCACCCGGAAGAATCGGTTTTCTGGTTATCACTTTTCCTTTTGGTTTCTTTCCACATACGCAAACCGGAAAATCCGGTGGGCAGGTACATGGGTTTTCCATTTTTCGGAAAAAGTTTTTCACAATCCGATCTTCCAAAGAATGGAAGGTGATAATACACAATCGTCCTCCCGGATTCAACAGATCCACCATGTCTTCCAATGCGTCCTGCAAAACATCCAGTTCATGATTCAGTTCAATGCGGATCGCCTGAAATGTCCGCTTTGCCGGATGACCTTTTCCGTTTTTTGCCTTTGCCGGCATCGAACTTTTTATAATGTCGACGAGTTCTCCCGTCGTTTCAATCTCTTTTTCCTGCCGTTTTCTGCAGATGTTTCTTGCGATGCTTTTCGCATACCGCTCTTCCCCATAGTGTTTTATAATTTCATATAATTTTTCTTCCGGATAACTGTTTACCAAATCTTTCGCAGTAAAATCGCGGCTCTGATCCATGCGCATATCCAGCGGCGCATCTGCCATATACGAAAATCCGCGTTCTTTCGTGTCCAATTGATACGAAGACACGCCAAGATCCAAAAGAATTCCATCTACTTTATCAATCTGCAGTTCTTTTACAACCTGCTTTACGTTAACATAATTGCTTCGAACAAGGTGGACACGATCTCCAAATGGCTGCAAACGCTCTGTCGAAGTCCGAATCGCCGCTTCGTCCTGGTCAATCCCGATAAACTGTCCTTTTTCCGACAATTTTTCACATACATGAAAGGCATGTCCGGCTCCCCCAAGGGTTCCATCCACATAAATGCCGTCCGGCTTTACTGCCAGTCCTTCAATGCATTCGTTAAGTAATACGGAAACATGTTTAAATTCCATCGTTTTCTGCGCCCCCTTCTATGTACTGCCTGATTAGAAGGAAAGTCCCAAATCCGACATATGTTCTGCAATATCGTCCACGTTATCAAAGTCATCGTTTTCTGCCCAGCGTTCTTTGCTCCAGATCTCGACTTTGCCCATCACACCGACAAAGACGATATCTTTCTCCAGTCCGGCTTTTTCACGCAGATTAGCCGGGATCAATGTTCTTCCCTGCTTGTCCAATTCACACGAAGCCGCTCCTGCCATAAAATAACGCTGTAACTTACGTGCTTCTTTGCTGCCCGGAAGTTCCCGCAGCTGTTTTACGAAGTCTTCCCAGTCTTCCTGTGGATACACGAACAGACATCCGTCCAGACCAAGTGTCACTACAAAAGAATCCCCCAGTTCTTCACGGAACTTTGCGGGAACAATTACCCTTCCTTTTGCATCGATACTATGATCGTATGTACCCATAAACATAAGACTTCACCAACTTCCCTCTGTGGTCTGTGGCACTCGTTTTTTACTGAGGCGGGTTGTGAGACTTGGGAGAATGAAAGTTGAAGCAACTCCACAAGTCTCTGCCCTGTCCTCCACTTTATACCACTTTTCTCCACTTTGCTCCACTTTTACTCAAATTTTACTCCATTTTAGGGATAAAAGCAAGCATTTTTTTGACACATTTTCAATGCAACGCCTTATTTTTCGGCTTTTGCGCGCGTTATAAGCACCATATGTAGTAATAAACACAAAAAAACACCACATCTTGTACTAGATATGGTGTTTTAAATTTTTTACAATATTTTATGGAAATTTATTCCTTTTTTCACACTTAAGCCACTTTTGCCATTTTCTCACACATTGCCAGGAATTTTTTATGTATTGCCCGGTTTTCATCCAGCTCCGGATGGAAAGAAATCGCAATCTGGTTCTGATACTGCACGCCCACGATATTTCCGTCTACTTTCGCAAGGATCTGCACTCCCGGCTCAACGGACTCAATGTATGGGGCACGGATGAATGTCATCGGAATTTTGCCGATTCCTTCAAATTCATGCTCGGTATAGAAACTTCCCAATTGTCTTCCGTAGGCATTTCGCTTTACGGTAACCGGCAGTGTCGCCAAATGCACGGTCGTATCGTCGGCAATCTTTTCTGCCAAAAGAATCAATCCGGCGCATGTCGCAAGTACCGGCAAGCCCTCTTCGATTCGTTTTTTCACCGTATCAAACATACCAAGCTCACGCAGAAGTTTTCCCTGCACGGTACTTTCGCCACCCGGCAGGATCAACCCGTCCAGTTTTTGATCCAGATCTTTTGCCTGCCGGATCTCGACGCAGGACACGCCGAGTTTTTCCATTGCCTTACAATGCTCGGCAAACGCTCCCTGAACAGCAAGTACACCTATTTTCATGAGGCTCACTTCCTTTCCATTATTTCCCGCGTTCTGCCATCAAAAGTTCGATTTCCTGCTCATTGATACCTACCATCGCCTCTCCGAGATCCTCAGAAAGTTTTGCGATCATATCCGCATCGGTATAATTGGTAACTGCTTTTACGATTGCCTGCGCACGTTTTTCCGGATTTCCGGACTTAAAGATACCGGATCCGACAAAGACACCTTCCGCACCAAGCTGCATCATAAGTGCTGCGTCTGCCGGTGTAGCCACGCCGCCTGCCGCAAAGTTTACAACCGGAATACGTCCATTGTCATGTACATACTGAACCAGATCGTAAGGAACCTGCAAGTTCTTTGCTTCATCGTACAATTCATCTTCACGCATCGATGTGATCTTTGCAATTTCCTGATTCATCATACGCATATGACGTACGGCCTGTACGACATCACCGGTTCCCGGCTCACCTTTTGTACGGATCATGGATGCTCCTTCATTGATACGGCGCAATGCCTCACCAAGATCTTTTGCTCCACATACAAATGGTACTTTGAATTTCGTCTTATCAATATGATATTTATCGTCTGCCGGTGAAAGTACTTCACTTTCATCGATATAGTCAATCTCAATGGCTTCCAGAAGCTGTGCTTCTACAAAATGTCCGATACGGCACTTTGCCATAACCGGGATGGAAACCGCTTCCTGGATTCCCTTGATCATCTTTGGATCGCTCATACGAGCCACACCGCCTGCTGCGCGGATATCTGCCGG
>OGQJ01003667.1_pt1 | contig 10169 bp, 9 predicted proteins | sample 1553161 | NCBI WGS metagenome assembly OGQJ01 (sample SAMEA2579923, study PRJEB22360) | human gut metagenome | biome: human gut; feature: human-associated habitat; material: faeces | place: Denmark | collected 2008/2010 | reverse complement strand
CGTCCCCGCCATTGAGCCTGTGATTTTTGCATCATGCAGCGCCCCGACCATTGCGGCGGTTTCTTCAATGCTGACACCGGCATTTTTTGCCACAGGTGCGGCATAGGTCAGCGCATCGCTCATGCCGTCAAAATCGGCGGCGGTTTTGTTCATCGTCATGGAGAGAACATCCCCGATATGAGCGACCTTATCGTTTGAAAGCTGAAAGGCGGATTTCATCCCCATCAGCAGGGCGGCGTTTTCTTCCATCGTGCGGCGGTTCGCCAGCGCCATATTCAGCGTGACCGGCGTTGCCGCCTGAATGGCATCAACATCCCCACCCGCTTTCGCGATGATTATCTGTGCACCGGCCGCATCATCCGCCGAGGCGGCGGTATTGTCGCCGAGCTGGCGCGCCTGTTTGCGTAGTGCGGTCATTTCGGCGGAGTCTTTTGCCACACCTAGCACGGCCTGCAATTCTGAGTTTTTCTGCGCAAACTCATAACCGGGCATCACCAACTTAACCCCGGCCATCGTTCCCGCCGCCGCAATCCCCACTCCGGCAGCGCCCACTGAGGCCATATTTCCGGCCAGCTCCTTTCCTGCCTGATAACGCTGTTTTACTGCGTTAAGTTTTGCCTGTTGCGCACTGACACGCGCCAGCGCGTCACGCTGCCGGTTAAGCTGTGCGGTGGTTTCACTGATACGGTTTTTCAGCCCCTGCTCATCATGTGCAAGATTGCGGGTATTAATTCCCACAGCGGCCAGTTCCCGCTGCTGGCGTTTAACGGAATCCGTCAGGCGGTTATATTTCGCCTGTAAGTCCTCCGCCGCACGCTTCGCGGATTCCAGCACTTTCGCCTGAGCACGTGTCGGACGTTCGGTGTTTTTAAACTGTGTGGCAAGGGCTTCGGCCTCCTGCCGTGCCTTTTCAAGTGCATGACCAGTCACGGCAAGCTGTGCGCTGGTCTTGCGAAATCCCTCAATACGGGATGCGTGACCGTTCAGCTCGCGCAGTGATTTTTGTGTTTCCCGGATATCCCCCGACAGCGACTTGCTCGCTGTGCGGATGGATTTAAACGGGCGGGATGCCTGGTCAACAGCCCTGAGCAATACCTGTAATTTTACATTGTTACTCATTCGTGTTTCCGCTTCGCCGGAGCGCCTTTTCGCGCCATGTGATGAGTTCGGTCAGGCTCATGGGATACAGTTCTGATGGCGGCCAGTGAAATATCACTGCCACATCCGCCATCAGGTCATCGACCGACAGATTTTTCGGGAACGTTACTGCACCGAGTTCGGCGACAAAAAACCGACCACCTTACCGGCCAGCGCCACAAGGTCAGGCAGTTCCAGCGCGGCGACTTCCTGCTCGGTCAGCATCGGTGCCGTTATGCGCGGCAGCACCTTAATCAGTGCATCGACTTCTGAGTTTGCGACCGCAGCCAGACTGACACCGCGCAGCGTCCCCGCACTGGGTTTCATCAGCGTGACCTGTTCGATAACCTGCTCACCACGCTTGACCGGATTGTCCAGGGTAATGACATTTTCTTTGTTCATGGTTTTCTCACTTCTGAATCAGGGTTAACCGGTCAGCCAGGCTGACCGGATGAAAATCACAGGCCGATATTTCGGCGGTGTTGCTCCAGCCGGTCGACGCCGTTCACCTTCTCAATCATGTTGATGGTGTCGATTTCGACCAGCTCCTTACCGTCCATCGTCAGCCGGAAATAGGTGCAGACCACGGAGATTTTCGACTCGGTGTCTTCTCCCTGTTTACCCTCGCCGGTGTCGATTTCTTTCTGACGTCCACGCATGACCACTTCGACGGCCACCGTTTCGCCGGTATCGTCGCGCTGGTAAGAGCCTGCAAAACGAATCGGCACGGCATCCACACCGGTTGCGGCGTAAAGCTCCCAGATAACCGAATCCGGGAAGCCCCCGAGCGACCACTCCATTGACAGCGCATCGTCATCAAGGCCGAGGTCTACCGGTGCGCTGCCGTTCATCCCCGCACCGCGATAGTTTTCGAGCTTACGGGTCAGTTTTGGCAGCGTGACGGACTTTGCAACGCCCTGATAGCTGTAGCCGTTCAGAAAGACGTTCATTAACTTGAGTTTGCGCGGCATTGCCATCGGTCATGCTCCTTAATTGCTGTTAACCGAGGTGACCAGATTTGCCAGGTATTTATCAGTAATACGCTGGCGCAGGGTCAGGTTTTCAAGAGGAGGCACCGGGGTATAGTCGTAGTCGATATACAGTTTTCCGGCCTTGAGGGTTTCCGCATCGTTGGATTCTTCACTGAACCAGCAGGTCGCATCCACGATATAGCCGTTTGTTTTCAGCTCACGGAATTTGGCATTGATGCCGTCAACGATGTCGCGAATCAGCGTTGCGGTGATGGGCTTGTCCACCGCCCACATGTGCGCCTCAGCCATCGTGTCGGCCAGCACCTGCGCGGTGCGGGTGTAGTTTTCAAAGAGGAACAGCGGGTCATCAGAGCAGGTACGGTTACCCCAGAACCGGAAACCGTCACGGCGAATCAGCGTTGTGACGCCTGACTCGTTAAGCAGGTCAGCATCGGTGCCGGACTCCTGCAAATCCCAGAATACAGATGCGCTGATGCCGGTAACACCGTTCACCCCGACATTGGACAGCGTTTTATGCCAGCCCTGCTCCTGGTCGATTTTAGCGCGCAGCCCCAGCGCACGGGCGGTGGCATACGCGGTGGCGGTGGTACTGGTGACAGTATCCCATGCGAGGAAATCCGGCCAGATGACCATCAGCTCACGCTGGCTGAAATTCTGGCGGTAAGCTTTCACCTCGGAAATGGTTTTACATCCCCATGCGCTGATATACCCGAAAGCGCGCAGCTTCTGACAGACTGATGCCAGTGCAACAGCCACCTCTTTGGTATCCAGTCCCGGCACGCCGAGAATACGCGGTTTAACACCGGTTACCGACTCTGCCGCCAGCAGGGCTTTCAGTCCGGTATACTGACCGTTTTCGTCGGTGGTGCCGATGATATTGGAAACGGTCTGCGCGAGTTTCGTTTCCTCGTCATCACCGGTGCCGTCTTCCACGCGCACGACAACGGTGACCGGTTTTGACTGGTCTGCGATGGCCTGCAACGATGCCGCCAGCGTGCCTTTTTTACCGGCCTTTGCAATTGCGCTCTGCACATTGGTAATCAGCACAGGTTTATTGAGGGGGAAGGTTTCCGCATCCGCATCGCTGGCCGTGCAGATCATGCCGACAATGGCAGTGGATACGGTGGAAATGACGCGGGTGCCGTCGTTAATCTCCAGCACCTGCACGCCGTGATGATAGTCACTCATCCGTTTAACTCCGTGGTTAATGGGTGCAACTATTTTCTGTTGTGCAGAGCATGAGACGCTATTTGACCTGGTTGGTCAGTGGATGAAACAACAGATAAAGAAAAGGCGGGCAATTCGCCCGCCTGTCCTGATTTGAACTCACTCATTTTCCGACTGACAATTTACATAGCCCAAAAGTTATCAAATCTGACGGTCTGCTTTGAACAAGAAGCGGACATTTGCCTGTCAGGGTATATGCCGCTCTGCGGTTATTATCCAGAATCAATAATTCATCTGAGTTGGATTACATATAAAACATAGTTACCCCATGAATAACCATTAGCAGATTATCAATTATGTAAATCTTTTGTTTTATGTTCTTTGGCGTGTTGTGACAACAAATGGCTATAGCGTTTAAGCAAAATATTAGAAAGATTAAGCTCATTCATGAAGTGTTCTTCTAATAAGTAACCATCAATATCAACTTTAATATCATTACCACTTTTCATCTTCTGTAACGTAGATTTTACACGCTCCAGCAGGATGCTTTGCTCATGGTAATAGTCCATAAGAAGAGTAACATCCTCTTTATCAAGCTTACTTAATTCGCTGAAGTAGGATTTAAACACTTTATCAGTCTGGTTTAATGCAATCTGTAAGCGAGGCCCCCCTAATGATTTGACATTAATGGCAAAAGGCTCGCCAACAAAATGCTCCGAATTTTCGTCAAAGCCAATATATCTCGTTTTATCAAGAAAAGTGAGAGCGCGATGGTTATTAGCGATTTCATATGCAAACATTGTTCTGATACTGTCCCTCTCAGCCTCCATGCTTATATCATCACGATGATTTGTATAAAATATATTTCCAACAAAGAGAACCATAGCAAGAATCACTGAACTTGCCTCCCAGTTAATATTTTTTAATCGTCGCTTAGTAAACATACCGCACCTTAATTATCAAAAATATTCCTTCAGTGTTATCTGGTTAGCCTAAACCAAGTCATTAAAGTCTGCAGGATATCATATACATAAAATGTATTGATTAGAATTTGCACTAATAAAATAATGCTTTACTAAAATCTACTCCAGACACAGAGCGGCCTGTCAGATTAGGCTTTACTCTGTGCCATAGATATGTTTGCTCACTCCAGAGATCATACAACTTATTGCGGCATTTCCGGCCATTCAGGATTTGCAGGATCCACACGACTGACCAGAACGCTGTAACGCTCCCATGCATCCAGTCGGCTACGCTCCTCATCTGTTGCCATGTTCAGTCTGACCGCGCGCTCCAGCGGCAAAATCACGGATTCAGCATCTGCAAGAAGTCTGGCTTTCCGGTTTTCTGCCTGCTGCAGCAATTCCTCTGCCGTATAAATGCGTTTAATCACTTTGCCGTCCTTAAACATCCAGCCCCCTGAAATGTCCGCTCGTCGGTTAGCAGTAATATCCGCCACTTCAACAACACTTAATCCATCCGGTCTGATAGCTGTCACATCCTTTTCCACATAGCGGATAATATTATCTTTGTCGTACGCTATTTTTATCGTGTCATCAGCAAAATACTTTTGTTCTTCGTACCAGTTCTTACCATCTTCTGAAAAAAACCAGACAACATCAAAACCCTTTGTCAATTGATATTGTTCAACCGTTTTTGGATTACCCGCCGTAATATTTTTTAAATGCTGCATAAATTATACCTGCGCCACGTTATACCATGTCCCGTTAATGTATTTCTGAACCGGCCTGTAATATACACCACCAATGTTATCGGCAGAGTTTGAGCCGGTATCCTGAACAATAATGCCGGAATATACACACCCGGACGGTGCCTGATGTGTCCATGTCATGCCATTGTTCGCAGGTTTGTATGTGGCAGCACCACCAAGCCGGATATCCCGGACATAGCGGGAATCAAAGTTACCGTAATCCGAGGGATTAACACGCCCCGTAATATTTATGGTTTTATTACTTTGAATACTTCCCGAGACAAAGCGCATAATATGGACGCTATTAGCATAAACATCCAGATTACCATCACCATTTTGTTTAAAGCCCGTGTCATTATCACCCAAAACAATCGAATTACCGCCAAGAGCACTGGATGTTCCTATACCCAGAGCACCATTCAATTGACCACCAGATAACGACAGTGCACCGACATCTCCCGCTGTAGGTTTTCGCTTTGTGGTATAAAACTCAGACCAGTCAGCCTCGAATCCGTAACCATCACGAGCAGAACGATAAAAAATACCGCCGTTCTTATAATTAACGCGGAACTGGGCTGCGGGACAACTTCCTTCACCGATATTAAAATGAAGAATTAACGTTGATGCCCCACCAGTAGTTGCGTTATAGGCTCCGCTACTCCAGTTCCATCCAACGGCTTTATCATTCGCAACGGTGTCTCCTGTTTTTCCTGAAGCAAATGCACCAATATTTTTCGGCGTCAGGTTAATATCTGATGTTCCATCAAACGAAACGTTATTAATTTTACGGGCTGTTTTCAGCTTTGTTGCTGTCGCCGCATTGCCGGACAGTTCACCAGAAAGGCCAGCACTGAATGTCTGTTTCGCGCCCCATGTCTGGGCTTCGTCGATAATTGGTACACGTCTTGTCGTGATCGTGCGGCTTCCCGGATTTCCTGAAATGCGAACCATAAAAAAGCGGTAATTCGCTTTACTTACAGTGCTGCGCCATACATGCATTGAGCGCCCCGAACCAGAATCATCACTCGGACCGACTGAGATGTTTATCAGGTTGCCATCAATGACGCCCCAGTCCATACCGTCGGGAATATTGGTCATGTTATCCAGCCGAACGGTTATCAGACTGCCCGGCACAAAATCGTAGGTCTGCCAGTCCAGGCTGGTGAGTTTTGCCACTGCGCCACCGATCCCCATATTCAGGGGCAACGAAAAGGAGTTATACACTTCTCGCCATTCGGTCCATGTGCTCCCGGCGTAGACGCGCTCAAAAGTGCGCCCCTGTGTGGTTTCTGATTTTCCTGTGGTTGTGTAACGCTGCCAGACAGATACACCATCAAAACGCCTGATTACTTCCAGTATCCCAAGCAATGTCGCCCCAGCAGCGTCCAGCATCGGACCGTTTGTCGCCTTTCCTGTAACACTGTAAATACCGGGGTCGGTTAGAACATTCAAATCACCTTCGTAATAACGGCTCTCTGACTGATGACCGACTCTTAACCACGGTTCCCACTGCGGATTTGATGCATCCCAGCTTGCCGCAAGGCAGCGAACGTACATATTCCCACGACGAGTGGTATAACGTTGCGTTCTTCCATAATTCCCGCCTTCGAGGATCTCAAGCGTCCCCTGAGCAAAGCCGCCTTCCTCTGGATAATTGCGTTCATATGAAGCTATAGCCGAGCTACTGTTACGCCATAAACCAAGATGCTCAGCGGCTCCAAGCGTATTCAGGTCTATAGTCGTACTCAAAGGGCGGGTAGCTGATTGAGTGTGACGCCATACGCCCCACGGACCATCAGTGCCATTCCACTTATTGGCGAGTTTACGCATGTATACATTGCCGTCTCTCGTGATAAAACGTTGCGTGCCTGCAAAATTGCCAGCTGCAAAAACCTCAAGCACACCGACAGCATTATCTTCCGGGAAATTTTTCTCCAGTGTTGCGTTGGTGGATGTTGCTTTAGACCAGATGCCAAGATAAGCCTTAACGGGACCAAATGTATTCAAGTCAGCATCAAGCGGCATTTCGCCATTGTTTTTCATAAACGTCAGGCTGGTAACGCCAACATTGTCCAGAAAAGCGCCCTTATCTGGAATATCGTCACCGTTCTGGTCTTTCTGCATACGTTTTTCAGCATTGTCATAGGCTGCTTTTACTGCCTTTGGCGTTGCCGCCAGCTCTTCACTGGTGCTGTTTGTTGCGCTACTTAACTGAGTAAAACCTTTTTCTGTCAGCGTGGCGTCAGGATGGCGGCGGGATTGCTCATGCTCTGCGATTTTGTCATCGACGTAATCCTGCGTCGCCATCACTGTGCTGGCATCAATACTCAGCTCAACGGACGCCACGTTGCTGAGAATAATAACCATGCGGCAGGTCTGCGCACGTCCGGAGCCTTCAGCCAGTTCTGGCTTATAGCTTTCTGCCATGTTGGATACCGCAATCAGTGTTCCGGCATCGTCATACAGACCCAGCTCACGCATCCAGAAGCCGCCCACTTCTGGCGGTACAACCAGTTCAGCCACGATATAGTTTTTATTCTTGTTATCCACGCTGACTTTATTCAGAGCGTGACGCCAGACCTCATGCACCAGTTTCGTCTGACCGGCATCCGGCACCGGCAATTTGCCATCACCGTCACCCACGGCCATTGCAGACAGGTTTACTTTTTTCCCGCCGGGGACAGTGGCGGCAGCCAGCTTTGCGGCTCCGGCAGTAGTGATAACGGTTTTAAATTTCGTGCTCATTGTTTCTCACTTATCCGGGATAAACAGTAATAACATCACCATCACAGACCACACCGCCTGTATACAGATAGCCAGGAATGTCCTGGATAATGTTCAGGCCGATAAGGTGGCGACTTGCGGGTTTGGCATCGGCAATCAGCCGTTCCATTTCCAGGTACATCTCCTCCGTGATGCCGCTTTCCAGCACACCGATATCAAGGCGAAAGGTGCCGGGCGGGTCGTTTGTCTCCCACCATTCCTTTACGTTAATGAGATAGCCGAGCGGCTCCACCACACGCCGGATTGCGCCTATAGTGCCTTTATGACAGTGGATAAAATAGGCATCGCGAATAACGGCGCGTTTTGTCGCTTCCGGCCACTTTTCATCCCACCTGTCGACCGAAAACGCCCATGCCAGCCACGGCAGCAAATTTGCCGGGCAGGTGTCCGGGTTCCACAGCTCACGAATCCTGACCGGCGTTTTTTCAATTTCCGCACAGGCTTTTGCGGCAGCAACTTCAAGCGGTGATGAGCCGGTCGGCAGCAGTCGCGAATCACTCATCCGAGCCTCCGGTCACGACGCGGTATTCGGTGCAGAAAGACGCCTGCGTACTGTTGAGCACGATGTCGGCCAGTGGTGCGGCCAGTTCGACACGCTGCACGCCTTCCACATGCAAAGCGGCATAAATGGCAGACAGACGGATGTCGCGCCCCAGCCGGTGCTGTGCCGTGATGTATGCTTCCAGTTTTTTCACGGCGGCAGCGCGGATGGGTTCGCTTTCGGGACCAGGGTAAAGATACAGCGTGGCGTTTATCTGGTATTCAACGATGGCGGCAGACTGCACGGTCACGCGGTCGGCCACCGGCCTGACGTCCTCGCCATTAAGGGCGTTACGCACCACGGCCAGCAGGTCTTCGGATGCGACGCCGTTATTTTCACGTGACAGCACAGAGATAGTGACGCAGGCCGGAGACGGACTGGTGACAGAGATATCCGCGACACGCCCGTCGGCACTGCGACCATGATACTGATAGGCTCCCACCGACCCGGCGACGCTTAAGCCCTCAAACGCCTGCTGAATACGCAGACGATAATCGGTGTCAGACTCCATCACTGCCGGTGTCGGCGGGATAGTCGAATCATCTGCCGGGGTGATAGTCAGGCGCGTGGTGTTGTAATTGGCACCAATCACATCAAGGTCATTACCGGCAGCACAGGCCAGCATCACCGCCCGTGCAGCCTCATTCACACGCTGACGCCAGATAAGCTCACGATAAGCATTTTCCTCCAGCAGTTTGACGAGAGGCTCAGATTCCAGCGTCAGGGTACGGGCGACCGCCTCCTGCTGGTCTTCCGGGTAAAGGGAAATCAGTGTCGCCTTGCGTTCAGCGAGAATGGTTTCAAAGTCCAGCTCCTCGACCACATCCGGTGCGGGTAGCTGGTTCAGGTCGATAATCGGCATGGTTTCAACTCACAGGGATGGTTAACGAAAGTGGCTGGCCGGTGTCGTTGTGCTGGCCGGTTAACGTGACCGTCATTCGCCCGTCAAAGCTGCGCGCCGTGGTGACGGATGACAGGGTGACGCGGGGTTCCCATTTCAGCACCGCCATGTAACAGGCGACCTTAATCTGCAACTCAAGCGCCGGGGTCTGCGGCTGGTCAATCATTGATGCCAGCAACGAGCCGTAATCACGACGCATCACCCGTGAGCCGACCGGTGTACGCAGGATATCGCCGATACTCTGGCTGATATGCTCAAGGTCAGTGACAGTCAGGCCATCACTGCGATTCATTCCGAGATAACGCGCTGTCATAGAGGTCCCCCTGTTGTGCCGCCACTGTCGCCGGGGTGTTTATGGGTATGCAGTACCTTACCGTTTGATGAGAGTTCACCGCCGGTGTGTTCAATGTTGCCGCGCATCGTCCCGCCCTTCTGCACTTCCAGCGTGCCGGTAATCAGCCTGTTGGTGCAGACCACCTCCGGTGTGTCCAGGGTGACGCGGGTTGATGCTTTCACCATGACCACCGGCACCGTGGCAGTAACAGAATCAGAAGCCGTCACGCTGGCCGTTTTAATTCCGCTTACCGTAAGTGCACTGGTTTCGGGTTCATACTCAATCACCGCCCCGTCAGGGAAACGGATATGCAGGGCATCCGCCGACGCAGACGGCGCGTGGTTATCGCCGGAATAAATCCCCGGCAGAACGAATGCCGTGTCGAGTTCACCGCCCACGGCCAGAATCAGCACCTGTTCCCCCACGGAAGGTGCCCACCATGTGCGCGAACGACCGGCGCGATGGGTCAGCCACTGAAGCCAGTCGGTGCACATGCCGCCGGTCTGCACACGGCAGCGACCGGCGTTAAGGTCGGTTTCGACGATAATGCCGGTGCGGATCATGTTACGCAGTGCGCGCGCGAGTTCCTGAATATTTGCGAG
>OGQJ01003664.1_pt1 | contig 10173 bp, 5 predicted proteins | sample 1553161 | NCBI WGS metagenome assembly OGQJ01 (sample SAMEA2579923, study PRJEB22360) | human gut metagenome | biome: human gut; feature: human-associated habitat; material: faeces | place: Denmark | collected 2008/2010 | reverse complement strand
AGATTTACGGATAAAACCATCAGTGAGCTGGTCAAAGCATGTTTTGATATGGGAGCTTACAACGTCAAAACGGCCTCTTACAACCCGTTCCGCTCGGACGCCAACTTCGACGGCAAGGGCTGCTCCTACGCCGCCGAGCTGCTGCCGTCCCGCATCGTGTACGGGGGTGTCGGCTTCGAGATGGGGGATCCCGCCGCGGAGAACGGCGTCAAATGCCGCCGCGACACCATCGACCTGCCCCGCGGGCGCTACGGCAAGCTCTACCTGCTGGCCGCCTCGACCATGTACGACACGCAGGCCGTATTCACCGTCGACGGAAAGGAGCACACGGCACTGGTACCCTATTATGGCGGCTTCATCGGACAGTGGGGCCATACGGGGCATACCGAGCCCTACCTCAAGGATGCGCAGGTGGCCTTCGTGGGCACGCACAAGCATGATATGATCCGCAACGAGGACAGGCCCTACGAATTCACCTACATGTTCCGCATCGGCCTCGACATCCCCGAGGGGGCACGGCAGCTGGTACTGCCCGACGACCCGCGCATCGTGGTGTTCGCGGCGACGGTGGCCGAAGACCCCGCCGGAGGTATCTGTAGGTTCTGTAGCCCCCACCAAGATTGTTGGAAACGATATACGGGTGCTGCTCAAAAAAACGAAAAAGTGCGGCGAATCCCCTGTATCTGCTTATGCCGAGTATATCAAGGGCGAGGTCGCAATATGATTGGCTTCTTTCCTGCGCCATACCCGGATGAACTATGGTACAGCGTCATTTGTCGTTATCATATCCATAGTGGCAATTCCTGTGCCAAGCACACCCTGCGGCAGCTATATGGGGATAATTTCTGTGCTCCCAGTCTAATGCTCTGCGGGCCTATAAATACGCTGTTGGCACAACTTCCGCAAGGGTTCTTGTCTGCAAAGGATGTTGTAATGCAGCACACATTTTATCCCTATTACGCGCGGTTTTTTCCTACGCAACGCAAGCGTTCTACCTATGCTTATGCCATCAATGGAAATCCATTAGCTGTGCATCGTATGGGCATTTCACAGGCCAACGGAAATCATTGCTCCGTAATGCGCTATTGCCCCGTCTGCTATCAAGAGGACTTGCAACTATATGGTGAGCCTTATTGGCATCGCAGCCACCAACTGCCGGATATGCAGATTTGCACTAAGCATCGCTGCTGGCTGGTCGATACCGATGTCACATACAGCAGCACACGGCAACAGGAACTATTTCCTGCAACATTCACCATGCGGCTTAAAAAGCAGCCAGCAGCGCCCGTGCCGGGCTGCCTGCTGGCATTAGATTTATTACTGCAAGATACTTTGGGTTCAAGTTTTGATTACCGTGACGGGTCTGTCTACCATGCCATTCTTGACTGCGCATTACGTTCCCGTGGCTGGCGCTCCCTGACTGGGGGACGCACCTACGCCACTAAAATTGAAACTGCACTTTTAAATCTATATGGCAATTATATTCCTACAGCCGACATATCCGCCAAGCAACTGCACGCTACATTATGCAGCAAGTCCGTTGCGCCGCGATATGTTCTGCAACTTGCCGTTCTGCTGAGACTGACGCTCTATGACCTGCTGCACGCACCCGATGCCGTGCCAGACTATAAGGCCGAGATGAAAGCAATGTACCAATCAGGAGCCAGCATGTACCATATAGCGCAGCTGTACGGCACGGATGCAAAAACTGTAGCGCGATGGGTGAAATAGCAAGTTATATTACATACATATCCAATATGCACAAATTTTCAACTACATTTTCGGCAGAGAAATCACTTTTGAACTTTTCTTTCATCTGTCATCTGTTCTAATTATCCGTTATAATATGAATAATTGGAGTCATCCCATTATCTAAAGGAGTTGACATTATAATGGCAAAAAGTGACTTTGAAAAAATCGTTGCGCAGTATGCTGAAATGATGGCCACTGCTGCATCCATAGTTCCCGAATGTGTTGACCTTATAAACAATTATCGCAAAAACAATTATGATGCCACCACTAAATACATAAAAGACATCTGTATGGGAAAATATGAATTGCAATATCTCCTTGGCCTTGGGGGCACTCAAATGCAAACCGTTACAGTTGGTATGGCCGCGTTTTTGTGTTGTGGTAGCAAGCATGATAAAAACTTCTTAACTACAATGGTTACCGCATATTCCAATAGTCCCAAAATCATAAAGTTACATCTTCTCCAAACTGAAATTTACAGTCTTTTCATTGATGTACTGAAAAAATGTGCAGAAACCGGTGCCAGAGCTTCACTCGATATTCAATCCGGGAAAATAAACGATGAAACCAGAGCGTTTGCTTTTGCTTATTTTCTAAGTGTTGCTCCTAACAAATCTTTTGAAGAGGCTGTTATCCGTACTTTTGTCGAAAGTGATGTTCGCTCTGCAATCGTCCCTCCTGCAAAGAAAAGCTCCCGTTTCGCGTATTTAATGCATACAACAGTAAAAGATAGATTTCATGACAAGAATCTAAAACATATCCTTTTAACTGATGTACGCCGTCCCAGCAATGGGAGAAATTTCAGCCTGTACAACAACGAAATCGCAAGCAGATGGGAAATCAATCTAAAGTCATTTGGTGGGACACTCTCCAATGATGGTATGCTTAATGGTGGCTCGCTTGAGGAATTTGTCCTTACCAAAGCTGACGTTATGGCTATTGCTTCCGTTGCATACAATGCTGTTCACCTTGACGAAGAGCAGCTTCCCCTTGAAGAAATTTGGGCAAGTTGCGATGGCGACAGTTCCAATGAGTATGATTCTGATGATGTTGAGCAGGCAAAAAGGCTACGGCAAGAATTTGAATACGCCTTGTTCAATGCAACTTATTATCATTATCTTTGCAAGCAATGCCGCCGCCAATCTTTGAGCAATTTAAACAATTATTTCTTTAACCCACAAGGCTTAAAGCTCGATGCTGAACTTAAAAAGTGCAATAGGCAGATTGAGCGGGACAAGGCGCTTATTCAGTCACAGAAAGAAGTCCTTGAATCATTAACTGTCCGCGCCAATGTTGCCGAGAAATCCGCAACTGAAGCCCGTAACCGTTATGCAGCTATCCAGTCTAAAGTCGAATCCCAGCAAAGTAAAATTGATGTGTTGCAGAAAGAGCTTTCTTTGCTGAGAGCAGAGAACGAAGAACTCCGCCACATATTGCCTGCTCCTGAATCACCCAAGTATGCTCCTGCCAAAGTGGAACCCGAAATGAACTATGCTGATATGCTTGCGGCAATATTCACTAATAAGAAGATAGTCTTTATCGGGGGCCACCAAAACATTATGAACAAATTCTCGCAAAAGTACCCCGATGCAGTGGTAATTCCTCATGATAAGGCTGTATTAGCTAACCAGCCGCTTGAAGCTGCTGATGCCGTACTCTTTAAAACGGATTCTATGGGACATAAAGAGTACAATCCCATTAAAGACCTTGCAGACCGCCGCAACATCCCCATCGGATATATCGGAGATTTCACCTCTCTTGCTCTCGTAGAAAAAAGCATATACGAAGAATTAACAAAACTCGGCCTCTTGCAGTAAAGTAATGACGCATCTATAAAAGCAAGCAGATTCCTGTAGTCCGTAGGAATCTGCTTGTTTACTTTTATTTATCAGTATATTCTATGCCACTGCTTTATCTTTTCCCGTAGCATCCTCCCGCTTTTTGCCATTCTTACGGGATTTCCGCTTCTCGTCATACTCCTTTTGAACCACAAGGAACGCGTCCGTAAGTACCTTTTCCTTGCGGCGGTTTCCCTTAATAACCATAGAGGGGTTAATCCGCCAAACACAATCAAGTTCCATTGCCGCAAAGCCTTTATCTGCGAGCGTATCCATTGCCCTCTGTACGGTGGCTTTCGAGCAATTTACATTTACTGCAATTTCTTTCATCGGTCCGATATATGTATTGTTACTGGCCTGCATTGCGCACACGAGGAAGTATAACACCTCGGATTCCTTGCCGCCAAGGCCGGAAACCGTCTCAAAAAATGAATCAAACACCCTAAAAAAGTCACTTTTGACATTACCCAAACTTTCCGGCGTTGGGTATTCTATCGGCAAGAACACCGGGTCATTGCCCTCATCATCGGTAATAATCAAATTGCTTAATGGGCGTTTAAGCAATGTATCATACTTTGACATCAACCGCGCCTGAACAATAATATCGCCCTTTACCAGAAGTCTCGGATTGAGCATCCAAATCCGCTCGTTATCGGTCTTTGCCAGCATATCTTTTTCGGCCATCTTTTTAAAAGTGCTCCGAACTGTTGTAACATCGCAGTTCAGCTTTCTGGCAATGGTCTTACAGGCTCCAATAAATTCATTTTTTGTGGGCTGCGTCTTTTGCAGGATATATGCCAGTACCTTACTTTCTGCCGCTGAAAACGCTGAAAGCAACTCAAAGAATTTTTTGTCTGCTTTCCAGAAGTGTTTTGCGCCGTACTCTGCCTTGTGTTGCTCGTGCTGTAGCTCTAATGTCTCGCCCGTTTTGGAATTTTCCAGCACGATAGTCTCAATATTTTGCTTATTCGTTTTTTTCATTGTATTGCTCCTTTGATACTTTAGGGGTGATTCCGTGATACTTTGCGTATTATTGGAAAATGTTTCCATGCGAAATATTTGATTATATATCGCTATATTTCACATTTCTGCCGTTCACAAATGCCAAGTCTCTCTTCTTATCTGTTCAATGTTAATTCATTTCATGAAATGTCATTGATAAAATAAGAAATGTCGCGGGAAACATACAGCCAACCCGTAGAATTTCTGCTGCCTGTCGGTTGCCTCTTATTTGCTCCTATAAGTTCACGCTTCGCGGGCAAAATAGGAAAAAACAAGAATAGACAACAGACCTCTTATTATCTCCTATGATTTCACGCTTCGCGGGGAGATAGGAAAAAATAAGAGTCGATAATGAGCCTCTTATTTGTTCCTATTATTTCGCGCTCCGCGAGATAAATAGGAAACTATAAGTAATCTCCATGGGGGTTAGTAACTGCCTTTACCTTACCGCTGCGGCTTGGGGAACGTACCCACTCCGCAGTCAGCAGTTTGTGGCTTTCCCATAAACACTATACTCAGGCGGGGTGTTCTTTTGTCCGAGTGAAATGTTTCTTGTGGAGGGGAACATCCAGACCATCCCGTAAAGTCGCGGCAGTGGGTAAGTTCCTTTTGTTCTGGACTGAACACCCAGTTACCGTAAGCGTTTTCCTCGACACCGGAAGTTAGTATCTTCCGGCAAGTAGAACCTTGACACGTTGCAACCATTTTGCGATTGTCAGCCATCTTAGGGTTGCCGATGCTGCTTGTTATTTTGTTTTCAAGGTACAAAAAAGGAGCCAGTACAAACGCTGCTTACACTATCCCCGTAGGGATAATGTCGCATTTTCGTACTGGCTCCTTAGAGCTTTACCATTCAGTATGATTATTCAGTTTTATGTTATCGGACACCCAACAAGTCTTTAGACACTTATTGAGTTTACATATATATTATACCACAATTTCGCACAAACGGCAACTAAATTGAAATATTTACACAAGTCCGAAGTATTTGTCAAAGAACGCTTGCAATTTTGCAATAATGCCATCCTTTTTAGCCGTTCGGTTGCCGCCGCCAAAACGTGATACCGGCGGCAGGATGCGGTCAACATCTGTGCCGGTAGTCTTTAATACACCATCCCGGAAAGAGTTATCCACAAACTTGCGCGTTTCGTCCGGCTTGAGCTTTTCCTCCACGATAAGTGTATCAAGGTCGGTTTTCTTTTGCTCGGTGACGAACTTTATCCAGTCGTCATCTACCTTGGTGGCCGTATTGACGGTTGCGATAAAGTTTTCAATCAGGTCTTTCTTGCTGCGCAGCTGCATACTGGAGTCCACGGCCTTGCGGATGTCAACAAGAATTTCTTTATCCTCGCAGTTGCTATCGTGATACTTGGCAACCAGCATAAGGATATAGTCAATATTGATTTCCACCTGACGGATAAGCTCCATCTCAAAAACTATATCGTCATTGATGACTTCCTTATCGGGGTTCTTAGGCCGCAGCTGTTGGTATAGGTCAATATAGTTGCTCTGGTAGTCCTGCATATCGCGCGGGGAGAGCAGTTCATTGCCCGCAAAGTCGTCAAACGAGGTAAGGATATTCCGCAGCCGCAGGATTGCGCCAAACAGCGCGATAAAGTCCTTTTGGTTTTGTTCGCCAATAATGGGCTGACCCAGCGGGAACTTTGCTTGCAGTTTGGCAATCAGGTCTTCGTAGCCGTCGTGGTGTTTGCCGTCCTCGTCATAGCCATCGTAATAGGCTTTATAGTTTTTCAGCAGAACGATACTGCCCGCATTGCGGTCACCAAACAGGGCAATGGCTTTGTTGGTTTCTTCCTCCAGATTGCGGAAGCAGACAATGTTGCCGTATGTCTTTACGGAGTTCAGGATGCGGTTCGTGCGCGAGAACGCCTGTATCAAGCCGTGCATGACAAGGTTCTTATCCACCCAGAGCGTATTTAGCGTGGTAGCGTCAAAGCCTGTCAGGAACATATTAACGACAATCAGGATGTCAACCTCGCGGTTTTTCATACGCAGGGAAAGGTCTTTATAATAGTTCTGGAATCTGTCGGCCGAGGTGTCATAATGCGTCTTAAAAAGTGCATTATAATCCTTGATTGCAGACTCCAAAAAGTCCCGCGAGCTTGCATCAAGCTGGCTGGTATCATCGGAATTTTCCTCGCCCAGCATGCCGTTTGCATCTTCCACGTCCTCGTTGGGGGCGTAGCTGAAAATCGTTGCCACGCGCAGGCGCTTTGCTTCGGGCAAGTCCTGCATCTGGCGCTTAAATTCCAGATAGTACGCCTTTGCCATCGCAATCGAGCTGACCGCAAAGATGGAGTTAAAGCCCGACAGGCGCACGCTGTCCTTGACCTCTGCAACCTGCCCGCGCGTTTTATCGGTGGCTACTGCTTCAATGTTGCGCAGCGCACGGAAAGAATACGTTTTACCGTTGCGTTTTGTCTTCTGGTCGAAATGCTCTAAGATATATTTGACGATTTCCTTTACGCGGCGCGGGTCAGCAAGTGCTTTTTCGGTGTCGATGGCCTTGACCTGCTTATCACCGACGCCCGCCTTGCGGTTGACCGTATCCACATAGTCAATACGGAACGGCAGAACATTGTTATCGTTGATAGCGTCAACAATCGTATAGGTATGCAGCGGCAGGACTTTTTTGCCGTTGGCATCAGGCTCACCACCAAACGCCTGCGGGGTGGTTTTCAGCGTAGGTTTGCCGCGCGTACTGGCATTGGCCGCAAAAATCGGCGTACCTGTAAAGCCAAACAGGTGATAGTTCTTAAAATATTTTGTGATGTCCTCGTGCATATCGCCAAACTGGCTGCGATGGCACTCATCAAAAATCAAGACAACATGCTTTTGGAAAATCTCATGTCCCTTATTGCGGGCAACAAACAGCGCCAGCTTTTGAATCGTTGTAATGATGATTTTATAAGTATGTGGGTTGCCTTTGGCATCCCGGTCTTCCAACTGGCGCTGCAGCACCTGCGTGGAGGTGTTGCCGTTGGCTGCGCCTTTTTCAAAGCGGTCATATTCTTTCATGGTCTGGTAGTCCAAATCCTTGCGGTCTACCACGAACAGAACTTTATCAATGTAGGGGAGGTTAGAGGCCAGCTGCGCCGTTTTAAAAGAGGTCAGCGTTTTTCCGCTGCCCGTGGTGTGCCAGATGTACCCACCTGCGGCCAGCGTTCCCGTCTGCTTGTAGTTGGTCGAAACCTCAATGCGGGACAAAATACGCTCGGTCGCCGCAATCTGGTACGGACGCATCACCAGCAGCAGGTCTTCAGACGTAAAGACGCAATACTTCGTCAGGATGTTCAGCAGCGTATGGCGGGCAAAAAATGTGCGGGTAAAGTCCACCAAATCGGGAATGACGCGGTTTTTCCCATCCGCCCAAAAGGACGTAAATTCAAAGCTGTTGCTTGTCTTTTTGCTGCTCTTTCGGGTCGTTCCGGCGCTTTCTTTAATGTGGCTGTCGCGGGTCGTATTGGAGTAGTATTTCGTGTTCGTGCCGTTGGAGATAACGAAAATCTGCACATACTCATACAGCCCGCTGCCCGCCCAAAAGCTGTCCCGCTGGTAACGGTTGATTTGGTTGAATGCCTCCTTGATAGGCACACCGCGCCGCTTCAATTCCACATGAACCAGCGGCAGACCGTTTACCAGAATCGTGACATCATAGCGGTTATTATAGTTGCCGCTGTTTTCCACATATTGGTTGATAACCTGCAAACGGTTGTTGTGGATGTTCTTTTTATCCAACAGCGTAATATTGACCGTAGAGCCGTCCTCGCGGGTCAGGTTCTGAATGTTGTCCTCTTGGATGCGGCGGGTCTTTTCTTTGATACCATCGTTTGCGTTGGCGATTTTATCCTTAAAGAAGTTATCCCATTCCTTATCCGTAAAGGTATAATTGTTCAGAATCTCCAGCTGACGGCGCAGGTTTGCCACAAGGTCAGCGTTATCGTGGATAGGAAGATAGGCATAGCCCTGCTCCTCCAGCATCCTGATAAACGCCTGCTCCAGCGCGGCCTCGCTCTGGTAGGCATCAGAACGCTTGCTTTGCGGTTCGTATTCTGTTACAACGGTACTTTCGTTGCTGGCCGCAACCACATTGTAAGTGCTCATGTTTCATCTTCCTCAATTTGGATTTTGGTGGTGTTGCCTTGCTCTGCAAAGAATAAAATACCATCTAAAAATAACAAGGCTTTCAGAAAATCCATTCTGTTATATGTACGATGTGTTCTCCCATGTTGCAACCAATTTCTATTTAAAAGCTTGGTCTCACTTCCCTTGAAATCTACACCACAGAACATTGAATTTGAAGCGGCTCTAATTCCTTTATAAACACATAAAAGCTTTCTGTCCAATACTGTTAGTTCTTCATTTTTCCTGACTGTCTCCTTAATTTTATTTATTCGCTTATTGTAATTAGTGCTCACCATGTCGGTCAAGTCTGAAAGTACACCATCTAATAGAGCAAACATTCCTATACAAGCGAGTTGATAATGCTGCCTCTTAGAGCACTCCACTATCTCACTATAAAACATATAATAGCTTTCTATTGCCCTATCTTTTCCAATTCTATCTATAAGTTGCCGGATATGCCCCAATGTATAGTAGTAGTCTTCAACAGCTATAGAAATATCTTCCTTATCTTCCCATTCACACGCCAAATCCGCTGTCAAGTCATCGGTAAACACAATCTGTTTCTCCGCCAACTTTCCCACAACACGAAACCAAATAGCCATCTTTCCAACCGCTTCAAGGGTACTGACTATTTTAGGCATTGCTGCATCGATTTCGGCTGTCACTTTTTTGAGAGAAGCATAAAAAGCTGTTAATCCTTCGAGTATTCCTGAAAATGATGTTTCTGAATCGTTATTATCCATTTTATCCTCACGCGTTTAAAATGTTAAAAGCTTGTCCCGATAGTATTCGTATTGCTTTTGCCGTGCTTCGATTTCGGCAGGCAGACCCTTGGTGAGGTCGTTGCAGAGGGTGTCGAAGTGGTCAAGGATGGTTACAATATCGGATTGCCTTTCTAATGATGGGATTGGTAATTCAAGTTCTCGTACAATATCTGCATTTAGATTTTGTACTGCGCCGCCAAAAGAGGCTTTTTTCTTCATCTCTTGCTGAATTTCATTTGAATTTAGCAGATGATACAGGTAATCCGGCAAGAGCCAGTTTTCATAATCGCTTATTGCTAGCCAACCGTCATGAATACAGCCGTCTATTTTCAATATATACGGTCTGCCAAAACTCATCGAATTGGAGAGTATAAAGTCACCTTTTTTGACGTATCTGGATTTTTCAGCACCCTCTTTTGTTATCTTCTCTGCTGTACTTACGATATATTTTGTGTTTGGCTTAACATCGCCAATTTTTATCCAACAAACGCCATTCTTATCCGTAGTGATATAGCTTCGTATCGGTCTTGGCGATGCACCTCTAACGATAGTTGCAATCTCTCCGAAAGGCAAGGCAACATAGCCAAACACATACTGCAAAAGCTTAATTAGGCTTTGTCTGTCTGTCTGTCTGTCTGTCTGTCTGTCTGTCTGTCTGTCTGTCTGTCTGT
>OGQJ01003653.1_pt1 | contig 10207 bp, 5 predicted proteins | sample 1553161 | NCBI WGS metagenome assembly OGQJ01 (sample SAMEA2579923, study PRJEB22360) | human gut metagenome | biome: human gut; feature: human-associated habitat; material: faeces | place: Denmark | collected 2008/2010 | reverse complement strand
ATCACGGCGTCAAGATTCACGACTCGGCGCTTATTGCCGCCGCAACGCTTTCCGACCGTTATATTTCCGACAGGTTCCTTCCCGACAAGGCTATTGACCTTGTTGACGAGGCATGTGCGCTCATCAAGACGGAAATGAACTCCATGCCTTCCGAAATGGACGAAATTTCCCGGGAAATAATGCGTTTGGAGATTGAAGAAACCGCTCTCACCGGCGACAATGACGAACACACGCAGGAACACCTTGCCGAAATTCGCCGCGAGCTTGCCGAAAAGCGCGACAAGTTCAACAACATGAAAGCGCGCTGGGACAACGAGCGCAATGCAATTTCCAAGGTTCAGCAGCTCCGTGAACGCATTGAACAGGTTAACGCGGATATTGCCCGCGCAGAAAACGAATACGATCTTAACCGTGCCGCTCAGCTGAAATACGGCGAGCTGCCCGGCTTGCAAAAAGAGCTGCAAAAGGAAGAGGCTCTTGCCGCAAACCGCGAAAACAGTCTGCTCCGCGACCATGTTTCGTCCGAGGAGATTGCAAAAATCGTTGCGCGGTGGACGGGCATCCCGGTTTCAAAGCTCATGGAAAGCGAGCGCAAGAAACTTCTGCGGCTTGACTCCCAGCTGCATAAACGCATTGTCGGACAGGATGACGCCGTTCAGCGCGTTTGCGATGCAATTTTAAGATCCCGTGCAGGAATACAGAACCCCAATCGTCCGATAGGCTCGTTCCTGTTCCTCGGCCCCACCGGTGTCGGCAAAACGGAGCTGTGCAAAGCGCTTGCCGAGGCACTGTTTGACGACGAGCGCAGCATGGTTCGTATCGATATGAGCGAATACATGGAGCAATACTCCGTCTCCCGTCTTATCGGTGCCCCTCCGGGATATGTCGGCTATGACGAGGGCGGCCAGCTCACCGAAGCCGTTCGCAGGAAACCCTATGCAGTGCTTCTGTTTGATGAAGTTGAAAAGGCGCATCCGGACGTTCTGAACGTTCTGCTTCAGGTGCTTGACGACGGCAGAATTACGGACGGACAGGGCCGCACCGTTGACTTTAAGAATACGATCATCATTTTGACGAGCAACATCGGCAGCGATTTGATCCTGAGCAGCATGGCAAAGGACGGCAGAATAACGACCGAAACCGAGGAGCTGCTGCACAAGCTGCTGCGCACAAAATTCCGCCCCGAATTTATTAACAGGCTGGATGAAATCGTGTTCTTCAACGCCCTTTCCGATGCGGATATGCACGGCATTGTTGACCTGCTTATTGCGGACCTTGCAAAGCGTTTGCAGGCAAACCGCCTGAATCTCAGCGTTTCCGAAAGTGCAAAAGCCGCCATCATCAAAAACGGTGCCGATCCGCTGTTCGGTGCCCGTCCGCTCAAGAGATACATTCAGGGGCATATTGAATCCCTGCTTGCGCGGTTCATCATTGAAAATTCGCCCGAGGAAGGTTCAACCCTGACCGTTGATGCGGATGAAAAAGGCAGCTTCATTATCGGGCAAAAGCAATAACGGAAGCGCGGCGGGAACCGTATGAATTTCTCCCTTGTCAACCCATCGGTTCCCGAATTTCCGAATTCCGATTTTTTCATCCCGATTTTTTCATCCCGATTTTTCATTACGAAGAAAAAAGAAATCCCCCGCGTGCAAGGGAGGCATACGCGGGGGATTTTTTCGGCTCAGTGCCGACAGCAGGTGCAGCTTGCGGAACACGCAAACACGGAATCCGCAGAAAAACACCAATCATTTATGTTGCTTTTTCAGTCCTCGTTCACAAGCATACTTATTGCAGCTATGACTTCTTCCAACGACTGTTTTTTCAGCGAGTAGTACGGTCGTCCGCTTTCTGCATTGCATTCCACAAGTCCAAGCGTTAAAAGTTTTGACATATGATAAAAGACTTTTTGCCTCGTCAATCCGAATTTATCGGCAATCTCGCCCCCGGACATTGTCTTTCGCTGCGCTATCGCTTTTAATATTTCAAAGCGAATCTCGTCCGAAAGTCCGCTGAATATTCCGACTACGCGTGACGTACTGCTTTCGTTTGAAACACTTTCCATATAGTCCCTGAAACCCAAACCAAGCCACATCTCCCCTGCACAACCTTTTTCACCGATGCAAATTCTTTTGTCCCAATAAGACATGGCAAGCATAAGTCCGTTGTGTATCGAAGGGAATATTGTGAAATCGCACTTCGGCATTTTCAAACGTGAATGTTCAGATACATAAGTGCATACATCGCCAACCTCTTGAATATCACGTTCCCACTTTTTAACATCCTCTTCAAAACGCACCAGCTTTTCATCGACAATTTTAACAATCGGACTCATAAAATGCTCAAGCCGCATGCAATTCTGCTCGTAGTTGCTGCAGCATTCCACAATACTCAGCTTGTTCATGCCGCTTATCGGCAATTTCATTACATACTCCACAAGGCTCTCGTAATCAAAATTCTGTGAGCTGTCAAAATTTTGCATATGACAGCACATTTTTTTGATACGCTGCTGCGGGTTCATATTCAAAAGCTCCTCAAAAAAGAACTTGCCCGATCGAGCTTCGCCCATGAAGGTATACGGCATTATGAGCATTCTGGCAATGCTGCAATTAGTCGAAAGATCCTTAAAAAAGTATTGCAGTTCCGATTCGTCAACATGAACAGCTTCATCCAATTCTTTTTCAAATTCTATACCTTTGCGCAAAATTTCCTTAATTTTTTTTCTCAAATACGGGTGTCTCTCGCAAGCCTCTTGTTCATTAATATAGATTCTTTCTCCATTCGCCCTGCCGCTGAGGTAATCGAAAGTTTCAATCAGCGGTATAAGCTCCGTTCTGATTCCGTATGTGTTGCTCTGCATCGTATTCAGCACGAATCATCCTTTCGGTATTTATTCTTTCGTAAATGCCTGCCCAATCCGGCAATGCATTTCTCAGGCGCAACGGCAAAGTCAAGGTCAAATGCAATCACATCTGACCTTGAGCTTTCCGTCCCGCAAGTTCTTTTTTACTGTATATGACTGATGGAGTTCACTCTGCCTGTCTTGACTTCCGTCAGTTCAAAAGTGATGAACACTTCAGGCAGAAACCCCGAGAGCATGACGGAGTATCAGAATCGCATCCTGCGCATCCACCGTACCGTCTGAGTTAAAATCGGCTCGTTCAATTTGTTCGTCCGTCAGTGCCGCCAACCCCATTGTGTATCTCAGCACGATAATTGCATCCTCTAAACCTATTGAATTATCTCCGTTCACGTCGCCGAGGGTTATGCCGCCGACAAAGCGCGCTATCAACTCCGGCTGTTCACACTCGGAAAACCAAGCCCAATTCGCCATGTTGAATATTCCAAGTTCAAACTCCGGTTCGGATGAAACCAGAGTTCCGTCCGGGGTGTACCAGCCGGCAAACTGAGCTCCCTCACTCGGTGTCGCAACTGCATTCGTGTAGCATACGCCGCCGGCATAAGGTATCGTGTCTGAGAAAAAGCCCACATAGCCACTGCCTTCAGACATAAGATTGTAATCCACTCCATACCTTTCGGAACGCCAATGACTCTGTTCAAGCCTGTTGTTGGATGTGGCAAGCGTCCAGATGTTTCCGCAGCCGCTTATGTCAAGCTCGCTGAGACAGTTGTTTTGGCAGAATATCGAATCAATTCCATCGAGGTTTTCCGGAAGAATCAGCGATGTAAGCATGTTATCATTGCATCCAATGGTTCTGGCCGACGCCTCGCTTAAATCCAGTTCGGTCAGATTATTACCCATAACAACTATGTCCAAAAGGCCGGTGCAGCCCGTCAAATTGATTGCATCAAGACTGCATTCTTCCACCGAAAGATAGTTCAAAGTATCGATGTCATGACAATCGAGCACGCCGCTCAATTCCTGATATGAAAGATCCAGACCGTACAATTGCGTTCCTCTGTACATTTGTGCATCGAATGAAGTTATCCGGTTCCCGGGTGCGGTTATAAGTCCGATATTCGGGCAGTTTGGCAATTCCAGCTCTGTAAGAAGGTTGTAGTCGAAAGCAGCTATATAAAGAGCCGGAAGGTCTCTCACGTTTGCGGTGGAAATCTGATTATTGTTCAGTGTTAAAGTATACAGTTCGTTGCAGCCGGACACATCAAAACCTGTGATTCTGTTCTCGTAAGCGGCAAGTGTATACAGTTTTGTACATCCGCTCACGTCAAGCTCACCAACGACATCGGAGGCTTGGAAGTATACCGAACGCAAATGTCCGTCCGAAGTCCATACGCATTCCGTCGAATAGCCGTTGCTGTCTGTACCGGTCCATGTGGTGGGATCGTAAGGGGAATAGTTTTCGGAAATCTTGTTACCGTTCTTGATATTGTTCTCGTCCGCAATCTCCAAAAAATTACGGATTTTCCAATAATCATGCTCGTCATAGCCCTCCGGCGTTTCCCCAGCGCCTGTAACCGGAACGGCAGCCACGATGAACAACACGGTGAGCACAAGTGCAAAGATGCGTTTCTTCATAGTCTTTTTCCTCCATTCAACTCTGTTTTCATTTCAACGTCAATCGTTTGAAAAGACCGCACAGTGTCCTTTCATGTATTTCTGAGGCACGCGGAAGCTTGGTACAAAACGAAACGCCGTACGGCTATGTCTGCATGCTGTTGCCTCGAGGGAAATATAACCCTGACGGTTTAACGTATGCCACAGCTGCCGTCCCTCATGTACACATTATATGAGACATATTTGGGCATGTCAAGTTTTTTTGTTACATATTAATAATATATTTTTTTGCTGTCTCTGCGGTGTGCCGACCGCTTGTTTCCGACTTGGTTTTATCATGGCAATGGTTTATTCTTCACTTCCGATTCCCGATTTTTCATTACGAAGAAAAAAGAAATCCCCCGCGTGCAAGGGAGGCGTTTTTTATATGCTGATACTGATTCCCTACATTTAAGAAATCCCCCGCATGCAAGGGAGGCCTGCGCGGGGGATTTTTTCACGTTGTGAAGCTGAGCATGGCTGATGTAACCTTTTCAGGTTATATAACGGTTACAGAGCGTTTCTCATTGCCGTCAATGCGTCGGTTGCGGAGATATCGCCGCTGTTGTCGAAATCGCAAAGTGCGATCCTGTTCTCGGGCAGTTCCGAAAGACCCATCGCATGGCGCAGGATCATCAGTGCGTCGGACACCGTCAAAGCACCGTCGGCATCGGCATCGCCCATAAGGTCATAGCGGGCGAATACGCTGATATTGCCGACAACGGGGCTGTTATCGTAATTCCAGCCGAGGAAGAGCCAGCCCTCATGTGCCGCTGCTTCGGGCATTTCCGAAAGGACGGTGCCGCGGGCAACATTCTGAGTTTTGACAACTTCGCCGGTAATGCTGTCAATGAAGCTTACGGTAAGAGTCTGCATATCGTTCGCGGGAACGGTAAACATGCCGACAAGCTCCGTGATCTGACTTCCGCCAAGGTCGCCGAGATAATTTGCTTTTGCATTTACAGGGTTTATCTCATACAGGCCATCGGCAGTTACCTGAGTTGTTCCGTCGTAATAATAACGTGCCCAGAAGAGCCTTCCTGTGTTGAGATCAAAGGTCAGGGAGAGATTCCTTGCGCCGACAAGTGCTTCGCCGGTCTCGCCGTCGGTGATGCTTCCGATAACGGTTGCTTCACCTGTTGTGAGGTTAAGGCTGTAAAGCCTGTCGGTGTAAAGCTCGGTGCAATATGCATTGCCGTTTGCATCGATTGCAAGGGTCGTTGCCGCAAGATTCATGCCCGTGATTGCAGTGCGCAGAGCCACCGCACCGGTTTCGGTATCAAGGGTGAACACAGCTGCGCTGCGCAGACCGGAAGCGGCAAGCACATACATTGTGCTGTCGGCATAGTTATAGGTCATATCAAGCAGCTCAACATCCGCCTGGTATTCTTCGTGGAGAACCTCGGGAACGGGGTTGTCGAGTTCCATCGTGTATATGGTGCAGTTGCGTGCCGCATATACCTTTCCGTTAAAGTACTCCATTGCGGTGAAGAAGCTGTTGGGAAGGCTTGCAATCGTTGTTATTGTTCTGGGTTCGTTTTCACTGAAAGAAACAAGGTCATATTTTGTTCCCGTTGTGTCGCTGTAGCGGTAGCCGTAGAAAGTCTGCGGTTCCGCAGCGGCGCAAACGGTCACGAAAGTGCGGCTGACAAGCCCGCCGTCAACGGTTGATGCGGTGATAACAGCATGGCCGGGCGCAATGCCGCGAACGATGCCGTTTGCATTCACAACGGCAATGTTCTCATCGGAAGAAGACCATGCAACATCTTTTATCGTTGTGTCCGCCGGCAGAACGGTGCAGCTGATGCTTGCGGATGCGCCTGCATTGACGGATACAAAGTCGGAAGTGACTACGGAAGCGGGATGAACCGCCTCAAGAATGGCGATATTGTCGATGTATGCAGCGTCGGAACCCTCGTTGATTTCCTCATCCTTCCAGAAGCCCCATGCGAATGTGTATTCGCCGGGTTCGGTGATGTCAACGATTTGAGTGCGGAATTCGCCGTAAACATATTTCATCTCAACAGCAACTTCACCGTTGATATAAAGGGTCGGGAAGTCCATGCCCTGTTCCGCATCGTTCATCCAATCGTAGCTGAGGCGGCAGGGTTCGGTGATAGTGACGCGGGTTTCGATGTAGCTGCGCGTATAGGGCAGGTGGTTCATGCTGTATGCAAAGCCGCGGCCGTTCTGCTCGCCGACTTTCCACGGGAAGCGGGTGCCAGTGCTGAAACGGAGGGTTCCGCCTTCAACATTCAGCGCATTTGCAAGAGTCTCGTTGTAAACAAACTGCGGTTCGGTCTGCGCAACATCGATGCTGCCGTCCGCAATGATTTGGAACATGTCGATGTTCAGATAATACATATCCTCCGAATCGAAATGGCGGATTGCGATATAAACCGTTCTGCCGATATAAGGGGTGAGATCGGCAGCATAGAACATCCAATCGTGAACGGTCGTGCCTTCATACACAACATCCGCATTCGCGAAGTCCGTTGCACTTTCGCTGACAAGAATCTGGAAATGTTCCGCACATGCTTCGTTCTTGTCCTGTCCGCGTGCGGCAACCTTAAGGGTGACGCTTGTGTTGTCCGCACCAATCGTTGCTGCGGGGGAAACAAGGTATTCATCGGGGTTGCGGGGCATTGCAAAACCTTCGTCATAGGATGCGCTCGCCATATTTGCCTTGCCGTCATAGGAAACGGATCTGCCGTAAAGGAAATGCTCGAGGTCACGTGTCCATGCAAAAGCCAAACCGTCGCCATCGGCATCGATGGTCGTCCAACCGCAGAGCAGGGGGTTTTCGTCTTCAAAGCTTGTGCTCCACTTTACCTCACCGACAGCAGCATTGGGAACGAAAACATTGGTAACGTAAACGGAGTCCGCTCCGCTGTATCCGCCGCCGTCCTTCTCATAGGTGAAAATCAGCCTGTAGTTGCCGGTTTCGGGAACGCCCCATGCAGCGTTCGTCCAGTCAACATCGCCGGTCATGGTGAGCTCATGCTCGTATTCGGTGCCGTTATCAAGGTTGATTGCGCTGAAATAAAGGTTGTCAAAATCCTCTTCGCTGCTCGCTGCATATTCAAAAGTTATGCCTGCGCCCGCTTCAAGGTAACACTCGGTATAAAGGGTTGCAACGCCGTCGTTCTGATATTCAATGTTGCTCTTTGCGCATTCCCTCTCGTTGTAAACGGCGGGAATCCATTCGCTGCGTTCGGTGACATACTCATGATTGCAGCCCTCCGCATTCAGAACCGCATTGAGTGACAAAGCGTTCGGATCGGTTGCCAGAACAGCAACGTTATCAACAAAAACGGTATCCTCACCATCCTCACCGCTTGCATCCTTTGAATAGGCAAAGCTGAAGGTGTGTTCGCCGCTCTCCGTAATCGTGTATACCTCGGTGTACCAGTCCGTGCTGCCGCAGCGATACATGACCGGATAACCGTTGTCGTAAAGGCGGAAGGTATCGTATTCATCCTCGGTGCTGAGCTTAAGGTCGAAGCGGAGCCTTTCACCCGCCTGTACGGAAGCGGTGAAGGTAAACATGGTCTCGGTGTCGTTCATGCTCGCAATATTGCTGCGAACAGCACCGTTCTCGGAGCCGTCTGCATCCGCGCAGAACAGCCACGGGTTGGTTTCATCGTTTGTAAAGTCCAGCGAACCGCCCGCAGCGTTGAGCGCAGTGTCGAATTCGTCGAGGGTATTTGCGGTTTCGGCAGCGGTAATGCAGGGAACGCAACCGAAAACCATCAGCACTGCAAGCAGTGCGGCAAATAGCTTTTTCATTTTCTTCCTCCTGTATATTTTGGAATTTTTCCGCATTGAGCGGGCATTTCAGCCGTCCTTGAGCTGCGCTGCCGCCCTTGCTGCTAATATAATAAACCATGATTTACACCAATGTCAATATTTATTTTGCAAAAGGTTGACAAATTCGGAAAACAGGTGCATAATTAGCGGTGTGAAATGCTTCCGCACGGCGAAACGCCTGCGTTTTTCTGATGCAGCTGCAAACAGAAAAACGGATGTGCGCAAGCAAATACTCAAAAGGGACAATATGCGGAATGGAAATTGCGATTCAGCCGAATTATCTGATGGAGGCACTGTACTATTTTGAAAGGCGGGCAAACGGCAGCACGCTTGCAGGGGTCCGAACCGCACTGAACAAATCCGGGGATTCGGCAAAAATTGCCCATGCCGCCGCTCTGGCACCTATTATAGAGCTTGAAAACCGCCTTAACGAGAGCCTTATCGTTGCGGATGACATTATAAATTTTTATTTCAGGGATTTTGAGGATCTGACTTCCGGCGTCAGCGGAGACAACCGCGCAATGCTGCTGTTTAAGCTGTTTATTTGCAAAAGCAAACCCCTTGACGAATTGATTGACGATATGCTTGCCATGAGCGACAGGGAGTTTGCCTATGCTGCCGTCTTCGGCATGGGCGGCAGAAGCGAGGTGACAATGACCGAAAGTGAAGCTTCGCTCGAAGACTATTTTGAAATGATAAATACCTCCGCCCGCTCCGACGAAGTGAAATGGTATGTTTGCCAAACTTTGATGCTCCGCAGGCGGCACCTTGAAACGCTCCGTCCGATTCTGAACACCGCCGTCGGCCTGATTCGCGCCGAGGAAAGTCTGTATGCCGGGCTTATACGCAATTTCTGTGCCGATTACGAAAATTCACCCGCGCTTATTGACGACATAACCACCAAACTGGGCTGCCGCCGCCCGCACCCGAGTGCAGAGGCCGAAGCCCTGCGTCCGATGCTTTTTGTTCCCGTCGGCTATGATATTTTTGCAGGTGCAGGCGAAAACGATACCGTGAACAACGCTCAGCTTTTTTTGGGCGTGCTTTCCCGCGATTATTTTTCGGAAAACAAGCCGATTCTTGACGAAGGCGTGCTTCCGTCGCTTGCAGTACTGTGCGACAAAACGCGCTTTCTTCTGCTTCAGCGAATCGCATCCGAACCTGCCTACGGGCAGCAGCTCGCCGAAGAATTCGGAATGACAACCCCGAACATTTATCATCATATGGGCAAGCTTGTGCAGGCAAAGTTTGTGAACACACGAATTGACCGCAATCGGAATTATTACAGTATCAACAAAAATTATATTAACCAATTGCTTGACGAACTGAAGGGCATTCTGCGCTGCTGACGGCAAGCTGCGGTTTTTAAACCGCTTTGAGCCATGCGCCGAACAATTGAGCGCAAACCAAAATGAATTAAGCTGTGTGATAACTCAGATAAAGAGTGAGCAGGTTCAGACAACCTGCTCACTCCCGGGGAGCGGGCTGTCCGTTCGCTCTCCTTTTTTTGTTATTGTTTTCAATTTCCGGTATCTTTTCGGATTTTCAGCACGAGCACAGTGTCAACTTCATCCGGCAATGCGTAAGTATAAACCGGGTTTGCGCCGAAACTTACAAGCGGTGTTTCCCGATACAGCACCGAATTCCATGCCTCCCCGCGGCGAAGCTCGCTGCCCGTTGCCGCAAGCCGCACCGACTCAAGCGCATCAGCCCGTATCCCGAAAAGCGGCAGCGCACCGAGGGCCGGTTCGAAAACATGCGCAAAAACCGTCCGAAATTGTTTATCCTCCCGCATTTCAAGCGGCTCCGTATATCTTCCCCATTCGGGTTTTTCAATTTCGCTGTGTCCGCAGTTGTAGATGCTGCATCCGTTTTTCGAAAGCC
>OGQJ01003651.1_pt1 | contig 10208 bp, 8 predicted proteins | sample 1553161 | NCBI WGS metagenome assembly OGQJ01 (sample SAMEA2579923, study PRJEB22360) | human gut metagenome | biome: human gut; feature: human-associated habitat; material: faeces | place: Denmark | collected 2008/2010 | reverse complement strand
ATATCATTTCAAAAGTATTTCTTGCATATTTCAATAAAAGATATATCGAATGACAGAAATCAACAATCCAAAGAATAATTCAAGAACTTAAACCGACAATATCAACACAATTTAATCACTATTTTAGGCGTTCATAACCATAAAGTTTTTAACTTTGCATATTATCAACAGTTTGTTAATAGAAAAGATAAAGACTGTATTATCAGACTTTAAGCCCGTTGATTACTTATTCATATCTCTGCACCATGAATGAATAACTTCTCAGGCAAGAAAAGCAGTCTACTTTTTACTAACACTATTAACCGACAATTATCATCACTATAAATTCTTTTTTTAAGAGAAGAAAGAAAAAACATAGAAATAATGAATAAAGAGGAATGGTTGAAAAAGGGGTATGTTGCCGAACCGGTGGACAAGACCTTAGATTTGAAAGCAGAGATAAATAAGTTGCGTAAAGAGAAGAATGCACTTATTTTGGGACATTACTACCAGTCGGGCGAAATACAAGATATGGCTGACTTTGTAGGTGACAGTCTGGCATTGGCACAATGGGCAGCTAAAACAGATGCCGATATTATTGTGATGTGCGGTGTACACTTTATGGGAGAAACAGCTAAGATTCTTTGTCCGAATAAAAAAGTGCTTGTACCTGATTTGAATGCCGGTTGTTCTTTGGCCGATAGTTGCCCTGCCGATGCTTTTGCAGAGTTTGTTAAAGCACATCCGGAGCATACCGTAATTTCATACGTTAATACAACGGCTGCAGTAAAGGCTGTGACTGATGTAGTGGTGACTTCCACCAATGCCAAGCAGATAGTGGAAAGCTTCCCGGCAGACGAAAAAATCATCTTCGGACCGGACCGTAACTTGGGAAACTATATAAATTCGATTACAGGACGTAATATGCTGTTGTGGAACGGTGCCTGCCATGTGCATGAACAGTTCTCTGTTGAAAAAATTGCAGCTTTGAAAAAACAGTATCCCGATGCGGCTATTCTGGTACATCCCGAATGTAAAGGGGCTGTTGCGAAGCTGGCCGATAAAGTAGGTTCTACGGCAGGTCTGCTGAAATATGCCATTGCCAGTGATAAAAAGGATTTTATCGTTGCTACGGAAAGTGGTATTTTGCACGAAATGCGTAAACAATGTCCTGAAAAGAACTTTATTCCCGCTCCGCCCGAAGACAGCACTTGCGCTTGCAATGAATGTAATTTCATGCGGTTGAATACCATGGAAAAGCTGTATAATACACTGAAGTATGAATGGCCGGAAGTGACAGTGGATGAAGCGATAGCCCAAGAAGCGGTGAAACCTATCAAAAAGATGTTGGAAATCTCGGAGAAATTAGGATTGTAAAGTAGTAAAATTCAAATTGAATAAATTAGGCAGAAAATGTATTCTTTTGTGAATCGTTTTCCGCCTAATTTATTCAATTTGATATTCTTCTCTTCACTTTTTACGCCTTCAGAAATCGGCAAAGCTTTTCTACTGCCAACGCACGATGGCTGATTTTATTCTTCGTCTCATTTCCCAGTTCGGCAAAAGTCTTGTCGTATCCTTCGGGCATAAAGATAGGATCATATCCGAAACCGGAGCCACCGCGTTTCTCTTTGATAATCTCACCTTTTACTACGCCTTCGAATAAATGCTTCTTTCCATTCGTTATTAAACAAATAACAGTGCGGAACTGTGCTTTTCTATTTTGTACTCCTTGCATATTCTGCAATAATTTCTGCATATTGGCTTCCGCATTATGTCCTTCTCCTCCTGCATAACGGGCAGAGTAAACACCCGGTTCTCCATTTAGTGCCTCTACTTCCAGACCCGTATCGTCGGCAAAACAGTCCAAACCGTAGTGTTCATAAATATACTCAGCTTTCAACATCGCATTACCTTCCAGTGTATCAGAAGTTTCGGGGATATCAATATCGCAATGGATATCTTTCAAGCTCAATAATTCTACTTTCTCTCCTAGAATAGCGGATATTTCATCCAGTTTATGAGCATTGTTTGTAGCAAATACTAATTTTCGTTTCATCTTACATCGTATTTATTGAATGCAAAGATACTGAGAATGAACCAAAATAAGGTGATTCCTGACAGAATAAATATAGCCGGCAAGGAAGATAGCAGTCTATTTGTTATGTTTACTTCGGATAGCAATCAGACTCCATATATAAAGCCAATCGGCTCTTGACATATTCGTTAATTTCTACCACCGATTAATTAATCGGTGGTAGTGATTAATTAATCGGTGGCACTGATTATAGAACCGATGGTGATGATTAATGAATGCAACGGTTCGTTGTAAAGAATGTATCAGCTTGCCGGACGAAATATCTATTGTCCCGTTTAGGTTATTAAACTGACATCTTGTGTGTTACTGTGGAAACTCCCCCTACAAACTTATCTTATATGTAATGACACTCTAAATAAACTTATAAATATAGTTAATTAATAGTTCTTTTTCGCCTTTAAATGATAATGACTAAAAATTTAGTCATATATTTAGTTCGTACTTATCAATCTAATAAGTTATGGAACTAACAAAGGCAGAAGAACAAATATTGCATTATTTATGGAAGTTGGAGGAAGCTACCGTACAGGATATACTTTCGTGTATGGATGACGCAGGAAAACCTTCGCGCACTACCGTATCCACTATTATTCGTATTCTTGAAAACAAAGGGGCGGTCAGTCATAAACCGGGTACAGGGCGCGGTTACATTTATTATCCTTTGATTAAAAAAGAAGAGTACTCCCGCAAACAGCTTTTTGGCTTTATCAGCCGTTATTTTGATAACTCCTTTTCATCCTTGGCTTCTTTTTTTGCCAAAGAAAGTAATATGACGGCAGAAGAGTTGGATGTACTGTTGGAAGAAACCAGACGGAAATTGGAAAATGAAAAAGGGAAGGAGTAATTATGTGGATGTTACTCTTAAAAATTTGTTTGCTGACCACCCTTTTTTATAGTTTATATCATTGGGCATTGCGTGGAAATACCTTTTTCAGATTTAATCGGGTATATCTTTTAGCGGGAATGTTTATAGCTTTAGCACTGCCTTTTATCCCTCTATATTATGCTGTGCCAACGGTCAGTGAGACTGATTTGCCGGAAACGGCTTTTCGGATTGGCAATATCATAAGTATAGAAATGAAAGTCAATGAATCTGTCAATTTCAGTCAGATAGGTTGTCTCATTTATATTTCGGGACTTATTGTACTTTTGTTATCTCGTATGTGGACTGTTTTCCGGTTGTTCCGATGTATTCGCAACGGTTCAAAAGAAGTTTTTTGCGGTATTGTTTCGATAGAGACACCGATGGTTCAATCTTCTTTTTCTTTCCTTCGTTATATAGTGCTTCCACAAGGGATAAAAGAAGTGGATAAAAATGTGATTCTTGCACACGAAGAGACTCATATTCGCCAATGGCATTGCGTTGATTTAGTGTTGGGAGATATTTTTTGTATCATACAGTGGTTCAACCCTATTGCTTGGCTGTATAAACGTGACTTGGTGGAAAACCATGAGTTTTTGGCGGATAGTAATGCCGGGAATGTGGCGGGAATGGATGTTTATAAGGAGACACTTACCCGATATTGGTTATATGGAACCATGAAAAGCTTGGTTAATCCGTTTGCATATTCTACCCGATTAATGCGTCTTTCCATGTTGAAAAAGCCTTCTTCTCACGGCATACAAAAATGTTGGACAGTAGCTCTTGTTCCTTTATTATTGCTGTATGTCTGGATATTTGCAGTTCCGGTATCGAGTGCAGAGGTTACAGATTTTCAGCAGGTAACGCTTATGGGGAAAATTACAGATGAAACAGGACAGAAAATAGTAGCTGCATCTGTATTTGTTCCTCGAAAATCATTTGGAACTATCAGTGATATCGATGGGAACTATCAGTTGTCGGTTGGGAAAAAGGATACGGTTTATGTTTCGATAGCCGGCTATGAAAAACAAAAAATATGTGTGTCCGATTATGCTGTAGAAAATGGTAAGTTAATGATTGATGTGCTTTTACAATCTTTAAAATAGTTATGTTATGAAACAGTGTCTACTATTATTTACTTTTTTATGTGTGGCTATATTGCCATCCTTTTCACAGCAGAAAATTGATATCTATATACTTATCAAAATGAGGTGTATTATAAGAATCCGTTGAAGAATGTTATTTGTGTATTGCGTGATGGTTTGAAGCAGTATAGAAGATATGAATTGAATATCGGTATGGTGGATAATGAGAATCGGGATGACTATTTTAATCCCAAAAAGAATCGAAATATGATAAATATAGCCGGTGTATATGAAACAGAAGATTTCTTGTTGTTTTTTTATGGTTATAAAGAGAAAGCTTATTGGATGCTGTGCTCCAAGCAAGACTGGATGTGCAAGGCTGATAATTATGAAGATTGTTTCACAGATGACCTTTCTCCTAGTGAAGAAAAGTTTGTTTGTCGTTCGTTTACTTCTGTTACTCAGCGTCATCTGATATCAATACGCGAAGATAAGGAAGGAGATGCTAATCCGACTCTGTTGGTAGCGGAATTAAAATAAAGAACATTATTAATTTAATAAAAAATGAATATGAAGTATCTGTTTTCTTTTTTATGCTTGTGCTGTGTTTTGTCGGTTTCAGCTCAAAAACCTGTGGTCATTAATTTGGCAAAAGCCATCAGTGAATCTCCTAAAGAGATAATGTTAAACGAGTTGGCTTCAGATATCAGGTATGTGCCTTTGGAGACAACCGATGATTGTCTGATGAATAATGAGTTCTACATCATGCAGTATACAGGGGAAGACATTATTACAAGTGGCATTTTCCATTTTGATAAGAATGGAAAGTTCCTCAATAAGATTGGAAGTAAAGGTCAGGGTCCGGAAGAATACTTGCAAGGTTTATTTGCTTTCGGCGATTGGAAAAACAAGTTATTATATGTTCAGAACTGGACTACTTTGACTTGTTATGGATTTGACGGAACGTTTGTGAGGAGTGTTCCTACACCCCAATTAAATATGGGAGCAGCCGGATTGTTTGACGAGAATCATATTTTGTATAGTAATGATATTTATTATGCTGACAAGGCGAATCCGATACAGTTATATATGGTCGACAGTCAGAATGGAAAGACTGTAAGTAAGTGGCGTGGTCATTTGGAGGAGAATAAGAAATACGGTATGATTCTGACTTCCCGTGATTTTATGTATAATTATGATAATAGTTTGTTCTATAAGCCGGCCTTGGAGAATGTAATATTTAAGATTTTATCGCCCAAAAAACGTCAGTTGGTTTATAAATTCGATTGTTCCGGCAAAGATATTGATGTATCTGCTGATGAAGTTGACCCTAAGAAAAGATTTCAGTTTCTATCGGTGTATTGGGCTAAGGAAACAGATCAGTATTTGTTTGTGAATTATGGAATGAAGAATATTTCTCGTTTGGGAATATATGATAAAGAGAAGAAAACCTTTACTAATGTTACTATTAAAGACAATCTGGCCGGTGGCTATGATATCCATCCTGCATGGACAAGTGACGACAATCATTTACTGATGGTCTATTATGCCGGTGGACTCCTGCAAGATAAAGAAAAGCGTTATTCAACCGGTCTCTTGCCTGAGAGAAAAAAGGAACTGGATGAGTTGCTGAAAAATATAAAAGAGGATGATAATCCGGTTGTCATTTTAGTGACTTTGAAACCTAAGAAAGATAATAAACAGTAATAACATTTATTGCAAGATGGTCGGACTTGATTTTCCAATAAGGGCAGATATATCGTCTTGTTCACATAATTCACATTCGATGAGCATGAATGATGTCTTTCACAATGATTTCCCATAAACAGGCGGCTTCGGCAGTTGTTATGTGTGAAAGAAGATATGCAATAAACTTTCTATCGGGTTAATTCTTGCTTTTTTGTGATGAGAACGGACGATAATTCTTCATTAAAAAGACCTTGAGATTTTTAAAAAAGTTCCTGGAGTTTTTTGAAAATACTTCCATCTTTTTGATATGCCGTTGGCATGTACTTATTTATATAGATTGTTTTAAGAAAATAACAGTCCGAAATGATTGCCAAGCAATAGATTTTATTAAATTTGCATTTGCGGTATATTTAAAACAGAAGGGTTTATGAAGTGGAAATCGGATTTATTTAACAATATAGTCCGCATGGGAATATATTTGTTGCTTTGGGACGTTTCATCAGACATGGTTGCTCAAGAGGATGTGAAACGCATTGTTCGTGACAGTGTGCGGACATCGTCCGAAATACAGGAAGGAAACTCTTTTTCTGTTTCTTTTCTGCATGAAGATTTTTCTGTGTCGGATGAAAAGACTTTAAGTTTTCCTCTGCCCCAACCTACTCCAACCGATTCTTTACTTCGTCTTTCTTTAAAGAAGCCACTTGTTCTTCCTTATTATACAAATCCTTCACCTATGTTCAGGGGAGATTACAGCACCGGAGGGATAATAAAAGGATTTGAAAATGGAGTGTTTTATGGTTCGGGAGAGCAGACTGCTTTGCCTGGTATCGGACTGATGAATAAAGCTTCGTTGGGATACATGTACAGGTTCAATCCCCGATGGAGCGTACAGGTGGGTGTCGATGCCATGAAAATGAATATGCCTTTCGCTGTTGGGCAGTCTTTCGGAACTTCGGGTGCAGTGATGTATCGGGCTTCAGACCGTGTTGCCTTTAAAGTATTCGGTTCTTATTATAGAGGTCAGACGTATGGTATGGAATCGCACAGTTATGGTGCCAGCATGACGGTGGATATGAGCGAACGGTTCAGTGTGGAAATGGGAGTGCAGCGTTATTACAATCCTTTGCGTGGAGGTTGGGAAACGGTTCCGGTAGTAGTTCCTTGTTATAAGTTCAATAAGTTTAATTTAGGGATAGATGTAGGCGGGTTGATTTACGAGATTCTTCACAAGGTGGTGATTGACAAGGACAGGAGCAAGATGGGTAATCCTACCCTTGGGCCGCCGTCCCACTTTCAGATGCAGGGACGGTGAAACAAGGGATAGAATTTATTTTATTTTCAATTTATCGAACCCTTCGCCATACACTCCCACTACATTGCTTTGTGAGATGAATGCATTGGGGTCAATATCTTTCACCAAGCGGAATATATCCAGTGACTGGCTTTTTTTTGCCAATACCACTACGACCTTTATGTTTTGCTTGCTGTACCAACCGGTACCGTCCAGCAATGTTACTCCGCGGTCGATTTGTTTGGTGATGCCTTCGGCTATTTCATCATGCTTACGTGAAAAGATGAGGAATTGAACAGACTGACGTGTACTGTTGATTACATAATCAATCACAATACTCATGATGAACAAGACACAAAATCCGAATAATACTCGCTTCCAATCGTGAAAGATAAAATAGCAGGAAGAAATAATGACGATATCACAGTACATCATCATTCGGCCTAACGTTACATCCTTATATTTATTGATAATCCAGGCTATGATATCTGTCCCTCCGGTACTTCCGTTGTTGCAGAACACAATGCCAATGCCGAAACCTAACAATCCTGCACCTACTACACAAGCCATGAACTCTTGTCCGGGACCTAATAATTGTGGTAAGTTACCATCCGGCCCTTTTAATATTGCCTGAAAAAGCCAAAGCAGAAATGTCAGCATGAAGATAGCGTAAACTGTTTTCAAACTAAACTTGGGGCCGAGTATCTTCAATGCGAATCCTAAGAAGAGTGCATTGATTATGAAATAGGAAACTTGAATTTCCACACCCGTCACATAATAGATGATAGCCGAAATACCGGTTACTCCACCTGTGGTTATTTGATAGGGCAGCAAAAATGCTGCCCATCCCAATGCATAACACATCAGTCCGAAAGTAATGGACAAATAGTCCTTTACATCTCTACCAAGTCTGATTTTTAGAATCTTATCCATAGACGATTATAGTACGATATTTACAATCTTCTTCGGAACGATAATTACCTTCTTCGGAGTCTTGCCTTCAATCCATTTCTGTGCCTGCTCGTCTGCCATAACGGTTGCCTGAATGGTATCATTGTCAGCATCAGCAGGGAATTCCATGGTGAAGCGTGCTTTACCGTTGAATGAAATAGTATATTTCACACTATCTTCCTTCAGGTATTCTTCATTGAATACAGGCCATTGTGCATCGCATACGCTGGTGGTATTGCCCAGTGCTTCCCACAGTTCTTCGGCGAAATGGGGGGCGAATGGTGCCAACAGGACGATCAGATGGCTTAATACTTCCTTGTTGCGGCATTTCAGGCTGCCCAATTCGTTGACGCAAATCATGAAAGCACTGATAGATGTGTTGTAAGAGAAGGTTTCAATGTCTCCGGTTACTTTCTTAATCAGTTTATGGATGGCTTTCAATTCTTCTTTGGTCGCTTCTCCTTCTACGGGCAGGAATTCATCTGTACGGCTATAGAAGAGGTTCCAGAGTTTTTTCAAGAAACGGTGTACACCGTCAATACCATTGGTATCCCAAGGTTTGGATTGTTCTACCGGACCGAGGAACATTTCGTACATACGCAAGGTGTCGGCACCGTATTTTTCGACAATCATGTCGGGATTGACTACATTGTACATTGATTTACTCATTTTCTCTACTGCCCAGCCGCAGATGTATTTTCCATCCTCAAGGATGAATTCGGCATTGTTGTATTCGGGACGCCATGCCTTGAATGCTTCGGTATCCAGCACATCGTTTGAAACAATGTTCACATCCACATGCAGCGGAGTAGTTTCATACTGGTCTTTCAGGTTCAATGATACAAAGGTGTTGGTATCTTTGATACGATATACAAAGTTGCTTCGTCCCTGAATCATTCCTTGGTTTACCAATTTCTGGAACGGTTCTTCCTTGATACTTATGCCCAGATCGTGAAGGAACTTGTTCCAGAAACGGGAATAAATCAAGTGACCGGTGGCGTGTTCGGTACCACCTACATAGAGGTCTACATTCTGCCAGTAATGGTCTGCTTTTTCCGATACCAACGATTGGTTGTTGTGCGGGTCCATATAACGCAGATAGTATGCGGATGAACCGGCAAAGCCCGGCATGGTGTTCAGTTCGAGCGGGAATACATGGACGTTGTCAATCAAAGAATTTTCCACTACTTCACCTTTTTCCACATCCCAAGCCCACTTGGTGGCATGTCCCAATGGAGGTTCGCCTGTTTCGGTAGGCAGGAACTTGGCAACTTCGGGAAGTTCAAGCGGTAATTTGGACGAGTCAATCATGTAAGGCATACCGTCTTTGTAGTATACCGGGAACGGTTCGCCCCAATAACGTTGGCGTGAGAAAATGGCATCGCGAAGACGGTAGTTCACTTTTACACGTCCCAAATTGTGAGCTTTTACATATTCTTTGGTAGCTGCAATAGCTTCTTTGATGGTCAGACCGTTCAATGAGAGGTCACAGTAAGGGGTAGCATCTTTGCGGGGAGAGTTGCACACAATTCCTTCTTTGGCATCGAAACTTTCTTCGCTTACATCGCAACCTTCTACCAGTGGAATGATAGGCAGGTTGAAATGCTTTGCAAAAGCATAGTCACGGCTGTCATGGGCAGGAACCGCCATGATAGCGCCTGTACCATATCCGGCCAGTACATAGTCGCTAATCCATACGGGAACGGCGTCGCCGGTGAACGGGTTGACAGCATACGAACCACTGAATACGCCGGTCACACGGCGGTCGGCGATGCGTTCGCGTTCGGTACGTTTCTTGGTGCGGTCCAGATAAGCGTCCACTTCTTCTTTTTGTTCAGGAGTGGTAAGTTGGGCAACCAGTTCGCTTTCGGGTGCCAGTACCATGAAGGTTACACCGAACATGGTATCTGCACGAGTAGTGAAGATAGTGAATTCGATATCGCTGTCTTTTACTTTAAACTGTACTTCCGTACCTTCCGAACGGCCAATCCAGTTGCGTTGGGTTTCTTTCAGTGAGTCTGTCCAGTCCACCGTATCCAGTCCTTCAAGGAGCCGTTGTGCATAAGCCGAAACGCGCAGGCACCATTGACGCATTTTTTTCTGTACGACGGGGAAACCGCCGCGTTCAGAAACTCCATCCACCACTTCGTCATTGGCAAGAACAGTTCCTAGTTGCGGGCACCAGTTCACCATGGTTTCTCCCAAATAGGCAATGCGGTAGTTCATCAGGATTTCCTGTTGTTCTTTTTCGCT
>OGQJ01003642.1_pt1 | contig 10238 bp, 5 predicted proteins | sample 1553161 | NCBI WGS metagenome assembly OGQJ01 (sample SAMEA2579923, study PRJEB22360) | human gut metagenome | biome: human gut; feature: human-associated habitat; material: faeces | place: Denmark | collected 2008/2010 | reverse complement strand
TCAAGCAATCTATTCTGCAGTGTATCGCATTCAAACAGCAGAATATTTCAGGCAGGATTGCAGCGTCTATTACAGCGGACAAGGAATTACTTTCAGCTTCAGAAAACAAGACGGAAGAATGATACAATAGTTGATTTAACAGGAAGAGGGAGAAGAATGGCAAATCATACATTATTAAAAGAACTGCAGCAGAAAATTGATTATCAGTTTAAGGATGAGAATCTGTTGTTTACGGCACTGACACATAGTTCTTATGCCAATGAACACAAATTGCATAAGATTCATCATAATGAACGTCTGGAATTTCTTGGGGATGCGGTACTTGAAGTTGTATCCAGTGATTTCCTGTTTAAGAATTTCTTTGTACGGGAAAATAAATCATCAGGGTGCTTTACCCTTGAGAAAATTCGTGATACAATACACTTTACGATTCAGATTGTTGAGGGGGAGTCCCTGTGAAGCGAACCGGCAGAAAATTTCATTGGAATTATACGGCGTTGGCCTTTGCCATTCCCTGCATGGGAATGCTGTTTGTCATGCTTATCAGCCAATATGAGCCGTTCGGTAAGTATTCCATGCTGTATTCGGATATGTACCACCAGTATTATCCCTTCTTTGTGGCGTTCCGCCGCGCCCTTCGCAGCGGAAGCGGATTGCTGTACACATGGAGCATCGGCATGGGGATGGATTATCTGGGGCTGATCTCCTATTATCTGGCGTCGCCGCTGAACCTGCTCAGCGTTCTGGTGCCGGAGGGCTGGCTGCTGGAGTTTTTCTCTCTGCTGGTGCCGGTGAAGCTGGGATTCGCGGGGATGTTTTTCGCCATTTTCCTGAAAAAGCTGTTCGGCAAGAACGATGCGTCCATTGCGGTGTTCGGCGGTTTTTACGGGCTGTGCGCGTGGGCGCTGGGGTATCAGTGGAACGTGATGTGGCTGGACACCTTCGCCCTGCTGCCCCTGGTGGCGCTGGGGACGGTGTGCCTGCTGAAGGAGAAAAAGTTTTTCCTCTATACGATTACGCTGTTCCTGTCCGTCTATTCCAATTATTATATCGGGTTCTTTACCTGCATTTTCGTTTTCCTGCTGTTTTTCGTGTATGAGATCTGCCGCTGGGGCGGGTGGAAGAAGCTGTTTGCGGATCTTGGGAGAATCGCCCTGTTTTCCCTGCTGGCGCTGGGAATGACTGCCATTCTGACCTTCCCGGCGCTGTCGGCCCTGCAGACTACCCAGTCCAGCGTGAACAATTTCCCCACCGGTTTCCGGCTGAACATCGCCAAGGAAAACACAATCAAGGGGCTTCTGGACGCCATGCGGCAGGTGGCGGGGAACATGGGCGGCAGCATCGAGCCGACATTCAAGGAAGGACTGCCCAATCTTTACTGCGGTATTTTCAGCATCCTGCTGATGTTCCTGTATCTCATGGCGAAGGACATCAAGCGCAGGGACAAGTGCTGCGCCGTGATCCTGCTGCTGTTTTTCAATGTCAGCTTCATCATCCGGCAGCTGGATTTCATCTGGCACGGCTTCCATTTTACCAATATGATCCCCTATCGGTTCAGCTTCCTGTACAGCTTCGTGGTGCTGTACATGGCCTACCGCGCATGGCTGATGCGCAGGAAGTTCCGCCCGGTGCAGATCGTGATCGCCGGGGCGCTGACTGCGGGGGTGCTGGCCTGCTCCAATGAGTTGTTCGAGACCGTGCCGCTGGAGCTGGGCAGCCTGACGCTGCAAATCCCTCTCTACTTTATATATAATCTGATTTTTCTGGTGCTGTATCTCACCGTCATGCTCTACGGTCAGCTGGAAGTGCCGGAGGGAACCACGGAGCGTCAGAAAATCCGTGCCCGCGCCAAGCGGAACCGTCAGCGTGCCCGGATTCGGATATTGGCGCTGTCCGTCATGGGCGTGGAGCTGATCTCCACGCTGGTGTGCTTTGGACTGTATTTCACGGGTACGGGTGTGTCCAATTATCCAAAGGGAACCACCTACACTGCCTCCGTCATCCGCTACATGTACGAGCGGGAGGACGATAACCTCTTTTTCCGGGCGGAGACCACCCATTCCCAGACCCTGAACGACGGTGCCCTCAACGGCTACAACGGCATTTCCGCCTTTACCAGTTCCGCCAATGTCAAAGTCACGGAGTTCATGCGGGCGCTGGGCTACGGCGCGAAGAACACCTATAACCGCTACTGCTTCGAGGAAAGCTCCCCGGTGGCGAACCTGTTTCTGGGCATCAAGTATATGATTGAGCGGGACGGGAAGGACAAGTCCAGCACCTATTTTGACGAGGTGAACCGCTTCGGCGTGGCGTCCCTGCTGGTCAATACCGCGTATCTGCCGCTGGGCTTCCTGACGGAGCCGGCGCTGGCGGAACTGGACTTTTCCGCCAGCAGCGGAACGTTCCAGTTCCAGAACGACCTGTTCACTGCCGCCACGGGCATTGACGAGGAGGTCTGGCACAAGCTTCAGGGCGAGAATCTGACCATCACCGGCAACGGTGCGAACATCACGGAAAGCAATTCCACCGGCTACTGCAAGTATTCCGACTGTGTTTCCGGTGCCAACGTGACCTATACCTACACCGCTGACCGGGACGGCTTTGTGTGCGTCCATCTGAACCTGCCCAAGCGGAACGATTTCTACGTCAGCGTCAATGGCGTGGAGCTTTACAAGGAGACCATCAGCCTGTCCCAGATGATCGCGGTAGGGGATGTGAAGACCGGAGATACGGTGGACATCCGCATCGAGTGCGACAAGGACGAGAGCAGCACCATGACTGTCAGCGCCGCCGTTCTTAACGGGGAGCGGTTCGCGCGGGGCTATGAAATTCTGTCGGCGTCCCAGCTGAATCTGACGAAGTTCCGCTCCACGCTGGTGGAGGGAACCATCGACTGCGACCGGGACGGCCTGCTGTATACCTCTGTTCCGCAAAACGGAAACTGGAGCGTCAAGGTGGACGGCAAGCCTGCCGAGATCAAACTGGTAGGGGACTGCATGGTGGCCGTGAATCTGACGAAGGGCGTCCACACCGTTCGCCTGATGTATCACAACGCCGCGTTCAGCCTTGGCTGGAAGATCAGCCTCGCCTGCGCCGCCGTCTTCGGCGGTCTGGCGTGGAGCGTCTACAGACCCGACAAGAAGTACAGAAAATAACAAATACGCTGCCATCTCCTAACCGGGGATGGCAGCGTAAACTTTATCGGATTGCTTCCGTGATGGTGCCTCCGCCGACCACCAGGTCGCCCTGATACACCACCACCGCCTGACCGGGGGTGACGGCACGCTGGGGAACATCGAATTCCACCCGGGCAAATCCGCCCGCTTCGGGATAGACGGTGCCAGGCTGCTCCGTCTGACTGTGACGGGTTTTGACCGTTACCCTGACCGGCTCGGTCAGCTCCGGGAAGGGATACCAGACCCAGCTGTTTCCCCGCAGGGCGGAGGAAAACAGCGCCTCATTCGGCCCAACCGTGACGGTGTTCTTCTCCATATCCTTTCCGCAGACGTACACCGGCGCGCCCATGGCCAGACCCAGCCCCTTGCGCTGTCCCAGCGTGTAGCACACCGCGCCCCGGTGCTTGCCGACCACGCGGCCTCTTTCGTCCAGAAAATCCCCGGCGGGGTAGTGTTTGCCGGTGTAGCGTTCCAGAAAAGCCGGGTAGTCACCATCCGGCACGAAGCAGATGTCCTGAGAGTCGTGCTTCCGGGCGTTGATAAAGCCGTTTTCTTCTGCAATGGCACGTACCTCCTGCTTGGTCAGACCGCCGAGGGGGAACTGAATCCGGGCAAGCTGCTCCTGATTTAAGCAGGCGAGAAAGTACGTCTGATCTTTGGCCTTGTCCGCCGCCTTATATAACAGGTATCGGTCGCCGGACTTCCTTACTTGCGCGTAATGCCCGGATACCACGCAGTCGCACCCCAGCTCCAGAGCGCGGCGGAGGAGCCGGTCGAATTTCAGATACCGGTTGCAGTCGATGCAGGGGTTGGGAGTGCCGCCGCATTCGTAGCAGCTGACAAATTTCCGGATGACCTGCCGCTCGAAATCGTCCTTGAAGTTGAACACGTAGTGGGGAATTCCCAGACGTCTGGCCACGCTGCGGGCGTCCTCCACGTCGTCCAGACTACAGCAGGTATGTCCTTTTTCCAGACCGATCATATCATTGTCGTACAGCCGCATGGTCGCGCCGATGCACTCGTAACCCGCGCGGAGCATCAGTAGCGCCGCCACGGAGCTGTCCACGCCCCCCGACATGCCGATCAGCGCCTTCTTGCCGTCCATGAAATCCCTCCCGATGACTTTTTTTGAGTATATCAGCGGAAAAGGAGAATGTCAACGGAGAAAACCTGACAGGCAGGAAAAAAGAATGACATTTTCTGCGCCGAAAAATGGCATATTTCCCGTATTTATGACAGAAACGGTATACAATACGGGAAGAAAAGAGAAGGGGAAGCTTTTTGGTAAAACAAACTGTAACAAAAATGTAATTTTTTTCAAAAAAGGGGTTGCAATTTGTAAACACCTCTGTTATAATATGGCTACTTACATAAGAGCAAAGGAGTAAGTAGCTATGAAAAAGAGAATTGTGTGTGTATTATTAACTCTGATCATGCTGGTCAGTCTGGTGCCTGTCACCGCTCTGACCGCGTCTGCCGCTTCGCTGAAGACCAGTGAGGCCGCGATCACGATCATGAAGAAACTGGCTATTTTTAAGGATAAGTGCTATCAGGTACCCGGTACCAATGAATTCCGCATTGGTTACGGTACGATCTGCTCTGAGAAGCATAAGACGACGTATAAGGACGGAAAGGTTCAGGACAGCACTGATGCAGGCAAGCACTCCATCACGCAGGCACAGGCCGATCAGGCTCTGCGCAAGCTGATTCTGGATCTGGACGCGAAGGTCAACGCCTTTGCTTCCGCCAACAGCCTGACGCTGTCCCAGTGCCAGCATGACGCTCTGGTTCTGTTCACCTTCGACGTGGGCGATTCCTGGATGAGCGGCAGCGGCGTTGTCCGGAGTGCCATTGTCAGCAAGGCCAGCACCAATGACCTGCTGAAGGCCATGAGCGACTGGGCGGGCAATCAGGATGATTTCCGCCGCAGAAAGATTGAAGTCAATATGTACAAGAACGGGATTTATTCCGATGTAACGCCCAGCAGCTTCGGCACCGTTACATACAATCCCGATGGCGGTGTCATAGCTCCGAACTATGCGACCTCCTACACCTTGCTCTTTGACACGTCCAAGACTTCCAAGCATATCCCGGCTCCCACCAGAAACGGCTACAAGTTCATGGGCTGGTACTCCGCGCAGTATGACGGTACTCTGGTTCCCTCTCTGACGGGCAGCTATAACGGTAAGACGCTGTGGGCCGGCTGGCAGGCAACCTCTGTGACGGCCAACAATGCCAATGACCTTACTTACGTGCATGGCATCAATGAGACGCTGAAGGTGTCCCAGCTGGTTTCTCTGGATGTCTACGCCGTTCCTACCAAGAAGAACGTGAAGCCTTTCCGCACCATCAAGAAAGACACTGCCACCGTTACCGCGATCAAGGACTTTATCGATGACGATGGCAACAGATGGTGCAAGCTGTCCGCCGCGGGAGACGGATGGGTTCTGCTCAAGACCTCCGGACAGAGCGACAGCGGCAATACCGATTACACCGGCGGCAAGATCGATGTGACCGTCACGGTCACCAACGCCTATGTCAACAGACGTGCCAGTGACAGCGCTTCCAGCGCCAAGAACGGTGTCTACACCGCCGGTACGAAGCTGAAGATCATCGCTACCAACGAAGCCAAGACCTGGGGTCAGGTGGAGGAGAACGGCGTGGCCGTGGGCTGGGTCGCCCTGATGTACACCGACTGGAGTACCGTCTATGACGGTTCTAATCCCAGCGACGCCAACAACACCACGCCCATTGCCACCGCAACCGTTACCTACAACGGCTATCTGAACGCCCGCAGCGATCCCGGTGTGGACAACAAGATCGTCGGCGGCTTTGCAAAGGATACCACGGTCAATGTTTTCGAGATTCGCACGGTCAACGGTCACCGTTGGGGCCGTACCTCCTCCGGCTGGATCTGCCTGACCTACACCAGTGTTAAGATGCTCACCGACAAGAACGTTTCCGACACGGGCGTTCTGGACTACGCTTTCGAGGTCACTCTCGTGAACGCCGGCGCCGATCTCTCCACCTATGTGCAGCCCACTACCAGTTCCAACAACAGCGATACCATCAAGGCGGGTACCACGGGTCTTAAGATCACCAACGCGGCGGTTGTTGACGGCGTAATCTGGGTGAAGGCACACTGGACGGTCAAGGAGACTGACAAGAACGGTAAGACCAACGTGATTGCCAAGTCCGGCTGGGTGACCTACAATAACTTTAACCTTGTCCCGACCAAGTTCACGGTTGTCAGCGATACGCTGAACATCCGAGATGCGGCCGGCAGTCAGAATCAGTTCGTATTCAAGCTCACCAAGGGCGTGGAAGTGGAGGTTCATGAAATCAGTCTGGCCAACGAGGAAATCTGGGGCAGGATTGAGGGCTACACCTCCGGCGGCGTTAACTATGACGGCTGGATCAATCTGGCATCCAACTATGTCAAGCGTTCCAGCAAGATCACCATTGACGGCGGCACCAAGGGCGCTATCGGCACCGGCACCGTTGTGAACGCGGATTCCGTCCGTGTCCGTATGACCGGCGCTCTGTACGGTCAGGTTCTGGGCAGCATCAACCGCGGTACCAAGGTGGCCGTTCTGGAAGAGAAGGATGGCTGGTACAAGATCGACTTCGATGTTGACAACAACAAGGAGACCGACAGCTGGATTTACAGCCAGTATCTGGAGGTCAAGATGGGCGTCGTGGAGTCCGGCACCGGCAGCACCGGCGGCACCGGTACGACCCAGAAGACGGACGGCACCGGCAAGGGCATCATTGCCAACACCTACGCCGGCGTAAATGTCCGCAGCGGCGCAGGCATCGCCAACGCCATCGTGGGCAAGATTCTCAACGGCACGGAAGTGACCATCCTGGAGGTCAAGCTCGTCGGCGCCGCCAAGTGGGGCCGTGTGAAGCAGGGCTGGATATGCATGGACTATGTCACCATGATCTCCTACGACGAGATTCCCGGCAACAACAGCAATAACGGCAGCAGCGGCAACAAGGGCACCGGCGTGGACTCCTTCGACGAGGCTGAGAGAACCACCACCACCGCCGTCTACACCGGCTCTGTCAAGGCCGATACCACCGTTTACAAGACGCCCAATCCGAACCTGGCAGAGTCTGAGAATAAGGTTCGTTCCATCAGCGCGGGCGAAAACATCACCATCCATGAGCTGACGGCTGTTACCCTGGAAATTTACGAGGGTGACAAGACGGATAAGAAGAATGAGAACAACGATATCGAGACCGTTGTGAAGCAGACCTCTTACTGGGCGCGTATCAACGACGGCTGGATTAAGGATCCGGATGCGAACATCACCCTGAACGCGCTTGACGAGAAGGTTCACACCCTGACCGGCGCATCCGAGCTGAATGTGCGTGAAAACGCCGGAACCAGCTATACGAGCCTTGGCAAGCTGAAGAAGGGCGATCAGGTTCCCGTGACCAAGCTGGAAATCGTCAAGGATTCCGGCGCCAGAACCCTCACCGTTTGGGGTCGTGTGGAAACCAGCGACGGCATCGTGGGCTACTGCGACCTGAGCTACATGTCCGAGGGTGCTCTGTACGAGAAGAAGGAAGAGCCTACGACTCCGACAACTCCCTCCGCGCCCACCATCGGCAGCACCGGCAACACCGGCGACGGCGGCTTCGTGAACAACAAGGGCGGCTACAAGTACACCGGCAAGGTCATCAACACCGAGTCTCTGAATGTCCGCGTTACCGCCTCTACCGGCGCCAAGAAGGCTACCACATTGAAGAAGGGCGCCAACCTGGTGATCTACGAGACCAAGATCTCCGAGGATATGGCATGGGGTCGCTGCGACGCAGGCTGGGTCTACCTGTACTACGTTGACCTGACTCCCGCCAGCGGCAGCGCCATCGACGCCCGCGTGGTGTACACCGACAACACCATCATCTACACGGATAACGCCGCGTCCTCCGTCGCAGGCACCTATTCCAGAATGTCTGTCATCGACATTTACGAATACGTTGGCGACATGGCCCGCACCGACCTGGGCTGGGTCAGCACCGGCAATCTGCTGTAAGACAGTATCCAGAATCTCCCCGCGGGAAAAGAGCGGGGGTCATAAGAAAGTAATATCGTATTTCTCAGGAACGGCATGGCTTCGGTCATGCCGTTTCCTCTTTCATCAGCTCATTCAGCGGGATAAAGCCCACAAGGTCATAGGAAATGCGGATGTTCTGCCGCCGTTTGCCGCTGCTCTTGTCGGATATAAACTCCCTTAACAAGTTCCCGCAGAGCATAGGGCGTAAGCTCGTCCAAGTCCTTGTATTTGTGTACCCTCTGGATAAACTGCTCCAAGTTTTCAATCTGTCGTTCCTGCACTTCAATATCCTGCTGCAAGGTCTGGATTTCCACTTTAAGCTGCTCCTGCTCGGTTTCGTAGCTTCTGCTCATCATGGAAAATCGTTCATCGTTGATGCGTCCCGCCACATTGTCCTCATAGACGCGGATAAACAGGCGGTCAAGCTCTCCCATGCGCCGCTGCGCCTGTTCCAATCGCTTGACGCTTGCACAGATTTTTTCCTCGCTGGACAGCAGGAGCTTGTGTTCCATAACTGCCCGGAAGTGATTCTCATACCGTGTCACATAGAAGATGACCGCTTTCATGTGCATCCAGACCAAATCTTCCAGAACAACCGCCCGGATGAAGTGAGCCGAACAGCTTCCCGTGTTGCTTCGGTAGTTGGCGCATACAAAGTGATCCTGCCGCTTCTCAAAGTAATTGGTGGTGCAGTACCGCATTTTTGCTCCGCAGTCGGCACAGTAAACCATGCCGGAAAACAAACTGCTCTTGCCCGTTTTCGTCCTGCGGTGACGCTGCTGCCGGATCTCCTGTCCCTTGTCAAAGACTTCTTGCTCGATGATTGCCGGATGGGTGTCGTAGAAAACCGCCTGTTTGTCGAGAGGCGTTTCCCGCTGCTTCTTGTCCCAGATGGAATTGGTGTAGGTCTTGAAATTGACGGTGCAGCCCGTGTATTCCCGCCGTTCCAGGATGTGGACAACGGTGTTGGTATTCCAATGGTAGGGATCAGCGGTTTCCGGACTTGGAGTCTTGATGCCGATCTGCCGCTTATATGCGGTGGGATTCAGAACCTTTTCCTCCTGCAAGAGCTTGGCGATCTGCATCGGCCCCCGGCCCTCCATGCACAGCTTGAAGATACGCTTCACTACCATTGCCGCCGCTTCGTCCACGATCCATTTTGTTTTGTCCTCCGAGTCTTTGCGATAGCCAAAGGGAACATTGGTTGTCAGCGGTACGCCACGCTCACCCTTTGCTTTCTGCACAGCCCGGATTTTGCGGCTGGTGTCCTTGGCGAAAAACTCGTTAAACCAGTTTTTGATGCCGGCAATATCGCTGTCTGTGCTGTTGGGGTCGATGGTGTCAAAGTGGTCGTTGATGGCAATATACCGCACATTGTACTTCGGAAAAGTGAAATTGATATAAAGCCTGGTCAGTGAGGAATTTCGTCCCAGTCTGGATAGGCCTTCTTGTGTCAAGTAGGGACTAAAAAATTTTGAGAATTTATAAGCCGTTCATAGGCGGACAACCACCCGTGAACGGCTTGCATGTAAACTAAACTCATAATGAATCCAAGCAAATTCATCATGCCCTGCGAAGTTCTGTCAAATGTAGATAATCTGACAATACGATCATGGCTTACATGTAGCTTTCGACTCCGAATATCAGCCAGCATCTATATGAGGGCAGAAATTGTAGCGGCTTTTGAAAAGAATATTGATTTTTCCTGTCTAAAGTACTATAATCGGTATATACCGAAAACAGAAGGAGGATGTGTCCATGCCAAGACCGCCACGGTGCCGTCGGATTTGTGGCGTACCACAAGTTGATACCTTCTGCCCCAACGGGTGCGAGAATACCGAGCCGATCCTGCTGACGCTGGACGAGTACGAGGTCATTCGGCTGGTTGACCTGGAGCAGCAAACCCACGAGCAGTGTGCCGCGCAGATGGACATTTCCCGCTCTACCGTGCAGGAGATTTACGAAAGCGCACGGCGCAAGATCGCAGCGTGTCTTG
>OGQJ01003631.1_pt1 | contig 10265 bp, 7 predicted proteins | sample 1553161 | NCBI WGS metagenome assembly OGQJ01 (sample SAMEA2579923, study PRJEB22360) | human gut metagenome | biome: human gut; feature: human-associated habitat; material: faeces | place: Denmark | collected 2008/2010 | reverse complement strand
GTACCGCGTTAAAACTGGTGGGTGTTTTAGGAAAGGCAGCACTTGGTATTCAGGACGATGAAGCCCAAAATAAAGCAGCAGACGACCTTTTGGATGGTGAAGATACGGCAGAAGAAGGCATGGATGAAAGTGCTTATGACTATGCACTGGTTGAGAGTGAACTGGCAAATTCCATGAAGCAGATTCTGGATTATTCCCAGATAGATGAAAAGGAAGCTTCCAGATTTACCCTCATGGTTGCGCAGTATATGAATCTGCCGGACAGAAATACTTCGGACAACGATGTCAGAAAATTAAGAAAAGATATTGCAGAGCAGTTCTATCAGATTTATGAAAATGTTTTCTTACATTCATTAAAGGATACTTCTCTTAGCAGGGCAGTCGAATTGTTCCTGAATTTTGGCTTTATGGATGAGAAGGAATTTGATAAAAAGGGATTGGCGGAACTGTATTATTTCAAGCCGGACTTATCGGGTACGGGATTTTCTATTTATACCGTATATGGCTGGCTGAAAGCAATATACGAGGGAAAAAGAGAACCGTCCAAAGATGAATTTGACCAGGATTATAAAGAAAACGTAAGAAAAGAAAAGGCACTGCACCATCTGTCAGCAGCAGAAGAAACAAAGATGCTGTCTGACCAGACAGCCAAAGTGCAGTTTGAAATCCGTAATATGTTTAAGGTTATCAATCGTCTGACAACGAATGAAATTACAATTTTCAGCCCGATTCTGACACAGAGGAAGTTCAGTAAGAGCATTCAGAAGTCGTTTCTGTCAGCAAAGAAGCTTTCCGAGGCGATGCGTGCGATTATGAAGGTGGATTATTCACTGTTCCACAGAGAGCAGATGTATTATGACCCGGAAAATAAAATCGATAATATTGTAGTCATGAAACAGGTTCTTCCGGACTTTATCCTGATGCCGAATGTCGGCAGCAGAGGTGTCATGTGGCAGGATATTTCGGAAAAGAAAAGAGATACACCGGCAAGATTTGTGCTTTCTGCATTTTTCAACGGCAATCTTGAAAACAGTCTGATTAACATGGCAGCAGTTTACCGCTGGGAAATCTGCCGTACTGTACAGGGCAATTACTGGAATGATGTCCGGGAACATTCTCTTACATCCGAGTACTGCGATTATGTACAGTTTTACCGAAAGAATAAAGATCTGACGGAAGAAGCCAAAGAAAAAATCAGGGCACAGTTTAAAAGCTGTCGTAACAGTTACCGTGAAATGTTTGCAAAGGATTATGACGTATGGGTTAAATACGAATCCCAGAACTCTATCCGATTAAATAAGGTTGTGAGAGGAATTCTTTATATGTACTGTCCGTTTGCGGCAGAATATCGGAAAAAGCTTGAATCGCAGCCAATCTTTAATGCGGCATCAGCACGGTTTAACAGAGAAAATACAAAGAAAGTACGTGAGTTAAAGACATTTAATTCCAACGTATTAAAAAGAGGCGGACAGGTTACTGAAGTGTTACAGAAGAATCTGGATTTTTATGAATTAGGATAAGAAGAAGGAGAAGACAAATGTTTAGTCAGTTATTTGGTGAATATCTGGTAAGTGAAGAAGTACTTACACCGGAGCAGTTAAGAGAAGTATTGGATGAACAGGCAACAGCAAAGGTCCGTCTGGGAACGATTGCGATTGCAAACGGATATATGACACAGAACGAAACGGAAGAAGTCAATCATTTACAGACACAGTATGACAGACGTTTCGGTGATATTGCGGTAGAAAGAGGCTATTTATCAGAACGGGAAGTGGATGAACTTCTGGAGCAGCAGGGTTGCGCATTTATGAAGTTTTTGCAGATTATGTTTGAGAAAAAATATATTACTGCCAGCGAACTGGATGAATATCTTGACAGCTTTCAGACATCCAAGGGCTTTTCAAAGTCCGAAATGGAAGCGTTAAAGGAAGATGATATTGACGGGATTGTACCGTTGTTTGCATTTTCTGCAAAACCGTATGTAACTGATATTGTGGCATTGATTTTGAGAAATCTGACAAGATTTGTTACACAGGATTACTATATCGGTTCAATTAAACGTGTGACAGAAATCCGGTATCAGAGTATTATCGGACAAAAAACATACGGTTCTCATGTTATTTATACAGCATTTGTGGCAGGGGAAAATGAAGATGGACTGCTTGCGCTTGCATCCGATTTTTCAAAGGAAGAACTGATACAGGCAGACAGCTATACATATGACACATTAAGCGAACTGGTTAATATGTGCCTTGGTCTGTTTGTAACGGCAATCAGCAAGGGTGAGTTATTTGTAGATATCGACCCGCCGTTTGTCTATGAAAACCAGACACTGACCGGGGACGGATATATTGTTCCGCTTTATGTCCATGGTAAAGAGACAGAAATTTTTATTGCTGTAGACAGTGATGTTCAAATCGGTGTAAAGCCGACATCTATTGATATTCAAAAATGTGCCGACAGTGAGGTAGCAGACGGTGTTAAAAAGGTCATGATTGTAGATGATTCTGCTTTTATCCGTAAGACATTAAGAAATATTCTTGAAGAAGCAGGCTATGGTATTGTCTGTGAGGCTGTAAACGGAGAAGAAGCCGTTCAGTTATATAAAGAGTATAAACCGGATATTGTCACAATGGATATTACGATGCCGGTTATGGACGGTGTTACGGCATTGGAAAAGATTAAAGCATACGATAATACAGCAGATGTCATTATGGTGACGTCAGCCGGACAGCAGAAGAAAGTGATTCAAGCATTAAAGCTTGGGGCATATGAATTCTGCATGAAGCCGCTGGATAAGGATGAATTGTTAAAAGTATTTAAAGAACTGAATGCATAAAATACATAAAAACGGGAATAATACAGGTATTGCAAAAGTATATTTTGTAGTGCCTGTATTTTAAAATTGTACTAAATTAAGAACTATGCAAAAGAGTATTGATTTTATGATACATGAATGATATTATAATGCACGTAAGGATTGTTACAATATTGTCAAAGTTGCGATGAGCAATTTTTTTTATTTAGCAATCAGTGTATACAATGTGCAGAGATTATGCAAGGAGGAATTCAAAAATGTTACAGAAGGAACAGTGGAATGGTTTCGAAGGTAGACTTTGGAAAGAAGAAATCAATGTAAGAGATTTCGTTCAGAACAACTACAAGCCATATGATGGTGATGAAAGTTTCCTTGAAGGTCCTACAGAAGCAACAAACAAGCTTTGGGGAAGACTTCAGGAATTACAGAAGGCAGAACGTGAACACAACGGTGTTTTAGAGTGTGAAACAGAGGTTGTATCCAGTCTTACAGCTTATGGACCTGGATATATCGATGAGTCTATGAAGGATCTTGAGCAGATTGTTGGTCTGCAGACAGACAAGCCATTAAAGAGAGCATTTATGCCTTATGGTGGTATTAAAATGGCTGAACAAGCTTGTGAAACTTATGGATATACACCAGATCCTCAATTACACAAAATCTTTACTGAATACCATAAAACTCATAACCAAGGTGTTTTTGATGTTTATACACCAGAAATTAGAAAAGCTCGTCGTAATAAAGTCATTACAGGACTTCCTGATACTTATGGACGTGGACGTATCGTAGGTGATTATCGTCGTGTTGCTTTATACGGAATTGACTTCTTAATGGAAGAAAAATTAAAAGATTTCAATAACTGCGGAAGTGGATCAATGAAAGAAGACATTATCCGTAAACGTGAAGAAATTGCTGAACAGTACAAAGCATTAGCTGGTATGAAAAAAATGGCAGAAGCTTATGGATTTGATATTTCTCAACCTGCTAAAGATGCAAAAGAAGCTGTTCAATGGTTATACTTTGGATATTTAGCTGCAATTAAAACTCAAAATGGTGCTGCTATGTCAGTAGGACGTGTTTCTACATTCTTAGATATCTATATTCAAAGAGACTTAGATAATGGAACAATTACAGAAGAACTTGCACAAGAATTAATTGACCATTTCGTTATGAAATGTAGAATGGTAAAATTTGCAAGAATTCCTTCTTATAATCAATTATTCTCTGGTGACCCAGTATGGGCTACACTTGAAGTTGCAGGTTTAGGAACTGATGGACGTTCAATGGTTACTAAAAACTGTTTCCGTTTCTTACACACATTAGAAAATATGGGTCCTTCACCAGAACCAAACTTAACAGTTTTATATACAAAAGCATTACCAGAAAACTTCAAACGTTTTGCTGCTAAAATCTCAGTAGATACTAGCTCAATCCAATATGAAAATGATGATGTAATGCGTCCTGTATGGGGAGATGATTACTCAATTTGTTGTTGTGTATCAGCTACTCAAACTGGTAAAGAAATGCAATTCTTTGGTGCACGTGCAAACTTAGCTAAATGTTTAACATATGCTATCAATGGTGGTATTGATGAAAAAACTAAAGATCAAGTGGCTCCAAAATATCGTCCAATTACTTCTGAATACTTAGACTATGATGAAGTTATGGAACGTTATGACCAAATGATGGAATGGTTAGCAGATCTTTATGTTAATACATTAAACTTAATTCAATATATGCATGATAAATATTATTATGAAGCTGCACAAATGTCATTAATTGATACTGATCTAAAACGTACTTTCGCAACTGGTATTGCTGGATTCTCACATGTAGTAGATTCATTAAGCGCAATCAAATATGCTAAAGTTAAAACAATCAGAGATGAAGATGGCATCGTAGTAGATTACGAAGTTGAAGGTGACTTCCCAAGATATGGTAACGATGATGATCGTGCTGATGATATCGCTGTATGGTTATTAGGTGAATTCTTAGCTAAAATCAAAAAACATCATACTTATAGAGATTCAGAACCAACAACTTCTATCTTAACAATCACTTCAAACGTTGTTTATGGTAAAGCTACAGGTTCATTACCTGATGGACGTAAAGCAGGTGAACCATTATCACCAGGTGCTAACCCATCTTATGGTGCAGAACAAAATGGTTTATTAGCTTCATTAAACTCAGTTGCTAAATTACCATATGAATGGGCATTGGATGGTATTTCTAATACTCAAACAATCAACCCAGATGCTTTAGGACATGATGAAGGTGAAAGAGTTAATAACTTAGTACAAGTTATGGATGGATATTTTGAACAAGGTGCTCATCACTTAAATGTTAACGTATTTGGAACTGAAAAATTAATTGATGCTATGGAACATCCAGAAAAAGAAGAATATGCAAACTTCACAATTCGTGTATCTGGATATGCTGTTAAATTCATTGACTTAACTAGAGAACAACAACTAGATGTTATCGCTAGAACTTGTCATGATCATATGTAATTATTGACATAAATAAAATTAAGCAGCCTCTATAATAGAGGCTGTTTTTATAGGAGAATATAATGGAAAATATAAAAGGTAGAATTCATTCTATTGAAAGTTTTGGCTCAGTAGATGGGCCAGGAGTAAGATATATTTATTTCTTGCAAGGCTGTCCATTGCGTTGCCAATTCTGTCATAATCCTGATACTTGGGGATCACAAAAATATCAAGAGATGACTCCTGAAGCTGCCTTGAAGCAGGCTATGAAATACAAGAGTTATTGGGGTGAAAAAGGTGGAATAACAATTAGTGGTGGAGAACCATTAATGCAAATGGAATTTATATTAGAATTATTTAAACTTGCTAAGAAAGAAAATATTAATACTTGTATTGATACAAGTGGCGGATGCTTTACAAGAAGTGAGCCCTTCTTTTCTCAGTTTCAAGAACTAATGAAATATACTGATTTATTATTGGTAGATATCAAGGTTATGAATGAAGAAAAACATAAGTTGCTTACAGGAAAAGGGAACCAGAATATATTAGATATGACAAGATATTTATCTGAAATAGGAAAACCTGTTTGGATTAGACATGTTCTTGTTCCTGAAAGAAATGATTATGATGAGGATTTAGAAGAGTTAAATGAATTTATAAAATCATTAAAGAATGTTCAAAGAGTTGAAGTTCTCCCATATCATACACTAGGAACATTCAAATGGAAAGAACTCAATATTCCTTATGCTTTAGAAGGAATCAATCCACCACATCAAGAACGTATTGATAATGCAAATCAATTACTTCATACACAAGATTATCAAGGGTTTAAAGATGAAAATGAATGATGTTTATCATTCATTTTTTGTTATTTAAGAATGATACCATTATAATTACTGATTTCTTTTCAAGTATCAATGGAAAAAATAAGTTTATATGGATTTGTTAAAAGTTCTTTGTTATAAAGAATATAATTGTTAAAATATAAATAGGTGATAGATATGAGGAAAATATTATATGCTTTTATAATTCTAACTATGCTACTAGGATGTGTGCAAAAACCACTTGTAGATAATGAAAATATAAAAATTATTGTTGCAAGTGATATTCATTATTTCTTAAAAGATTATTATAAGGATTGTGAATGGTTTGAAGAAAACATGTTGTATGGAGATGGCAAAATGGTGACATATGCTGATGAAATTTTAGATGTTTTTATTCAAACGATAAAAGAGATAAAGCCCAATCTTGTTATATTAACAGGTGACTTATCTTTTAATGGTGAGAAAGGGAGCCATGAAGCTTTAGCAAAAAAACTATCTGTACTTAAAGATGATCATATTGATGTTGCAGTTATACCTGGAAATCATGATGTAGATTATATTTATGCAAAGGGTTATGGAAAAGAAGATTATTTTGATGTAGATAATGTCAATGCTGAAGAATTTAGAGCTATTTATAAAAATTTAGGTTATCAATATCAGAAACATGATGATTCATTAAGTTATCGTATTGAGTTAAATAAACACTACTCTCTATTAATGATGGATTCAACAGCTCATGAATTAACTGGTTCAGGATTAGATATTGGAGGTTATTTTACAGATTCAACAATGAAATGGTTAAAAGATCAGCTCAAGGATATTCAAGAAAATAATAAGATTCCTATTATTGCAATGCACCATAATCTTGTTAATCACAATGAATTGCTGGGAGGACGTTATACAATTAAAGATAGTGAAAAAATTGCAGAGTTGTTTCATAGTTATAAAGTCCCATTTGTTTTAAGTGGACACATTCATTGTCAGAATATAAAGGAAATCAATGGTATTTATGATATAGCATCTTCTTCAATATTAAATGCTCCTTTACAATATGGGGTTATTGAATTGAATAATCAAAAAATGAATTATCATACAGAGTCACTTAAAATTTCTAGAGATGCAAATGAATATTTTGATCTCGTGTCTTCTACACATTTTGCAGAAGATTTTGAGAGAGTCAAAGATACAAAGATAAGAGAACTTATGAAAGCAGTAATTGTGAAAGCGAATAGGTATTATTTTACTGGGAATATGAAAGAGCATAAAGATGAAATTATGAATATGGAAGGATATAAATATTATTTTCAAAAAGAAGTTGAAAAGATATCTTTTTATAAAGATTATTTAGAAAGCTTATTAAGTGATGAAGGTAATCACCAACAATTATCCATAGAGTTTGAATAAAGGCTTTTTATTTCATTTTAGACATGATAAAATAGATACGAGGTAGTTAGTTATAAAGAGGAGGAAAATTTGATGAGATTAGGAGCTATTGAAGCTGGTGGTACAAAATTCGTTGTTGCAATTGGAGACGAAAATGGAAATGTTTTAGAAAGAGATGCTTTCCCTACAACATCACCTGAAGAAACTGTACAAAATATTTTTAAATTCTTTGATGGAAAAGATATCGAAGCATTAGGGTTAGGATGTTTTGGACCTATTGATCCTGATTTAAAGAGTCCAACTTATGGATACATTACAACAACACCAAAACCAGGATGGACGAATTATAATATTGTTGGAGCAATTCAAGAACATTATCCTGGTTTACCAATTGGATTTGATACAGATGTTAATGGTGCAGCATTAGGAGAAGCATACTTTGGTGCAGCGAAAGGTTTAGATAGTGCATTGTATTTAACAATTGGAACAGGTATTGGTGGTGGAGCCATTGTTGAAGGAAATCTTGTTCATGGTTTACTTCATCCAGAAATGGGTCACATGATGTTAACAGTACGTGAAGATGATCAGTATGCTGGAAAATGTCCATACCATGGAACTTGTTTTGAAGGTTTGGCTGCTGGACCAGCAATTGAGGCAAGATGGGGAGTCAAAGGAAATGAACTTGATGAAAATCATCCTGCATGGGATTTAGAAGCATGGTATATTGCTCAAGCTTTGGCTATTTATGTTCTAACAATTTCACCAAAGAAGATTATTCTTGGAGGAGGAGTTATGCATCAAAAACAATTGTTCCCTATGGTTCATAAATATTTGCAAGAGAGATTGCATGGATATATTCAAAAAGATGAAATAACAACGGACAAAATTAAAGAGTATGTTGTTTATCCAGGATTAGGTGATAATGCAGGTGTTTGTGGGGCATTGGCACTTGCAAAAATGGCAAAAGAAAGATAAGGGAGAAATCCCTTTTTCTTTTTTGAAAAATGTGTATAATGAGATGTTGAGGTAGAGTGATAAGAAAATAGAATAAATAATGATTGATAAAATATGTTAAGACAAACTGTCGATAAAGAAAATTTCCTGGGAAATAATGATGAAATGAATGCTTTCATGTATGATTATCTTGGTTAAAGTAGAATTATGTTTAACTAGTCAATAATGCTAAGGAGCAGATATAAACTTTATATATATTTTTTATGATTGATTTAAATATAGCGAAAAAATAGAAAAGTGAGAATCATTTACATATATAAAAATGTAACAAAGAGTGCAAAGAAATATATATAGAAAGCAAACGTAACAGATAAAAACAAAGAAAGTCTATATAACTGTTTGGTCATGTCTAAATTGACAGAAAGTGACTGATTAGAACCCATATATATTGCCATTTTAGTGAAATGCAACCAATAGTTTCGGGCATTCAATCTAAAATATGTAGCCGCAACTTGATGATTTTATCTATAATATGGGTGCAAGGAGGAGAGGAATTATGAATATAGAAATTGCAAATAAATTATTACAACTTAGAAAAGAGAAAGGTTATTCACAAGAAGCCTTAGCTCAAGAATTAGGAATTAGTCGCCAGGCAGTGAGTAAATGGGAAAGAGCAGAAGCTTCTCCTGATACAGATAACTTGATTGAATTAGCAAAGTTATATGGTATTTCTTTAGATCAATTATTATTACATGAACCGACTGAAACAGAAGAAACAATATCTGATAAAACTGAAGATATGAAAGAGAGTCAAGAAGAGTATGCATATAAATATGAAGATGGGGATGAATATGTTCATGTTGGTTTTGATGGTATTCATGTCAAAGATGATGAAAGTGAAGTTCATGTTTCATGGAAAGGTATTCATGTTATTGATAGAAATGGTGATGGTGTTAATATTGGGGATAAAGGTGTTTATGTAAATGGTGAAAGAAAAGATTGGAATGATGATTGGACAGACTTTAAGCATAATAAAAAATATGATTTTCCATTTGGATCAATCTTATTTATTGGTTATTTGATTTATGGTGTAATGACAGGCATTTGGCATCCTACGTGGATTGTTTTATTGACATTACCATTATTTGATAGTTTAATTACAGCTTTTCGTAAGAGAAAATTTTCAAACTTTGCATATCCAGTTTTAACACTTATGATATTTTTATGGTTTGGTTTTGAAAATGGATTATGGCATCCTGCATGGATTGTTTTCTTGACAGTTCCTTGTTATTATGGAATCGCTCACTATATTGATTATAGATAAAACTTCATAGGAAGTTTTTTTCTTTATATGTTTTCATATAATACTATATGTCGTATAGTATTATATGAAAAGAAGGTGATAGGATGATTTTTAATACGGGTGCTGCTTTATTAGATGCAGTTGTTCTATCAGTTGTCTCTAGGGAAAAGGAAGGAACATATGGTTATAAAATAACACAAGATGTTCAAGCGGTTATTAGTGTGAGTGAATCAACACTCTATCCTGTTTTAAGAAGACTTCTCAAAGATGGCTGTTTAGAAAGTTATGACCAGGAATTTCAAGGACGTAATAGGCGATATTATAAAATTACAAGTGCGGGAATCGTTCAACTTAATATGTATAAACAAGAATGGTTTGATTATATAACAAAAATTAATAAGTTATTTGATGGGGGAAATCAAGATGGATAGAAAAAAATTTATGAAAGAACTTGAGTATCTACTTCAAGATATTAGTGATGAGGAAAGGCAAGA
>OGQJ01003608.1_pt1 | contig 10317 bp, 10 predicted proteins | sample 1553161 | NCBI WGS metagenome assembly OGQJ01 (sample SAMEA2579923, study PRJEB22360) | human gut metagenome | biome: human gut; feature: human-associated habitat; material: faeces | place: Denmark | collected 2008/2010 | reverse complement strand
CGGCACTCCAATCGCTTTGTCCCGCCCTTGGGGTACCGTTCTCTTTCGGGAAATATTGCAGACGTTCCCTCCTATTTTCACCTAATTCAATTCGTTATTTCCCCCTTCTCTCAGCAAGGTGCGAATACGCTGCCGGAGGTTAAGTTGGGCACTATCTACTTTCGCCTTCCGGGAAGGAATGAATAAATCCTTATATTTCGCTTTGGTAATCCGAAATTTCATCTTTTCCAACGATCCTGAAATATCCACTCCCGCCCGGAAAGGGATAGGAGATTTCAACAAAGAAACGTGATATTTAAAAGTCATGTCGATATTATGTTCCCCTCCCACCGCAACTTTATAACGATCCATTTCCAATAAAAACGGAAAGATTTCAATCACACCGTCTTTTACCAATAAATCAACCGAAATAGAATCGATCATATTTCGTTTTTTATTTTTAAACATCAGCATTTTAGAGATTTCAGCAAAAGTCTCCCCATCCATTAATACCAGATTATGTCCGTCCAAGTAAGCAGCTGCCCGTAGAGTAGGTAAATCAATCATAAATGTTGAATCCAGCCAGCTCTCTGCCGAAATATGAAAATCCACAACTCCCTCAAAAGATTTCAACATAGGAAAGAGCGTATCCAGTGAAGGGATTACCTGAACCAAGCTATCAATCCGGATTTCGTGCATTTTTAAAGCAAAACCGGTGTAAGCCTGCAAAGTATCCGTCGCTTTATAAATTAAAGTAGCATCCATATTGGCGGCAGAAGAACGCAATTTCAAATCTGAAACTTCAATGCATTGGTTTTTCATCACCATTTCTCCGTGTATACTATCCATCAGCAGCTTACCGAATATCATCTGGTCGATATCGGTTCTAAACGTAAAATCAATACCCGATGGCACCACAAATACGGAGCTATTTCCCTCATACCCGACAGTATCACTGACAACAGCAAGCTTATCCATATCGTCCTCTTCTGTAGATATCGATTCCTGATATCCCCTCTCGACTTTATTCATATAAGCGGTTCCCATATCCAAGGCACGCATCAGCTGATTGCAATTAATCATTTTCGACTGAACCGTAAGTTCGGCTTTAAGCTCCTCCTTTTTAAAGAATGCCCGTGTCAAGTTTGTAATACTCCCCGTCAAGCGGATATCCGATCTCCCCAAACGCATCACAGCAGAATCCAATAAAATTTGCTTCCTGTCGAAACGGATACGGGTACCCGGCATACGGATACGCAACGGGAAATAAGGCGTATAAGCCCGTAAACCTTCAAAATCAACATATCCCGAAGGAAACCATACCCGTTCATGCCGACGGCTCCTGCTGGCAGACAACTGTAAATCGCCTTTCGTAATGTTCAACCGGTTATTAAGAGCCCTTAATCGTAAACTGTCGAATTGAAACTGCGCCTCTATCCGCGGAATATCTTTATTGCGTTTACTCGGCATCAGTTTCGCCTTCGCATCCATCTGCTTCACTCCCAACAATAAAGTATCCCGTACAATAAAAAGTGTTCGTCCAATATGTAATCCGGAATTTACGGTCGCAATAGCCGTAGTATCCCGTAAAGGAGTGGTCTTCAATGTCAGGTAAGTCGTATCCATCAACAACCTTACTTTATTCTTCACGTGAATATCCAAACCGGAATACCCTACAATGCCATTCAAGAAATCAACGCCCTGTATAACGTTCTCATTTTTCCGATTGGTAGCAAAACCGATTCCTGCGGATTTTATATTCATTACAATACTGTCCTATCTGCTGATCTGGGCGGTTGCCATGATTGTGTTCTGGTTCTTTACAAGCGGAAGTGATGCTATGGGTTATAGTTTGATGTTCCTTTGGATTATTCTTCCTGTAACTACATTCGTTGTGTCCATTGTTATCGGCAAAAATGACTTTTGGAAAAAAGGAAAATGGGCATTCACCCTTTTCTTCGGAGTGATGTATATGCTGGCTGAATACGGAACATTTAAAATGGCAAACAAAATTGCTTTTGACAAGCTGAATGCACCGGATTGGGGAATGATTGTAGCCGGTGCAATAATTTCTGCAATCGGTATGCTCTTAGGTTCGTTGTGTAACAAGAAGCGTAACAAGCAGAAGAATCAGGATATTTAATGTAGGGCGAATATGAACAAGTTTAGAACAGTTGTATCTATTTTGTGTGGAGTTGCAGGATTGTTCCTTGGAGCCTCGCTTAACAATGCTATTGGTGGATGTATCCTTGGCGTTTTGATTTCTGCGTTACCCCAAGATCAAAAAAGGAAATTGCCGAATATCTCAGAATGGCATCTGTGTCATATTGTATAAAACGTTATGTAGACCCTCTGGTCGATGACGGTATACTCGCCTTAGCAGAACCGAAATCCAAACGGAGCCACACGCAGAAATATTTTACTGTGAAATAAATTGTATAAAACACAAGCCTGCACGGAACGATTTTTGTTCGTGCAGGCTTTAACATTCATTTCAATACGGCTTTTTAAGCAAGGTTTCTTTAAGCGAACAATACTTATCCGCCCAGCATACCAGCCACGCTTCCTTACTTCTCGGAAGCCTTGTAAGTGTCAGCGGCCACATATGATTTATTATTATCCCACGCTCTTTTACCGTCAGAGAAAACGTGTTCCTTGCATTACGTTCGGCGGTCACGGGATGTGAAAATCCGTGCAGACCGTCCCTTGTGAATGCACCCTCGTGCCAGTCATAGAGGAAGAAATCGTGCAGAAGCGCACCTTTTACAAGCGCCTCGATATTTATCTTCAGCTTAAGCCTCTTTGCATACATATAAGCATACAGGCAGACCATAAGGCAATGCTCATAGGTAGAAACATCGCCGTGCTGAACATACTGCTTCATCTGCTGTACCTTTTCGTTTGCAAGTATCTTTCTTGCTGTTTTTATAAATCTGCGGTCATCGTCTGTAAGCACAAACGTATTCTTATCTGTCATCATTCTCATCATCGCCGTTATACTCGGCAGAATCCTCTTCTTTTTTTTCACCGGTTCTTGCTTTGAAGCCCGGAATGCGTGACGCAATCACATCAAAGCGCATAATATGAGTGCTTATGTTGCTTATGCTGAATGTGCTTCTCAGCTTATCGACATCGATCTGCTTTCTTGCCGTGCTGAGAAAATCAATCGCCATAACCAGCGATATGACCGTACCTGCAATACATATAAAACGATACGGCAGATTGTTAAGCACATACAATGTAATGTCCGAAACAACGTATGTAACGAACAATCCCATTACTCCCCAGAAAAGCGAGGACACCAGCGATATTCTGTTTTTATAGGTTATCCTGAACATACTGTAATCCCAGAACTGCTTACCGAACATGGTTTCCATAAGCCAGCCCGTGAAGTATTCAAGCGCCGTGCAGGCAATAAGAGCCACAAAGAAAACCTGAAATCCGTTATCTCTGAACGGATGACAGATAAACAGAAGGAGCAGTCCGCCGACACCATATATAGGAATATAGGGACCTCTGAGAAAGCCTCTGTTTATCGGCCGTCTGTGATACAGCGACTCGATAGTCGATTCCTGCACCCAGCCTGCCATACAATACATACAGAACGTAAATAGCCAATATTCAATTCCGAAATGTTCCATATTATTCTCCGATTTATAATCAATATTATGATGCTGTTCTGTTTAAAATTCTGTCTTTGGATATTGCATTTTCCGCCACAATATCCTATACTCCGATTTTATTATATAATATCTGTTAATTAAAGTCAATTAAATAAATCGCCGTTTGCCGATATGAAATGATTTTTTGTGAAAACTGTCGAATGCGGATAACCCTCAGGAACAAAAATCGGTAAAGTTAACATTCAGTTAATAAACGAAACCCCGACCTTTCAAAAGTCGGGGTTTTACGTTCAATTCAGATGTGCGTCAGTCGATCTCAACCATAACCTTCTGGTTGTATCTTACTGCTCCTGCACGCATAATGGTACGGATAGCCTTAGCTATTCTTCCCTGCTTGCCTATTACACGTCCCATATCATCGGGAGCAACGTGCAGATGATAAACAACAGTTCCGTCCTCTTTAGGCTCGTCAACTGTTACCCGGATGGCGGACTTGTCATCTACAAGGTCTTCCACCATAGCGATAAGCAATTTTTCCATTTTATTTTCCTTTCAGAAACAGCGATTACTTTTCAGCAGCAATCTTAAGAAGCTTCTTAACTGTATCTGTGGGCTGAGCGCCGTTAGCGAGCCACTTGTCAGCCTTTTCCTTGTCGATAGATACAACAGAGGGTTCCTTTGTAGGATCGTAGTAACCGATTTCCTCAATGAAACGTCCGTCTCTGGGGTAACGTGAATCTGCAACTACAACTCTGTAGAAAGGAGCCTTCTTAGCGCCCATACGTCTTAATCTGATCTTTACCATTTTGTTCACCTCATAAAAAATTTAAGTTTTAGTTTTTATAATCAAAGTGTATTGTCAAGCATTAATTGTCAACCACTATGAATTACCTGTAATTCTGAACGGCTTACATCGGGAATCCGCCCATACCGTTCATTCCACCCATTCCGCCCATAGGGAACTTCGGGAACTTGCGTTTTTTGCCGCCCTTAAGTCCCATCTGCTTCATCATCTTCTGCATACCGTCAAACTGCTTGAGAAGCTGATTTACATCTTCGACCTTTGTGCCGCTGCCCGCCGCAATTCTGCGCTTACGCTTTGCGTCAATGATAGAGGGCTTTTCACGCTCTTTTTTCGTCATTGATGAGATAATAGCCTTAGTGCGATACATTCTGCGCTCGTCTATATCTTCTTCCTTGACCTTTCCCGCAACACCGGGAATCATCTTTATAAGAGATGAGATGCTGCCCATCTTCTCGATCTGTTCAAACTGTGCGTACAGGTCGTTCATATCGAACTTGTTTTCCTGCAGACGCTTTGCCAGCTTTTCCTGCTCCTTCTCATCAACATTTATCTTTGCCTTTTCGATGAGTGAAAGCACATCGCCCATACCGAGTATTCTGTCAGCCATACGGTTGGGGTGGAACTGCTCAAGGTCGTCCGTCTTCTCACCGACACCTGCAAACTTTATCGGCTTGCCTGTAACCGAGAGAACCGACAGAGCCGCACCGCCTCGTGTATCACCGTCCAGCTTTGTAAGGATAACGCCTGTAATGTCAAGCATATCGTTGAACGATTTTGCAACGTTTACAGCATCCTGACCGGTCATAGAGTCAACAACGAGCAATATCTCATTCGGCTGAACCTCAGCCTTTATATCCTTAAGCTCGTTCATCAGGTCTTCATCTATATGCAGACGGCCTGCGGTATCAAGGATAACAACGTCAAAACCGTTGTCCTTTGCGTATTTTATCGACTCTTTCGCTATCTTCACGGGATTTGTCTGTCCCATCTCAAATACATGAGCGTCAACCGAAGCGCCGACTACCTTCAACTGATCGATAGCGGCAGGACGGTAAATATCGCAGGCAACTAAAAGCGGTCTTCTGTTCTGCTTTTTAAGATACTTTGCAAGCTTTGCGGTATGCGTTGTTTTACCTGCACCCTGAAGACCGCACATCATAATAACGCACGGAGGCTTAGATGGGAAATCAATCCTTGCCGTATCCGTACCCATAAGCTGTATCAGCTCATCATGTACTATATCTATTACCTGCTGTGCGGGAGTAAGGCTGTTCATTACCTCACTGCCTACAGCACGTTCACTTACCTTTGCAACGAAGTCCTTTACTACAGGGAAGCTGACATCCGCTTCAAGCAATGCCATCTTGACCTCACGCATAGCTTCCTTTACATCTTTTTCATTCAGCTTACCGTGATTTTTCAGCTTGCTGAATACTTTTCCGAGCTTGTCCGAAAGTCCTTCAAATGCCATCAGCCAACCTCCTCTTTATATCGCATTCTTTATATCTTCTATAATAGATTTCATTTTCTCTTTTTCATCGGCACTGCCGACATTCTCATCTGTAAGAGCTGTCAGCTTATCGCATAAATCGCAGACATTGCGGTACTTTTGTGCAAATCCGAGTGTTTCCTCAAGCTGAGTGAGATATTCCTCCGCTGTGCGTATGCACTTGTGAACACCCTGTCTTGTGATGCCCATATTCTCGGCAATCTCGGAAAGCGACAGATCCTCGTCATAGTAAAGGCTGAGCGTATCATATTGCTTTTCGGTAAGCATACTGCCGTAGGTATCGAGCAGTATTGCGTTTTCGATATTCTTTGACATTTTGCCGCTCCTTTGTCCGTCCGTATTTTCCTTAACAGTCATACAGACTTACCCACGCTCCGATTTTCTTGCGTCCTTTGTATGCTCCTTTGTCCGTCCGTATTCACGGTAACAGTCATACTGACTTAAGCGATTCACTGCCGGCTTACAAGCCGTAAATCGTGCAAACCTTTTTGTTGTGCCGTTTTAAGCGGTGTAATGCTGTTTTGGTTTACAGCCACCTGATATATTATACACAAAGAGAGCCGCTTTGTCAAGTAAAATCTGAAAATTTCTTATAAATACTTGACTGCAAACCGATTTAGCGGTATTATATACTCATAACCGACAAGGAGCGATCATTATGATAATAACAACTCTTACCTGTATGTGCGTCGACATATTCGACAATACGATAATGCCCGGAGGCGAATCGCTTAATTTCGCCGCAACAATATCACGGCTTACAGATGCGAAGGTTTATATAATCGGTGCTGTTGGAAATGACAGCTACGGTAAAACCGTCCTTGACAGCATAAAAGATTTCAACATTGACAAAACCCATATCAGAACGGAAAACGGAGATACCGCCTCGAACCGCACCTACCTCACCCCTGACGGCGACCGTTATTATAAAGACGATTCGTGGAACGGCGGAGTGTTCTCAAACTTTGCCCTGTCTGCGTCTGACAGGAAATTATTGCATTCGTCGGATATGGTGCATACCACCTTTTCCGGACCGAATTTCAACGATGTAATAGACTGCTGCCGTGAAAAGCGTTTTCCGCTGAGCGTTGATTTTGATATTTGCAGGGATTTTGACACGATAGAAAAATACCTTGACTGCATATCGCTTTTGTTTATAAGCGGAGATGAACCTACGCTTGAAAAAGCGAAACAGCTTTCCTCAAAATATCCCAATACGGTCTTTATCGTAACGCTCGGAGAAAACGGAAGCACCGCTTTTTCAAAAGGCACGGCTTATCATTGTGCCGCCGCTGAGGTATCCGAAGTAACAGATACCACCGGTTGCGGCGACAGTTATCAGGCGGGCTTTATAGCAAGCTATCTTGCTGACGGGAACATAGAAACGGCTATGAGTAAAGGCTCGCAGACAGCCGCACAAACACTTTCGTTCATCGGAGGATTCAGATATTGAAATACGGCGGAAAAGCTTTTGCTTTTCCGCCGTCATTATTTTATATGCTTATTTCGACCGATACGCACCTTCCGCCGTACAGCTTCTCGCTTAGCTGTGTCGGCTGTGTGAAGCCTGCGTACAACGTATATCTGCCGCTTCTTACCGCTCTTACGCCGTTATCGTCAACCGTTTCAAACGCACCTTCGGGAATATTGATGCTTATCGTCCTGCTTTCCCCGTCAAACAGAGAAACACGCTCAAATGCGCAAAGGCTGTGATTTTTCACCCCGTTTTCGCTCTTTATATAGACCTGCAGAACGTCCTCCGCACTTCTGCTTCCCGTATTGGTAACATTAACGGTCAGCGTATTGTCCTTGTACGAAACATCGCCGCATTCAAAGTGCGAATAGGTAAGTCCGTAGCCGAAAGGATAAAGCACGTTGCTTTCATCGTCACAGAAGCGATATGTCCTGTTCTTCATTGAATAGTCGGTGAAATCGGGTAACATATCCGCCGATTTGTAGAAAGTGACCGGGAGCTTGCCGGACGGTGAAACCTCCCCGAAAAGTATCTCTGCAAGTGCCTTTCCGCCGTACTGACCCGGATACCACGCATTTATAAGAGCGTTTCCCTCGCATTCGGTGTTCACACTGCTTCCTGCCGCAAGAACTATTATAAGCGGCTTTCCCGTACCTTTCAGCTTCTGCAGAAGAACACGCTGAACCTCGGGCAATCTGAGATCTGGCTTATCCCCCGATGCAAACTCGTTTCCTGTGTCGCCCTCCTCGCCCTCAAGAGTAGCGTCAAGTCCCACACATACAACAGTGACATCCGCCGCCTCGCACGCCGCAACCGCTTCGGCATATCTGTCGCCGGGCAGTGCAAGGCCCTGCGTTCTGTCACGGAAAAGCTGACAGCCCTCCGCATAATATACCCTGCCGTCAAATGCGTCCTGTATTCCCTCAAGGAATGTAACGCTTCTGTCGGGCGTACCGTTATAGTTTCCGAGCAATGCCGCACGGCTGTCCGCATTCGGTCCTATTACGGCTATCGAGCTTATCCTGCTTTTGTCAAGCGGAAGTATGCCGTCATTATGCAAAAGCACCATTGATTTCTCCGCCGCTTCAAGCGATAACGCTTTATTGCCGTCACAGGCGATAATATCAAACGGCAGGTCGTCAAACTCGTTATCGTCAAGCTGTCCGAGCCTTATTCTTGTCCGTAATGCGTGAATGCAGGCAGTGCGTATATCCTGCTTTGTTATAAGCCCTTCTTCAAGCGCCGCCAGAATATGCAGATATGTGTTTCCGCAGTTAACGTCACAACCTGCTTTCAGCGCCATTGCCGCAGACTGCGGTGCTGTGTCGGTGATTTTGTGGGTAGTATGAAAATCCCTTATCGCCCAGCAATCCGACACAAAATAACCGTCAAAGCCCCATTCACGCAGTTTTCCCATCAGCTTTTCAGACGCACACGAAGGCTCGCCGTTCACCCTGTTATATGCGCCCATAACACCTTCGACCCTGCCCTCTTTTACAAGCGCTTTGAATGCAGGCAGATAGGTTTCTTCCATATCCTTCTCGCTTACTCTTGCGTCAAACTCGTGGCGGAGCGACTCGGGACCGCTGTGTACCGCAAAATGCTTTGCACAGGCGGCGGCTCTGAGGTATTCTTCTTCTCCCTGTATGCCCTTTACGAAGCTCACACCGAGCCTTGAAGTCAGGTACGGATCCTCGCCGTAGGTTTCATGCCCTCTGCCCCAGCGTGGGTCACGGAATATATTTATATTCGGCGCCCATAATGTAAGGCCTTTATATATGTCGGTATCGCCGTGCTTTGCGGCGCTGTTGTACATTGCCCTCGCTTCTGTGGAAATCACCTCACCGACACGATACATCATATCCTTGTCGAAAGCCGCCGCAAGTGCAATAGCCTGCGGAAAAACCGTAGCCGTTCCTGCTCTTGCCACACCGTGAAGCCCCTCGTTCCACCAGTTATAAGACGGAAGCCCTGCCTTTTCTATGGCAGGTGCGTCATATTTCAGCTGCTGTGCCTGTTCCTCCGTACTCAGCGTATCGGCAAGTGCCGCCGCTCTATCGTAAGCCGATAATTGTTTATCCTTATATCTTTCCATAAATTACTCCTTGAAATCCGGTTTGCCGTACTGTTAAGTTGATTTTATCATATCTTACGGCAAGTTTCAAGATGATTTCAATGCAAAATGCACGGTTAAAAAAATAATAGCCCCGCCGTAAAGGCGGAGCTTCATTTCTGATAGCATCGCAACTGCTCCTATTTGTTATAAGTTTGTTATAAGCTGTAAGAAAAATATCTTCTTCCGTGTTCCTCTTCTGCACCGATCTTATTGTAAAAATTGATCGCAGGCTCGTTCCAGTCAAGGCAGCTCCACTCGATATATGAAAATCCGTCCTGCTTTACAAATTTCTCTACTTCAGAAAAGAACTTTGTTCCAAGTCCGTTCCTGCGTTTTTCCAGCTTTAAAAACAGATCTTCAAGATGCACTCCTGCCTTTGCCGCAAACGAGGCGAATACGGGGTAATAAATAGCATAACCGACCGGCTCGCCGCTTAATTCTGCGATAAGCGCAGCAGCTATGTTCTTTTCAAAGAGAAGATAACGCAAATCCTCCTGTGTAGCAGTCATATCCTGCGGTCTTTTTTCGTATGTGGCAAGACCTTTTATCAGGTTTTCTATAAGGCTTATGTCGTTTTCGGTCGCTTTTCTGACAGTAAATTTATCGTTCATCAAAAATCCTCCTGCTTATATAGATTTATTATAGCGGGTTTTTGTGTTCAAGTCAATTGTGACTTTATGTCTGAACATCCGTATAGCAGAAAAACCCTTTGAGAAAGGGAGTTATCCTCTCTCAAAGGGCAACCTGACAAACTGGAATTTGACACTTTGTATTTATCGAGAATACTCTTGAAACCATTTTGCAAAGCGT
>OGQJ01003598.1_pt1 | contig 10333 bp, 7 predicted proteins | sample 1553161 | NCBI WGS metagenome assembly OGQJ01 (sample SAMEA2579923, study PRJEB22360) | human gut metagenome | biome: human gut; feature: human-associated habitat; material: faeces | place: Denmark | collected 2008/2010 | reverse complement strand
GGAAAACCTGAAGAAGCGTCTGCATGCGGAGGCCGAAACGACCAGGAAATACCGCATCCAGAGCTTTGCGCTGGAGCTGCTGCCGATCCTGGATTCCATGGAGCGGGCGCTGGCGGTGCCCAGCGAGGATGAGCATATCCAGAATTATGTCAAGGGCTTTGAGATGATCCACAACCAGCTGGTGGCCATCCTGGAAAAAGAAGGCGTGAAAGAGATCGAGGCACTGAACAAGCCGTTTGACCACAACTATCACCAGGCGCTGATGCAGGAGCCGGTGGAAGGCGTGGAAAGCGGGATCGTCGTCGAAGTGCTGCAGAAAGGATATATGTTGAAGGACCGCGTGCTGAGAGCAGCGCTGGTCAAAGTGAGCGAGTAAGTTAAAGGAGGAATTCATATGAGCAAGATTATTGGTATTGACTTAGGTACGACAAACTCTTGTGTTGCCGTCATGGAGGGCAAGGAATGCAAGGTCATCACGAACCCGGAAGGAAACCGCACGACTCCTTCAGTGGTCGCATACAAGAACGGAGAGCGCATCGTCGGTGACGCCGCAAAGCGTCAGGCGGTGACCAACAAGAACACGGTCTCTTCCATCAAGCGTCTGATGGGCACGAGCGAAAAGGTAGAAATGGAAGGAAAGCAGTATACGCCGCAGGAAGTCAGCGCGATGATCCTGCAGTATCTGAAGGCATATGCGGAAGACTATCTGGGCGAAAAGGTCGAAAAGGCGGTCATCACGGTGCCGGCTTACTTCAACGACGCGCAGCGTCAGGCGACGAAGGATGCCGGACGCATCGCCGGACTGGAGGTCGAGCGCATCATCAACGAGCCGACCGCAGCAGCGCTGGCTTATGGAATCGACAAGACCGACAAGGAACAGAAGGTCCTCGTTTATGACCTGGGCGGAGGTACGTTCGATGTCTCCATCCTGGAACTGGGCGACAACGTGGTGGAAGTGCGCGCCACCAACGGCGACACCTTCCTCGGCGGCGAAGACTTCGACCAGCGCGTCATCAACTACCTGGTGGAAGAATTCAAGAAGGAAAACGGCATCGATCTGAGAAACGATAAGATGGCGATGCAGCGTCTGAAGGAAGCAGGCGAAAAGGCGAAGAAGGATCTCTCTTCCATGGTGCAGACACAGATCTCCCTGCCGTTCATCTCTGCCGGCGCAAGCGGACCGCTGCACTTTGAAGCGAGCCTGACCCGCGCGAAGTTCGACGAGATGACCAGACATCTGGTCGAGCGCACGATGGGGCCGTGCAAGCGTGCCCTGGCCGACGCGCACATGGGGCCCGGCGACGTAGGCAAGGTGCTCATGGTGGGCGGGTCGAGCCGCATTCCCGCCGTCAAGCGCGCGGTACGCGAGCTCGCGGGCAAGGAGCCGTCCGAGTCGATCAATCCCGACGAGTCCGTCGCGCTCGGCGCCTGCCTGCAGGCCGGCGTGCTGGCCGGTGACGTGGGTGGTCTGCTACTGCTCGACGTGACGCCGCATTCGCTCGGCATCGAGGTCGTGGGTGATGTCATGTCGGTGCTCATCCCGCGCAACTCGACGCTGCCGACCACGAAGAGCGACATCTACACGACGGTCTCGCCCATGCAGACCACCGTCGAGATAAACGTGCTGCAAGGCGAGAGCCCTAAGGCGAGCGAGAACACGTCGCTGGGCAAGTTCATGTTGGGCGGCCTGCGCCTGGGGATGAAGAAGCCGCAGGTCGAGGTCACCTTCGAAATCGACGCCAACGGCATCGTGCACGTCACGGCACGTGACCTCGAGACCAACAAGGCTGCCAACATCTCGATCGAGGGTTCGTCGAACATGTCGCAACGCCAGATCGAGGCTGCGACCAAGCGCCTCACGGACGGCAGGTAACGACTCGGCATCAGCAGAGCGCGTGGGCGAAAACGCTCCTCGCTCGTGTATGATGAAAATGAGACAACGTCTCTGAGCAATTGTCTCATTTTATGACGGTACCGGATGATAATGGGACAAGTGACCTGTCCATTTGTCCCGTTTTCGAAGAGAGAGCGAGCGCATGGAAAAGAACGTGAAGAAGACGGTCGTCATTCCGCTGATCATCACGATCGTGGTCATCGGAATCCTCTACTACGTGACGATCCCGCCCATCAACATCCAGAGCGTGCAGTTCTGGAACTTCCTGATCTGGTGCCTCATCATCATCGCCGTGTGCTTTGGCATCCCGCGTGCGCATGATGCGTCGACCAGCTTCATCTCCGATTTCATCGAGGGCATCAACCGCGAGGGTCTCGGCTACATCTTCAAGTTTCGCGAGCGCCGTGCCGCGCGCAAGCAGGCCAAGGCCGATGGCGACAAGTCGGCCGTGCCCAAGCGCAGCTGGCTGTTCTGGATCATCGCGGTCGTCATCTTCCTCTTCCTCGGCATCTTCGTCGGGCAGATCGCGAGCTCCCCGCTCTTCAACGCACGCGCGTATTCGGGTCTGCTCGAGGTCAAGGAAGGAAACTTTGCCGAGGACATCTCCGAGATCTCGATGAAGAGCGTGCCGGTCGTCGACCGTGACACGGCCGTGCGCCTCGGTTCGCGCACCATCGGCGAGATGAGCGACCTGGTCAGCCAGTTCGCCATCGACGAGGGACCGGATGCCTACACGCAGATCAACTACGAGAGCCAGCCCTATCGTGTCTCGCCGCTCATCTACGCCGACCCCATCAAGTGGATCATGAACACGTGGGAGGGCCTGCCCGGATTTGTCACGGTCAACATGGCCACGCAGGACACGCAGCTCGTGCGCCTGCCCGAGGGCCACTACATGCACATCTCCACGGGCGAGCACTTCAACAACTACCTGTACCGCTACGTGCGTTTCCAGTTCCCGTTCGAGATCTTCGGCGAGGCTGCCTTCGAGCTCAACGACGAGGGCGAGCCGTACTGGATCGTGCCCACCGTCAAGATGCGCATCGGGCTGTTTGGCGGCGAGGATTACGATGGCGCCATCCTCGTGAACGCCTGCACGGGCGAGACCACCAAGTACGACCTCGCCGACGTGCCCAATTGGTGCGACAAGGTCTTCACCGCCGACCTCGTCTACGAGCAGCTCGGCTACTACGGCAAGTATCGCTCGGGCTTCATCAACTCGCTCATCGGCCAGACCGGCGTGCTCGTGCCCACGGGCTCTCCCGCGCCCGGCTTGTTCAACAACGACAGCTCGTCATCGTCGGGTGTCGGTGGTGGTTACAACTACCTGGCGATCAACGATGACGTCTACATGTACACGGGCATGACGAGCGCCAACAGCGATGAGTCGCTCGTCGGCTTCGCGCTGGTCAACCTGCGCACCAAGGAGCCGCGCTACTACACGTGCGCGGGTGCGACCGAATCCTCGGCCATGTCGTCTGCAGAGGGCCAGGTCCAGCAGATGAGCTACAACGCGACCTTCCCGCTGCTGCTCAACATCGCCGACCGTCCCACGTACTTCCTGTCGCTCAAGGACGCGGCGGGCCTGGTCAAGATGTACGCGTTCGTCGACGTGCAGCAGTACCAGATCGTCGGTACGGGCTCCACGGTGGCCGACGCGCAAAACGCCTACATCGCGGCGCTCACCAACGATGACCAGGTCGAGATCGACGAGGGCGCCATCGTCGAAAGCGGCATCCTGCCTTCGGTCGACGGACAGATCGAGGCCATCGAATCCGTGGTCTTCGACGGCAACACGCGGTACTACTTCAAGCTCGCCGGTGATCCGAAGATCTACATCGCGAGCATTTCGGCCAACGAGAACATGCCGTTTTTGGGGCCGGGGTCACGGGTGTCGGTGATGTACACCGAGAAGGACAACATGCGCGAGGTCACGGCGCTCACGCTGCTCTGACCTGCGCGATTAGACAGTGGTTGACGATGAGACGGCGTCCCTGAGCAACTGTCTCATCGTCTCATAGGCCGATGCGGGGGCTTCCCTTCTGGGGAAGCTCCTCGTCTTTGAAGAGCGTCTTGACGATGCCGGGCGCGAGGTCGGCGGCCGGGACGCTGGTCGAGTAGATCATCGAGTGCGAGATGCAGCTATCGCGGCATAGGCGGCAGTTCACGCAGAGCGAGGGCCGGAACGTGAGCGTCGCGCGGCGCTCGTCATCGACGTGGTACTCGAGCGCCTGGGTCACGCACATGCGCGCGCAGGCGCCGCAGTGCTTGCAACGATTGGGGTCGATGTCGACCGATGCCCAGAAGCGCGTGCAGATGGTCGCGCCATCTGGATGAGAGCCGATTGCGTCGAGCATCCTGAGCAGGCGCACGCTACGGTAGCTATCGGTATCGAAGCGCTCGTCGGGACTCATGATGATCTGCGCATCCGGATCGGGGGCGGCCTCGCCCGTGAGGTTGCCGATGGCGGAGCTCACGGCATGCCAGGCGTATTCGACTGCCGAGGCTCCGGCTTGCTCGAACGCCTCGCGACGGTCGGAGGTGATGACATGCGTTTGCGTTTGCGGCTTGTCAAGTACGAGGGTGGGCGGAACCTCATCGAGCGTGGCGAAGGTACCGGGTATCTTCCACAGGTCGAGTAGCTCGCGCGTGCTGCGAACCATCTCCTCGAAATAGGGTTGCTCACAATCGACATCGCATCCCTCGCAGCTGGGGGTGAAGAGGATGACGCGCTTGAACTTGAGTGCGAACATGCCGGTGATGAGATATTCGTCGAGATAGTTGAGGCACGGCAGCACGACGACGCGGTTCGTGTCGACGGCCGCTGCTCGGGCATGGCGCTCGCAGATGAATGCGGCGCTGCCGGCGTTGCGCTCGGCCGAGATGCGGGCCTGACGCACGATTTCGGTAGCCGACGGCGCGGTCGTGCTCATGGCCGATGTCGGGCACGCGCACACGCAGGCACCGCAGTTGGTGCACAGCTCCGAGTCGATCGCGAGATGACCGAGCGAGCGCTTGACGGCATCGTGCTGGCAAGCTGACAGGCAGCTGCGGCAGCGTGAATGCCAGTTGCGGATGTAGACGCAGCGCTTGGGCACGACCGAGATCGAGGTCGCGGCGAGTTTGTCCGAGATGCTCTCTATGGTGTCGATCTTGCTCATGGGAGGAATTATAGCGCGCTATCGCATCTTCGAATCCTTGCCGTATAATCAACGATTCGTGTGATGTTTCGAGCGAAAGGCTTCTTCGTGCACAACCGTCCCGAGTTTCCCAAGCGCGCCGTCGTCACGGCGGGCATGCCCTACGGCAACAAGGGCCTCCACTTTGGCCATATCGCCGGCGTCTTCGTGCCGGCCGACGTCTACGCCCGCTTCCTGCGCGACCGCATCGGTGCAGGTAACGTGCTGTTCGTGAGCGGTACCGATTGCTTCGGCTCGCCCATCAACGAGGGCTACCGCAAGCTCGTCGAGGCCGGCGACTTCGACGGGACCATCGCCGACTACGTGCAGATGAACCACGACGCGCAGAAGGCCGCGCTCGACGCCTACGACATCAGCCTCGACATTTTCGAGGGAAGCGGCATCGGGCTTTCCGGCGTCAAGCAGCAGGAGATGACTGACGCCTTCATCACGCGCCTCTATGATAACGGCTGGCTCGAGAAGCTCTCCACGCCGCAGTTCTACGATGCGCAGGCGGGCACCTTCCTCCACGGCCGGCAGGGCATCCGGCGTTGCCCGGTGCAGGGCTGCAAATCCGAGAAGGCCTACGCCGACGAGTGCGACTTGGGCCATCAGTATGATCCGGTCGACCTCATCGCGCCCAAATCCGCGCTCACGGGCCAGACGCCCGAGATGCGCGAGGTGAGCAACTGGTACTTCGAGCTGCCGCGCTTCCACGACCTCATCGCCGCGCACATCGAGCAGGTCGCCGGCATGTGCGGCACGCGTCGCGTGCTCGTCGACGAGGTCGAGTCGTTCCTCGCACCGCCCATCATCTACATCCAGGAGAAGTTCGCTGATGACTTCTCCGCCATCGAGGCGGAGCTGCCGTCGCACTCCGTGCTGCCTGCCGAGAAGGGCAAGAGTTCGTTTGGTGTGGAGTTCGCGAGCATCGTCGAGCGCGAACGCGCCGTCGAGGTCATGCATGCTCACGGCCTGCGCTTCCGCACGGGCAAGACGCTCGTGCCCTTCCGCCTGACCGGCAACATCGAGTGGGGTGTGAAGGCACCGGACCTGGACGGGACCTTGCCGGACGCCACGGTGTGGTGCTGGCCGGAGTCGCTGTGGGCGCCCATCGCGTTCTCGCAGGCGGCGCTCGAGGAGAGCGGCCGCGATGCGGCGGACTGGCGCGCATGGTGGTGCTCGGATGACGCGAAGGTCTACCAGTTCATCGGACAGGACAACATCTACTTCTACGGTGTCGCGCAGACGGCGCTATGGCAGGGGACGCAGATGGGCCATGAGCCGCACGTCGATGGCACCGGCGACGAGTTGCGCCAGACGACGCTCGTTCCCAACTACCACATCCTCTTCATGGGCAAGAAGGCCTCGAGCTCGGGTGCGATCAAGCCGCCCATGGCAGCCGAGCTGCTCGACCATTACACGTCCGAGCAGCTGCGGGCGCACTGGATTTCGCTCGGCCTGGGCATGAAGCCCGCGAGTTTCTCGCCCAAGGTGCTCGACCCGAACGCCAACGAGAAGGCGCCCGACCCCGTTCTCAAGGAGAGCGCGCTGCTCACCAACATCTTCAATCGCATTGCACGCTCGTGCTTCTACACGGCGCAGAAGCACTGCGACGGTCGTCTGCCTTTGGGTGGGCCGAGCGAGGACGTGCGTGCCGCGTGCGAGCGGGCGGTGCTCGTCTACGAGGAGCACATGGCTTGCTTCGAGATGCACGCGGTGATGGCGCAGATGGACGAGTTCTTGCGTGGCATCAACAAGTGGTGGGCGAGCGAGAGCCGCACCGCGCTTGCCGAAGACGCGCCCGAGGGTGCCGTCGAGGTGCTGTTGCGTGACGCCTTCCATTATCTGCGGTGCGCAACGTTGCTCATGCATCCCATCGTTCCGCGTGGCTGCGAGCTCATCTTCGAGCATCTCGCCATCGAGCCGAAGGACGGCTCGTGCACGACGCGGGACGCCGGCTTCTTCAACTGGTGCCATGTCTTCGAGCCCATCGACTTCTGGGCCACCGACGAGGAGCGCGCCGCGGGAAGCAAGGTGCTCGAGGAGCTACCGCCGCGCTTCGACTTCTTCGAGAAGCATCCCAGTCAGTACGAGGATATGGCATAATACCGGTCACGTGCCCGAGTGGCGGAATGGCAGACGCGACGGTCTCAAAAACCGTTGTCCTCTGGGCGTGTGGGTTCGACTCCCACCTCGGGCACCAGCAGACGATACGCGGGGCAGCGAAAGACTGCCCCTTTTGCTATTTCGCATGAGGAAGCGAGGAGCTTCTGATGACCAACCAACACGGACACGACGACGCGGACAAGCACGAGGACTTCTCCGACACGCCCATCATTCCCGGTCCCGACAATCCCGATCCAGACGGGCTGTTCATCGCCGAGGTGCAGGGTCGTAACAAGCGTCTGCGCCAGCTCATCCAGTTCACGCACTCGTCCACCAAGGCCGCGGCGATCATGCTCCTTGCCGCCATCGTCGCGCTCGTCGTCGCCAACACGCCGGCGCATGGTCCCTTCCTCGAGTTCTGGCATACGCAGGTCTCCATCGGCATCGGCGCCTTCCATGGTGAGATGTCGTTCGCGCACATCATCAACGACATCTTCATGGCCGTGTTCTTCCTGCTCGTGGGCCTCGAGATCAAGTACGAGATGACGGCCGGCGAGCTCACCAACATCCGCCAGGCAATCCTGCCGATCCTCGGCGCCCTGGGCGGCGTGCTCGCGCCCATCGCCATCTACCTGGCGTTCAACGCGACGCATCCCGAAGCGTTCATGGGCTGGGGCGTGCCGACCGCGACCGATATCGCGTTCGCCCTCGGCATCCTGTCGCTTCTGGGTAGCCGCGTGCCCAACGGGGTGCGCGTGTTCCTCTCGACGCTGGCCGTCGCGGACGACATCATCGCCATCCTCGTCATCGCCATCTTCTACGGCGAGAGCCCCGACCTGCTCTGGCTAGGTGCCGCGGCGATCGTGTTCGTTGCGCTCATCGTCATGAACCGCATGCACGTCTACTCGCTCGTGCCATACATCCTCGTGGGATGCGTGCTGTGGTTCTGCGTGTTCTCGTCGGGCATCCACTCGACGATCGCGGGCGTGCTGCTCGCGTTTGCCATCCCGTCGGGGTCGCGTGTGAACCTCGACAACTTCTTTGACTGGTCCAACAAGCGCCTGCGCATGGCCAACAGCTTCTACGAGGGTGACGAGACGCCGCTCGTGGCCCAGAAGGACTACATCACCACCGTTTCGAGCCTGAGCAAGATCTCCAAGCAGGCGGTGCCTCCGGCCACGCGCCTCGAGCACAAGCTGTACCCGTGGGTGTACTTCCTCATCCTGCCGCTGTTCGCGCTCACCAACGCCGACGTCGCGGTGACGGGTCTCGATTTCGCGACGGTCACATCCTCACCCGTCGTGCTCGGCGTGTTCTGCGGTCTGGTGCTCGGCAAGCCCATCGGCATCATGTTGTTCAGCTTCATCACGGTGAAGACCAAGATCGCGTCGCTGCCCGAGTTCGTGACCTGGCGTCACATGCTGGGTGCGTCGGTGCTTGGCGGTGTCGGCTTCACCATGGCGATCTTCGTGGCCAACCTCGCCTACGCCGACGCGCTTCTCATCACCGAGGCCAAGCTCTCGATTCTGGTGGCCTCGACGGTCGCCGGCGTCATCGGCTTCGTGCTACTGCTCTTGCAGGCCAAGGCCGACCAGAGGCGCGGCATCAGCTACGTCGCGATCGTGCCCGATGACGGCAACGTGACCCATGCGGACGCCGAGATGGCGCGCGATTCCGAGGAGCTCGTCGACCAGCTGGGCGACGAGGAGCTGGCCGAGCGCGTGCGGGCCGCCAGCGAGCACGCCGCGGCACCCGGCGAGATCAAGGTCGAAATCAAGGGTGAGTGAGAACGCGCGTGATGTGTCGGGAGACAGAGCCAGCGCGAGTTGGCGCATCACATGTGTCACGGCGGCACAAACATGCCGCGCATCATGACGCTTTGCGCACAAACGCGAAACGATAGGATGTCAAGACTGGTTCTTTTAACCGAAGGTCTGTATAGTACAAAGTGCTTCATCCTCTGACCCGGCTTATTGCGATGGACCGATGGCAATTCTATGGGATCCCGAGATCTTGGGTCGGAAAGGTATCCCTCGTTATTACGGTGGGGAAGCTGGAACGCCCAGTGTGGGAGCCCACCTTATAGGGTGGGTTCATCCTACCGGCAGGGGATGAGGTGACAAAGGGGCTGCTTAGCGGCCCCTTTTTGCGTTGCGAGGATATGAGGGATTCCTGCTGACTTTATAGCTTGCAACGTATAGAATCGTTGGAAACGATGAGACAGCGTCTTTGAGCGACTGTCTCATTTCAGACGATATCAGCGGAAAATGAGACAAATGACCTGTCCATTTGTCTCATTCGCGAGGAGGAAGCGATGAAACAATCACCGTCCATGGACCAGTGGCTCGCCGAGGCAAAGGCCGACGAAAGCGCCCCACGTTGCGGCATGTACCTCGCCCACAACGGCACGGTGCGCGAGCTGCCCAAGAAGCTCGTGCGCGAGGGCGTCGATGATGGCACCAAGGTCACGGGTATGAACTTTGGCTATGATGCCGATGCCGTGGAGGCCGCACGTCTGGAAGCGCTCACCTGGCCGGGTATCGAGTACGTGCGCGTATGGCTCAACGAGGGTACACTTGCGGTGGGTGACGACATCATGTACGTGCTCATCGGCGGTGACATTCGTCCCAACGTGATCGATGCGCTCCAGAAGCTCGTGGGCAGAATCAAGAACGAGATGGTGCAGGAGATCGAGATTGCCGAGTAGGCATGCGATGCGTGCCGTTGCGCAGGTAACATATTGACTTTGCCGCAATGTTTTTCTTGTGACCCGAATCTAATTATTCTAGAATATAGATAACGTGATTGGCACGTTGTTTTAGCGCTCGTCCGGGCTTGGCCGCCCGGCCCGCGTGTATTGGAGCCCCTAACGGGGCCAAACGAAAGGCGTTTCAAATGGCTGAAGGTACGGTTAAGTGGTTCAACCCCGACAAGGGCTACGGCTTCATCTCTCGCGAGGATGGCGACGACCTGTTCGTGCATTTCTCCGAGATCCAGATGGATGGCTTCAAGACCCTCGACGAGGGCGACAAGGTCAACTTCGAAGTGACGACGGGCCAGAACGGCAAGCTGCAGGCGAGCAACGTGGAACGTCTCTAACTTCAAGTTTTAGAAATCTACATGACGCCAAAGGGCCCGGGATTGCTCCCGG
>OGQJ01003592.1_pt1 | contig 10344 bp, 10 predicted proteins | sample 1553161 | NCBI WGS metagenome assembly OGQJ01 (sample SAMEA2579923, study PRJEB22360) | human gut metagenome | biome: human gut; feature: human-associated habitat; material: faeces | place: Denmark | collected 2008/2010 | reverse complement strand
AAGTGCTGCAGCTTATTTTCTTTTTTTTTAAAGAAACCACCCCTGCCACAACAAGTTGTCTTGTCACTTTTTTCAAATAAGAGTCAGATACATCTAATTTATCACTTAACTCATGACTTTTGATAGGAGATTCACTTGCTCCAATTAATAGTAATATACATATTGCCTGTTCAAAACTTTGCCTAATCTTCATACTCTCTCCACCTTCTTCTTTATTTTAACAAAAAAAACATATTTTGTATCTAAAAGAGTTGACTTTTCATATCAATTTACTATAATACTCTATAGACATTATATATCCATAGATATTAAATGTCTATAGAAAAACAGAAAGAAGGATTTTTATGGTGAAACAAGAATGGAAAAATATTTTCCATAATACTTGGATCAAAGTTGTTATGGTAGCTATTATTGCTATACCAAGTCTTTATGCCTGTATTTTCCTAGGTTCTATGTGGGATCCTTATGGGAATTCAGGGGCTATTCCTGTTGCAGTTGTTAATGAAGATAAAGAAGTTACTTACAATGATGCAAGTCTCGCTGTTGGAGAAGAACTGGTTAAGAATCTCAGGGACAATGACTCTATGGAATTTCATTTTGTGAATGCGTCTGATGCATTGAGAGGATTAGAAGATAGTCAATATTATATGATTATTACAATTCCAAATGATTTTTCTAAAAATGCCACAACACTTTTAGATAAGCAACCACAAAAAATGGTCTTGAATTATACAACAAATCCAGGAACCAACTATATTGCTTCAAAAATGGATGATTCAGCAATTGCAAAGATTAAAGCAGAAGTTTCTGCATCAGTCACAAAAACATATGCAGAATCAATTTTTAAACAAATTGCAGTTTTATCTAATGGGTTGGGTGAAGCAAGTGATGGAACAAATCAATTAACTGATGGTGTTGATCAATTGCGTGATGGAAATAAAACAATTTCTGATAACCTAAAAGTTTTAGCATCAAGTTCATTGACATTTCAGGATGGTGCATCAACTCTTACAAAAGGTTTGAAAGATTATACTGATGGTATCATTACTGTAAACAATGGGGTCTATACATTGAAAAATGGTTTAGATACATTAAATCATTCAACTGGTGCATTAGCAACAGGCGTCAATCGTTTGAATGAAGGTGCAAAGGAATTACAGACAGGTGTGAATCAATATACAGCAGGAGCCCAACAGGCTTATGAAGGTACACAACAATTGATTGGAAATAACCAAGTCTTACAAATTGGAGCAGAATCACTTGGTCAAGCAACTCAAACATTATCTGCTGGAGTGAGTGATTTAGAAAGCAAAGTATCAGCTGCTCAGACGAGTTTATCAAGCTATCTTGATCTCTATAATACTCTTAAGAGTAGCAATTCTGCTTTAGCAGGTCGTTTGAAAGATTCTGGTTTAGATGCGGCAACTGTAAGTTCAATAACTGGTGGGAAAGTCACAACTGAACTGCCATCTTTTGAGAGTATGTTACTCCAAATGAATGATAGTGTAAGTGAACTGAACACTGCTGTAAAAACTCAACTGAAACCGGGAACTCAAGAACTTAATGCAAAAGTGAATGGTGGAAGTTATACAACACTTAATTCACAACATCAACCTACTCAGGTGACTGTTGATCAAAAACAAAGTCTTGTTTATGGGGTTAAAACTTATTTAGCGGGAGCATCCCAAGTCAATAGCGGCTTAAAGGTTTTAACAGCAAATAATCAATCTTTGGCCAAAGGTAGCCAAGAATTAGCTGAAGGAACCGAGTTACTTGTTAAGCAAATACCAACATTAATGAGTGGTGTTAAAGCATTAGATTCTGGTGCTTCAGATTTATATAAAGGAACATCAACTTTAGTCTCTAATAACTCAACAATATTAAATGGGTCAAAAGCTTTGTCAACTGGTGCTAGTCAAATCAGTAGTGGTGCGAATCAATTAGCTGATGGGTCTCATACATTAGGAACTGGTTTAAACACAGTTAAAACGGGTGTATCGACTTTAAACACAAGTTTAAAAGATGGTGCTGATAAGAGCAAGATGACAACAACCAATTCAACATTTGATATGATGGCTTCACCTGTTGATACAACTCACAATGAGATATCAACTGTTGAAAATAACGGACATGCTATGGCACCTTATATGATGAGTGTGGCTCTTTATGTTGCGGGATTAGCATTTACACTCATGTATCCAGTCTTAGAAGGTGCAAAAGATGCTGAATCAGGATGGAAATACTGGTTATCAAAAGCAACTGTCATGTTTACTATCTCTACAATTGCAGCTATAGTTATGATTAGTTGTTTAAGAATTTTTAATGGCTTTGAACCACAACAACTTATGCAGACTTATTTATTTGCAATCCTTGTGTCTGCAGCATTTATGGCATTAATTGTTTTATTAAATGTAACTACAGGATATATAGGTGAATTCTTATTACTTGTCTTTATGATTATTAACTTGGGTGGTTCAGCAGGAACATATCCATTAGAAACATCTGCTGGATTCTTCAAGGCTATTCATAATTTTGTTCCTTACACATATAGTGTCAATGGGTTCAGAAAAGTGATTAGTATGGCTAATGCTTCTCTTACAACAGAAGTTATAGTCTTTGTTGGAATTTTAATTGGATGCTCAGTTTTAACAATTTTGTATTATCATTTTAAGAAAAATAGAGAAAAGCATCTTATTCCTCAAGCATTTGAAAAACATGAATAGTAAATAATCCGGATCATAAGGTCCGGATTATTTTAGTATATCATATAATTCTCTTAAATCTCTGATGGAATAAGTTGGAATGATATCTGTTGTATGATTCGTATGGGCTGTATGAATCCAACAGGTATCTATGCCAGCATTAATGCCTCCTAATATGTCACTTGATAATGAATCTCCTATGATTAATGTCTTTTTAAGCTGAAAATCAGATATTCTTGCAAAACAATAATCAAAATATTCTTTCATTGGTTTTTGATAACCAATATCCTCTGATACAAATATATTGATAAAATATTTATCTATATGACTTTTATATAAACGATTGTATTGAGTTTTTGAAACACCATTCGTTACAATATAAAGATCATAGTACTTAGATAAATGTTCTAATACATCTCTTGTATGAGGAAGTAAAAATGCTCCTTTGCCAAGTTCATTTTGATAATCATCTTCAAATGCAATTCCATCAAGTTGAATATCTAATTTTTGAAAAAGTTTAACAAAACGTGTATAAAGAACAGTTTTTTTGTCAATAATACCATTTTCAAACTGTTTCCATAATTCAGCATTTATTTTTTCATATAATTCTTTAATATCTTCATTGAAAAAAAGATGATATTTTTGAAAAGTCTTTATTAATGCTTGACGCTCTGATTCATTAAAGTCCAATAATGTTCCATCAGCATCAAACAACAATGTAGTGTATTTAGACATATAACTCCTCCATTCTTCTCTTATTATATATGATTTTATATATGTTTAAAACTGGTTCTTTTTTTACTATATAAATCATATAGTAGGTTGGTGATAAAAATGGAAATAAAACCTACTTCAACAACAACACGTATTTTAACAACAGTTATTAATGAAAAACCAATGACTTTTGCTTATGTTATAGGAGAAGACATATCAGGAACAGTATGTTTTTATCCTTATCAAGGTGGAACTATTATGATATATGAAATTAATGGTTTACCAAAAAGTTCAAAAGATACTGGCGGTATTTATGCATTTCATATTCATGAAGGAAATACATGTATAAATGATACAAAGGTTCCTTATGAGAAAACGAAAGGACATTTCAATCCAAATCAAACACAACATCCTTATCATCTTGGTGATTTACCACCTTTATTTGCAACAAAAGGAATGGCATGGGGAATGATTTATATAGATAAATTTAAGCCACAGGATATTGTGAATAGAACACTTGTTATTCATGAGCATCCTGATGATTTTCATACGCAGCCTTCTGGAAATTCTGGCGGTAAAATTGCTTGTGGTGAAATCAAATTTTTTTCAAAATAAGAGTATAATCTCCAAATATTTGTACATGATATAAGTATATGGAGGTAAGAAAAAAATGAAAAAATTAATGATGGTAATGATGTGTGTTACATTATTAGCTGGTTGTGGGAATGACGATAAGAAAAACAACAATGATAACAATACTGCTAATAACAACAATGTAACTGATACAAATGACAACAAAACAAATACTAATGATAATTGGTTTGATCGTTTTGAATCTGATTTAAAAGGAAAGAATGTCAACTATTCAAATAAAACTTCTTTAGATGCGACAACAATTGGTGGTGCTGAAGGTTATCGTTATGCGACTGAAAATGGTAATATTGATGTTTATCGTTTTGAAGATGGTGATGAATTGAATAGAATTATGAAAGAAAAGAAAATTCGTATGAATGATAAAGATTCAAATGTAGAAGTGAATGATCATTATGTTATTGTTTCTGATGGTTTATCAGATGATATCATGAATGTTTTTAGAGGTTTAAAATAAGAAAGCGAGGGCTTTCTTTTTTTTGACTTTCTCGTTATAATAAGTTTGGTGATGATATGAAAACAATAAAAGAAGTTGTTATTGTTGAAGGAAAAACAGATACAGCAACAATTCAAAAATTATTTGATGTTCAAACAATTGAAACACATGGTTTAGCTATTGATGATGCAGTTCTTGATTTAATTGAGCAAGCGCAAAAATCTAGAGGTGTTATAGTCCTTACAGATCCTGACTATCCAGGCATGCAAATTAGAAACAAGATTATGCAAAGAGTACCAGAAGCTAAACATGCTTTTGTAAATAAAAAAGATGCAATTGGTGACAAGAAGTTAGGAATTGCTGAAGCACGAGAAGAAGCAATAATTAGTGCTCTAGAAAATCTTGTGACTTTTTCTAATGATCAAGAAACCATTTCTTGGAAAGAATTTATATCATTAGATATCATTGGTGATAAGGCAAGACGTTTACAGATTTATGACTTATTTCATCTGGGCTATGGAAATGCCAAAACATTGTTTAAAAGACTTAATCTTGCACGTATCACAAAACAAGATATTTTGAATAAACTGGGTGAGTCAAAATGAATTATGTTCAATTGGGTAAAGAAATATCTTATGTTTTAAGACATCATCCTGAAAAATATAATCTTGATATTGATAATGAAGGATGGGTTGATGTAGGTGATTTGTTAAATGCTCTTGAGAGTCGATTTGGATTATTAAAAGAAGAGGATATTGTAGCACTTATGCAACAGTCTGAGAAAGAAAGATATGAACTGAAAAATCATAGAATAAGAGCTTATTATGGACATTCTTTTTCAAAGAAAATTATGAAACAAAGGAACATCCCTCCAAAAGTATTGTATCATGGTACAGCAAGAAGATTTGTATCCTCTATTTTGACAACTGGTCTTCAACCCATGAGTAGACAGTATGTCCATTTATCACAGGATGTAGAAACGGCGAAACAAGTTGGAATGCGTCATGATACTCAACCTGTTATTCTTATGATTAACGCCCAATCTGCTTTTCAAGATGGTGTCGCATTTTATTTAGGTAATGAAAAAGTATGGTTATCAGAAACCATACCCCCACAATATATTGAAGAAAGAAAGCAGTAGAAATCAATATTCTGATACCTACTGCTTTTTATTATGCATTTTTAATTAAATATACATTTTTAACATTAGAAATATTTGCAATACTAGAATTTTTGCTCAGTACCTTCCATGTCACTAATGAAATCATAAAATCAACAGAACTATGAATGATTGTACCTAAACCAACAAGTCCAAAGACCATATAACAGAATGTTTGCATATCCATACCAGTACCCCAATAGAATGGAACGACAACAATCATTTCACCAATTGCATGTAATAAGGCAATACCTAAGTTAAAGAGAATTGATTTTGCAGGTGATTGAAAAGTTTCTGGATGTTTTTGTACATACAAAGATCCTACAAGAGCCCAAACAACATGTGTTAAAGCGCGAAGAACAACTACAAATGGGAAACCTGCGATTAAGAACCCTAGCGTTGTTCCTAAAGCTACTGCAGCAGCGACAGAAGGTGAAATAAACAAAGCAAGCATAACTGCAACGTGTGATGCTAATGTAAATGACATTGGACCAACAATTACCTTAGGCATAAATAATGGAATGACTGTTCCAACAGCAATTAAAATAGCTGAAAGTGTTAGTGTGTATATTTTTTTATGTGTATTCATAAAACCTCTCCCTTATATTTATTTACATGTGTCATGACACATGTTATGACTTATTATATTCATAAATATCTTGATGTCAATAAATAATTAAAAAATATATCTTTATTAAATAATAGTATAAAATGAGTTTATCTCTTTGATATTCTGTCAAAGAAAATGACTATAGTTTTTATTTGCTTATTGCATATATCCGTCATACGAAGTATAATGTACTTATAAAAGTTGAAAAAAGTGTAAATAAAAAAAGAAAAATGGACTTCTTTTTATGAATATAGAAGTAGGAGGGTTTTTCTCCTGGAAAGAAGGTATTCATATGGATGAACAGGTTATTTCTTTTTGTACTGATTATTTTTTTCACTATCTTTTGATTCACAGTCCGATGGTGCGATTATGCATTGCTGAGCATTTATCGGGATTGGAATTGAAAACTGTTGATGTTATCAATTCTGAGAGGTATCCCTCTCATAAGGATGGCAAGAAATATGTCCTGGATATTACACTCAAGGATCATTTAGGAAATCTCTATAACATTGAGATGCAGAATGGCTATATCTCAGCAGCAGAGCTGGCGAGGTTTCAGATTTATACAATGAGTATGATAGATCTGCAGATACAGGAGGGAGTACAGTATCAGGATATGAGAAAGGTTCATTCTCTTATTATCTATACGGGAAATCCGATAAGGAATTTTGAACATCTCTGGCATGAGGTAGAACTGATTGATGGGAAGTATGAGAAGGAACTGTATAATGGACTGATTGTGATGAGTTTTTTACAGACTAAGAAAATGGAGGAGGTAAGTATGGAATTGGCAAGAAGTGATTTTTATCAGTTAATGAGATTGTTTGAGCAGGAGGATAATCATAAGGAGGAACAGACAAGTGAGGTAGCAAAGGAAGCAGTGGAACTCTATGATAGGTTTATCTCATTAGAGGAGTATATCTATTATAAAGCGATACAAAGGGATAGACTATGGGCAGAATCTAAGATAGGTGAGGGAACAAGAAAAGGGTTTGAACAAGGGCTTGAAAAAGGGCTTGAACAAGGAATTGAAAAGGGAATTGAACAAGGTAAAAGAGAAGAAAACTTGAAAAGAGCATGTCAGTTAGTTAAGAAGAAATACAGAGTAGACAACTTAGAATGGTTAAAAACATGCACATCTCAACAATTAGATTATTTATTTGATATGATTATTGATGATATAAATTATGATGAATTTAAAAAAATGATTTGTCATTATAATCAATAAATAATATTTCTATTATTTGTATATAACGAAAAGTGTTGATAAAATCAACGCTTTTTTTGTGTGTGAAATTTCACGGATAATGTGATAAATCATTAAGAATGCGCCTTGTCCCTAAGTCGTTGTAAAGTATTGAAACTTATTTTGTAAGGGGTTACTATAAACGTGCAAGAGATATCACAAGGGAGGAAAAACGATATGATGCAGAAAATTCAAAGGTTCGGTGGAGCGATGTTTACACCAGTCTTACTCTTTGCCTTTGCAGGGATAATGATTGGTGTTGGAACATTGTTTACAACTGAAGCTATTATGGGTAGTCTTGCAAGTACAGAGAGTTTATGGTATCAGTGCTGGAACATCATCTTGCAAGGTGGATGGACAGTTTTTAATCAATTACCATTAATATTCGTTGTCGGATTACCAATTGGGTTAGCTAAAAAACAACAAGCTAGATGTTGTATGGAAGCTTTAGTGCTTTACTTAACTTTCCAATATTTCTTAAGTACAATCTTAAGCCAATGGGGAACAACATTCGGAGTTGATTTTGCAGCTGAAGCTGGAGGAACAAGTGGTTTAACAATGGTAGCCAATATTAAAACTCTAGATATGGGAATGATTGGAGCATTAATGATTTCAGGAATTGTTATTTTCTTACACAATCGTTACTTTGATACAGAGTTACCAGAGTGGATGGGAACATTCAGTGGTTCATCATTTGTTGTGATTGTGGGATTCTTTGCTTTATTGCCAGTTGCTTTCTTATCAGCAAGTTTATGGCCTATGGTTCAATCTGGAATGAGGGCATTCCAAGGATTTATCACTGGAGCTGGAGCTATGGGTGTATGGATATTTATATTTATGGAACGTATTCTCATTCCATTTGGATTACATCACTTACTTTATTTCCCATTCTTTTATGATTCAGCTGTTGTTAATGGAGGAGTCTTCTCAACATGGGCTACACAATTACCAGAATTAGCAGCAAGCACTGAATCATTAAAAACATTAGCACCATATGCTTGGCCAACATTAACAGGATTGTCAAAAATATTTGGATGTCCTGGTATCGCTTTAGCATTCTATTTTACAGCTAAAGATAGTAAGAAAAAGAAAATTGCTGGATTGCTCGTTCCTATCACTTTAACAGCAATATTCTGTGGAGTTACAGAACCTATTGAGTTCACATTCTTATTTATTGCACCAGTCTTATTTGTTGTTCATGCAGTCCTTGCAGCAACTCTCGCAACTGTTGCATATATGTTTGGAGTTGTTGGGGCGATGTCAGGTGGATTAATTGAAATATCAGCATTAAACTTTATTCCATTAATGGCAGCACATTGGCCAACATACTTAACATTACTAGTGGTAGGTTTGGTATTTACAGGTATTTATTTCGTAGTCTTCAGATTCTTAATCTTAAAATTCAATTTTGCGACACCAGGTCGAGAAGAAGATGAAGAAATTACATTCCATAATAAAGCTGACTTTAAAGAAAAACAAGCGGCTCCTAAAGGAAGTTTGGCTTTTATGATTTTAGATGCTTTAGGTGGAAAAGACAACATTGTTGATGTCACTAATTGTGCAACTCGTCTACGTGTTAATGTAAAAGATGAAAGTTTAGTCAAAACAGATTCATATTTTAAAGGCATTGGGACACATGGTATCAAAGCAACCAAAACAAATATTCAGGTTATTGTGGGATTAAAAGTTCCAAGCGTTAGAGAAGAATTTGAAGGGTTCTTATAAAGAAAGAGGGTAGTTAAAATGGCTCGAAAGAAAAAAATAGATCTAAAACTTAAGAAATTAAATCGTTATTTCATGATTACAAAAGTGTTCTTAGCATTGACTCCTTTAATATGTTATTTATATATTTCGCTGAAAGCCTCAATGAATGCGATGAGTTTTCAAGAAGTTCTTAGTCAAGATCCAAGTATCACAGTGATTTTCTTAATTGCTATGTTAAATCCTTATATTGCTTACCTAGTTCAATTAATTCAAAAGAATTTAATCAAAGGAAATATAAAATTTGCAATTATAAATATGGCATTACTGTTGATAGCACAAGCCTTAACAATGAATTTATTCTATTTCACTATGTTGTTATATGTTTTCTATCGAGCTATTCAATACTATGATATTCCAGTTTTGAAATCAATAAAATCATCAACAATCAAGCAAGCTCTCTATAATGGTGGAGGAAGTTTACTTGTTATGTTGATAAGCTGTATTAGCTTATTTGCAACTATAAGATTAATGTAAAAAAATGGAGGAGAAAGAAAATGGAAGAAAAAAAATATTCAATTACAATTGCTGGTGGAGGAAGTACATTTACACCAGGGATTTGCTTATTATTATTAGAACACATGGATCGTTTCCCAATTAGAAAGATTCAATTCTATGATAACTTTAAAGAAAGACAAGAAACAATCGCAAAAGCTTGTGAAATTTATTTAAAAGAAAATGCACCTGAAGTAGAATTTGGTTACACAACAGATCCAGAAACTGCATTTACTGATGTAGACTTTGTGATGTGTCATATCCGTGTTGGGTTATATGCAATGCGTGAAAAAGATGAGAAAATCCCATTAAAATATGGTGTTGTTGGACAAGAAACTTGTGGGCCAGGAGGTCTTGCTTATGGTATGCGTTCAATTGGTGGAGTTATTGAAATTCTAGATTATATGGAAAAATATTCTCCTAATGCTTGGATGTTAAATTATTCAAATCCTGCTGCTATTGTTGCAGAAGCAACGAGAAGATTACGTCCTGATTCTAAAATCTTAAATATTTGTGATATGCCAATTGATTTAGAAGAGAAAATGGCTTCAATGATTGGTTTAAGTTCAA
>OGQJ01003584.1_pt1 | contig 10358 bp, 13 predicted proteins | sample 1553161 | NCBI WGS metagenome assembly OGQJ01 (sample SAMEA2579923, study PRJEB22360) | human gut metagenome | biome: human gut; feature: human-associated habitat; material: faeces | place: Denmark | collected 2008/2010 | reverse complement strand
GGAGGATCCGTGAAAGGGCGGGGACGAGCGGGCAGAGTGGCTGCCGACGAAAGAAGGGCGCGGGGAAAATACGGGTGTAAGGTGAGGAATGAATTAGGCAAAAAAAGCTCTTTTCGCGGAGGAAAAGAGCTTTAGGGAAAGCGAACACTCATAAAACGGCGTTGAATTTTCCGATCGTCAGCCGTACGAGATCAACTCCGCGGTTGTGAATCGAGAAGATTTTTCCGCAGGGGATGCCTACCGTTTCCAGATAGTACTGGTCATAACTTTTGCGCGCGGCAAGGTAATAGCGTCCCCAGTCGATTTTTGCCGCAAGATTTTTCAGTGCCAGCAGGGTTCCCTGAACGGCGCGGGCATTGCGGGCAACGGCTTGGATTTGTTCTGCCGAGAGCATCTGCCAGTCGCCGGGGCGGGTGCCTTTGGTTTGGTAGGCCGCGGCATAAGCTTCCGCCCGGTCAATGTTGAGCGCTTCCTCCGATTGGAACAGGGAAAAAGGAAACGGCGGCAGTTCCGGGGTTTCGATAATGACGGCAATCGGGCTTTTCTTTTCGACCATATTGATGCATGAAACGGTGTTGTCCTCGTATAAGAGCGGGCAGTCAAATGTTTTTGTCATAAGCAATAATTTGAATTAGTAATAATTTTGAACTGACAACATATGACGGTTTTGTTCTTCCGTCAATATAAAAAGTATCCGATCGGACTTTGTTTTATCTTTGTTTATCCGAAAATTTTCAGCCGTTCGTCCATCGGCAAAAAGCTTTTTTCGTCCGCCGGCCGTTCAATGCTGCCGAACGGCATTTGTGCCAGCAGCTGCCAGTGGCCGGGAAGGTCGAACGCCAGTTTGACCTCGTCATCGATCAGCGGATTGTAGTGCTGAAGCGAGGCGCCGATGTTTTTTTCGGAAAGCGCCAGCCAGATCATATATTGCAGCATGCCGTTTGATTCAAGCGACCACTTGGGAAAATTTTCGGCATAGAGAGGAAATTTTTTCTGCAGGCTTTCAACGGTGCTGGCGTCTTCAAAAAAGAGTACCGTTCCGAGGCCGGCGCTGAAGGTTTTGATTTTTTCGATCGTGGCCGGCATTTTGTCTTCCGGCACCACTTTGCTCAGTTCGGTTAAAACGATGTCCCACAGTTTGCGGTAATAGTCGCCGTAAAGGACCACTACCCGGGCGGATTGGGAATTAAAAGCGCTGGGGCAGAATTTTAAGGCGTCGGCAATGATCCCGCTGATTTCCGTTTCCGGCAGAATTTGCCGGTTGCCGAGGTTGTAAACGGATCTTCTTTCGGCATACAGGCTGCTTAAATCTTTGTTCATTAAAATTTCTCCTCGTGTTGATGTTGCTGTTAATAATATAGTCTGCCGTGGTGCCGATAAAAGATTTTTCTCATAAAAAAGTCAGCGGCCGGCGCGGCGCATAAGCGCGGTGATGGCGTTGATGTCGTCGGGCTGGCGTGGGTCTTCGCTGACCATGTTGCGGCGCTCGAAACCGCATTTTTGGCAGCGATGGACGATCTGCCAGCCTTTGCCTGAGTTATGGATGATCCCGACCGGTTCCATCAGACCGCCGCATTCGCTGGCGCGGTCGCCGGGGATTATGTCAACATGCAGGGAATAAAGGCAGAACGGACAATGGTTGCGATAGCTGCCTCCGGTCAGCGGCAGCACTTCCCGTCCGCAATGACGGCAGACAAAGCCGGTGTTTTCTTCTTTTCTTCCCATGTTACTTTTCCTTTGCGACAAAGACAACGCCTTCTACCGGACGGCCGTTTTCCCGGCGCAGCTCGGTCCTGTGCTCCATAATATCCGAATAGCCGGCTTTTTGCAAAAGCTTTTTGACGTATTCGGGATTGTGGCGGTACCGTCCGCTCGGCGTCAATTCATAATCGTCGGTTTGGGGCGCCGCGGCGACGGAAAAACAAAAATTGCGGGGAAAAACGGCGGGGATGATCTCGTCTAACCGTCCGACATAGCCGAAAACGTCGGCGGCAACAACCCAGTCGGCCGGCGGCAGGCGGCGGCAGTATTTTTCAATGTCGGCTTCAACCAGTTTGTCGTAAACGCCTTTTTTTCCGGCCTGTTCCAGCATGGCGGAAGAAATGTCGACGCCGGTCAGGCGGTTTTCGTCGTTTTTCAGCGCCCGGCCGATCAGACCGGTGCCGCAGCCGAGGTCGAGGACCTTGGCACGCCTGCGTATCTTCGCGAAGGCGGAGAGCAGGACGCTGTCCTGACCGAGCTTGAAAAATCGGTCGTCCTGTAAAAGCGATAAGCCGTTCGGCAGAGTTCCGGTATTCGATTTTGTTCATGACCGTTTCGTAATTGTCGGCAAACTGGTTGAACAGTTCGCGCGCATAATCGGTGCCTGAACCGCCGTCCATATGGCCGAATATTTCGTTTAGGCGGCGGGCGAATATGTTTTCGGGCATTTGCCGCAGCCAGTTGGCGGCGATTTTTTTCGCTTTGTCCGCCTCTGTTTGATAAAGCAGCGTCAGCGTTTCCGCGGCGTTTAAGGCATATTCCGCGCCTTCCGGCCGCTTGAGCAGGGCGTTGAAGAACAGGCCGAGCGCTTCTTCATATTCACCGAAGTCTTTTTGGATAATTCCCAGATTGTTGCTGATTTCGGCGCGTTCGGGAGCCAAAATGACGGCCTGTCGGTATTCTTCCAGCGCTTCGTGCAGACGTCCCTGTCGGTAGAACAGGTCGGCAAGGTTGATGCGGGCATCGACGTTGTCGGGGGATATGTCCAGCGCTTTTTTGTACATTTGTTCGGCGGTTTCGGCGTCGGTTTCGGCGTTGGCCAGGTTGATCAGCGCGGTAACGGACTTGGCGTTGAGCCCAAGCGCGCGGCGGAAATATCCGAGTGCTTCCGTCTGCCGTTTCATGTCCAGACAGAGTTCGCCGGCCAGAAGCAGCGCGCTTTCGTCCGCCGACAGCGCACAGGCCCGTTCGGCGGCTGCCAGCGCCTGTTCGTTTTTCCCCTCTTTGCGATACAGCAGGCTTATATAATAAGGAATCAATGCGTCGTCAGGGTACTGCGCCGCCAGTTTTTGCAACGCCGGAATGTTGTTTTCCGCTTTTGCCAGGTTGGCGCGCGGTTCGACGTAAGCGGGGTCGAGCAGTGCGGCCTGATTATATTGTTCACGGGCCCGTTCGGTCTGCCCGAGGCCGGCGTAAAGGTTGCCGAGCGCATTGCGGGCTTCCTTGATGCCCGGCTGCAATTGCAGGGCGCGGAGATAAGCCTTGATCGCCTCGGCCGCTTTGCCGCGCCGTTCTTCCGACCAGGCGAGGTTAAAGTGATATTCCGCCGATTGCGGGTTTTGCTCAACGGCCCGGGTAAAAAAAGATACCGCCTGTTCGTGCAGCCCTTTGCTTTGGGCGACCAGTCCCAGCAGGTTGAGCACGACCGGGTGATCGGGGGCCGTTTCCAGAATCTGCCGGTAAAGCCGTTCGGCTTCGTCCAGCCGGCCTTCGTCGTGCAGTTTCAGCGCCTGCCGCAGAATCAGATCGTATGACATCAGGCGTTGCGTCCCAGTTCTTTGACCGCCTGCCGGACAACGTCTTCAAACATTTCTTCGGTCAGAACCCCGGTGTTGACGTTATAGCGCGAGGTGTGGTAGGAATCGAGCAGTATCAGGTTGTGGCGGAAAAGTTCGTGCCGAGCGCCGTGGGCGAATTTGAACGCCGATTTCGGGTAGCCGAGAGTGCCAAGCAGTGCGTTGTGCGCCACGCCGCCCAAAGCGAGAACGACTTTAAGGTTTTTCATGGCGGCGATCTCGTCGGCTAAAAAACGCCGGCAGTTGTTGACTTCTTCCGCCACCACTTTGTTTTGCGGCGGCACGCAGCGGACGGCGTTGGTGACCCTGGCGCCGGTCAGTTCAAAACCGTCGTCGGCCCGTTTGCCGTAGCAGCCCGCGGCCAGGCCGTATTTTTTTAAAACCGGATAAAGCAGGTCGCCGGCGTAGTCGTTGGTAAAGGGGCGTCCGGTCTGGTTGGCGCCTTTTAAGCCCGGAGCCATGCCGAGAACCAGAAGAGAAGCCTCAAGCGGGCCGAAAGGACGGACGGGCGCATTGTGAAAAGAAGGAAACTTCTGCCGGTTTTCTTCGCGGAAGGCTGCCAGGCGGGGGCACAGAGCACAATTTTTTTCAGGACATAACATCTTAATTTTCCTATATTATTATATATTTTCTTTCTAATTTAGCACATTTTTTTTGAAATGCACTCTTTAATTTGCGCAAACAATGGCTACATCATCAATCAGTAATATTATGACTGTTATAATATTTACAACAGACTTTTAATGATAGTTAACAAAAACCTATTTATAAATGGAGTTTAGAATATGAAAAAGACATTACTGTTAGCAGGTGTTGCTTGCCTTTTTTCCGTAAGTGCAAATGCAATGGATTTAAGCAGAGAATTCAGACCCTACATCGGTTTGGATTATGTCTATTCACATGCGGACTACAAAGATATGGTAAGGGAACCGAAGAAGAGCTACAATTCGGGCGCCGTTAACGTCGGTACCTGGATTACGCCTTACGCCAGCTTGGAAGCTTTCTTCCAGCAGTCGGCCAAGACCAAGGCCTATAAAGGAACCGAATATCGCGTAAGAACCGAATTCTACGCTTATGGTTTGGATGCCTACGGTTATCTGCCGATCGGCTGCGACGGTTTCAATCTGCTCGGTTCGCTCGGTCTGGCCAACTATAACATGAAAGCCAAATATCACTACGGTAACGTTGACAAACAGAGAATGGGCTATCGTGCCGGCATCGGCGCCCAGTTTGACTTTACCGAAAACTTTGCCGCCCGCGTGGTCGGACGTTACAGCTACATCGGCGCCAAACATCTGGACAACCTGATGGAAGTTACCGCCGGTATCAGATATACTTTCTAAACAACCGCAACGGTTATCGGACTTTTAAAAAACTCCGGCACGGAAAACGGCCGGAGTTTTTATTAAATTGATTGCAAAATTAAATAATTGTTGCTATTCTCCGGTCAAAAGAATTTATTCGGAAGGATTTGACCATGAGTTTGAAAAAAATTTATTTCGGCATTTTGATTGCGGCGGTTGTCGTCATTGTCGTCAGCATGTTTACCGGCACCAGGTTTATTCCTGTAAGTCTCGGTATTTTGCAGTCCATGATCGTCGACTGGAAAATTTTCGTGCCGGCGCTGGTCTGCGCTTTTGCTTTCAGCAAAGTCAAATATTACTGGCTGACGATGCTCGGTTGCTCTTTTGTGACTTCAATGGTGGTACAGGTCTTCTTTTTCAGCGTCAAGGCCGGGCTTTACATCATTTGTCTGCGCGCTTTTTGCTTCCTGATCGTAGTTTATATCGTCGATTATCTGCGTCTGATCGGCAAGCGCAAGTAGTTTTTAAAAAACTCTTGACCTTTGGGGCTGTTTTGGGTACAAACTAAAACAGCCCCGGTTGTTTTGAAAGAAAGCGGTTGATTGCAACGGTCTTGGCATCGGAGTGAAGCGGAGATCGGCGAGCAAGGCGCGTAGGCGCCGCGGTTGAGCCGCAAACCGTCGTCGGAACGGAGTTCCGAAGGGTATGTTGAAAAATTATTGGAGAGATGGCAGAGCGGTTGATTGCAACGGTCTTGAAAACCGTCGAAGGCGCAAGCCTTTCGCGAGTTCGAATCTCGCTCTCTCCGCCACTTTGAGGGGAATTTCCCCTCTTTTTTATTCTGACTTTTTCTGCAAGGCGGGATATGCGGAATCAGGCGTTTTGCGAGGTATGTCAGAATGAATTTGCAAGGCATGCCGGAATGAAAACGAATACGGATTGCGGAACATGGAAACGTTAAAATTAAAAAGCGCCCGTGCGGGGGCGCTTTTTGCGTCGGGATAACGTGAGGTTCCGGCAAGTTAAATTCGTCCGCCCCGTTTGGCAATCTGTCGGGCAATTTGGCCGCCGTCCTGCCTTTGCAGCTTTCCATTTCGGTCGACGGCAAGTCCGTATTTTTTCAGGGCGGCGGGATGGGCCGCCATGAAATTGCGTTCGGCCTGTCCGAGATTTTCTCCTTCACTCAGGCGCCGGTTCAAATCCTGATAGACGAGCTGCTGCATTGCCGTCTGACGAATGCGCAGGGCTTCAATGCTTCTGGCAAAGCTCATGTTTGCGCTGACCGCGGTGCCGCATCTGTAATTGCCGTTGGGCAGTTTTTGCACTTCCGGCAAAAGCCGGTTGGTGTCGAGCGATATACTGCCGTCGATCAGCACTCTGCCGTTTGGAGCGAAAGCATAACGGACGTTTGCATTGTCGGCGGTTGCCCGGTGATATTCCAAATCCTTATATTGGTCTTCCGTCTTTTCCGGATTTTCCCGTTCGGCAAACAGGGCATTTTTGAATTTTAAGGCCTGATCTTTGCTGAAACGGGCGCGTTCCATTACGATCCGCAGGGCTTCAGGAGTAATTTCCATGTCGTCGTTGATGCTGTTGGCATAGGCTTTGACGAAAACCTTCTGCTGTTCTTCGCTTAAATCGGCGCCGACCAGCGCCCGGGCCAGTTCCTTGGAGGAAAAGCGCACGGCCGGTCCCGGTTCTTCCCCTGCGGAATATACTTTTGCAAACGTGCCTTCGCCGTTGTAGTATTTTTCCCAGTAGGCGTCTTCCGCGGATTGCGGGGAATGCAGGATTTCTGTTTTATCCTTTTGAGGATCCCGTTCGGTCGTTTTTTGCGCGGCGGCGTTGAGAGAAGACGATAATCCGGTCAGAAAAACCATTGCGCCGAGTGCGGCGTTTTTCCAACCTTTCGTTTTTTTGTCGGTCATTTTTAGTTTCCTCCGAAATAAACGGTAATTTTCTTTGCATTATAGATCAACACATCTTTTTTGTCAATCATGGTGTTTTGTCCAAAAGGTTCCGGCGGAGTTTTAAAATATCTGCTTTACGAGTGAAAAAAAATAGTATAAAATGTGCCGCAATGTTGATTGAGGAACCAAAATGAACTTGAACAAGCTGAAAATATTCGCTTTTTGCGCGGGAATATGCGTTTTGCTCAGCGGATGCGAAACGGCTTCGCCGGAGGTGACCGATCCGCCGCAGAAACAGGCATCGGCCATCAAAAGCCAGGGCGGAGTGTACAAAGTCGGCAATCCGTATAAAATTCTCGGCCGCTGGTATTATCCTAAAGAGGATTATTCCTATTCGGAAGTGGGCATCGCTTCGTGGTACGGGCCGGATTTTCATGCCAAGCGTACCGCCAACGGCGAAAAATACAACATGCACAGCCTGACGGCCGCCCACCGAACGCTGCCGCTGCCCTCAATCGTTAAAATCACCAACCTTGAAAACGGACGTTCGCTGGTGGTGCGGGTCAACGACCGCGGGCCGTACGCGCGCAACCGGATTGTCGACGTTTCCAAAAAGGTGGCGCAGCTGCTCGGCTTCTTGGAGAAGGGAACGGCAAAGGTCAGGGTGGAAGTGTTGGAAAAGGAAAGCAAAAACCTGAAGGCGGCGTTGACGGGAGAAGCCTTGTCGCCGGAAATTTCCGCTGCGCCGACGACAAGGGTCGTTAAAGGCGAGATCGGCGAAGACGTGGCGCCGCTGGCGGCCGCGCCGGCGATTGCACCGGCGGCACCGTCATCTTACGGTGAATTTGACGACGATGCCAAGACCTCTTTGCCCGACGGTTATTATGTCCAGGCCGGCGCTTTTTCCAATTACGGGGCGGCCGAACGACTGGCGTCGCGGCTTGCGGATTTCGGTTCGCCGCATGTCCTGAAAGCCGAGGTGAACGGCCGCATGTTTTACCGCGTACGGGTCGGGCCGTATGATTATCATGAAGAGGCTCTGGTAACTCAGGCCAAAATCAGAAATTTCGGCATTCCTGCCGCACATGTTGTAGAAAATTAGAGGAATTGCAATGAAGACTTATCCCAAATGGCTGTCTGCCGCCGTTTTTAGTGGAATGCTGGCCGCACCAAGCCCGGCGGCGGCGCTCGAAACCAAAGCCAAAAACGTGATTTTGATGGATTATGACACCGGCGAATATCTTTTTGCCGAGAACGCTTTCGTTCCGGTGGCGCCGGCCTCGATGAGCAAACTGATGACCGTTTACGTGCTTTTCAGCAAACTGAAAGACGGCACGCTGTCGCTCGAAGACGTTTTTTCCGTCAGCGAAAACGCGTGGCGGACGGGCGGTGCGGCCAGCGGCAGCTCGACCATGTTTCTGCCGATCGGCAGCAAGGTGACGGTTGAAAACCTGATCAAGGGAATCATCATTCAGTCGGGCAACGACGCCTGTATCGTGGCGGCCGAAAACATTGCCGGTTCGGAGGAGGATTTTGCCGAGCTGATGAATGCCAAAGCCAAAGAACTGGGACTGAAAAATTCGCATTTCGTCAATTCGACCGGACTGCCGCATCCGGATCACCGGATGTCGGCGGAAGACCTGGCCAGGCTGGCGCAGGCGCTGATCCGCGACTTTCCCGAATATTATTCCGTCTTTTCGCAGAAAAGCTTTACCTACAACAACATTTTGCAGGGCAACCGCAATCCGCTGCTTTATTCAATGCCCGATGCCGACGGTCTGAAAACCGGACATACGGCGGAAGCGGGATTCTGCCTGACGGCTTCGGTCAAACGCGGCGACCGCCGGCTGATCGGGGTGATGACGGGGCTTAAAAGCAACAAAGAGCGTTCGGAAGAGGCCGAAAAGCTGATGAACTGGGGGTTCCGAGAATTTAACAACTACAAGGTTTTTAAACAGTTTCAGCGAATTGTGTCGGTTCCCGTTTACATGGGAGAGGAAAAGTCGATTGACCTTGCGGTTGATGAGGACGTGATAATGACGATTGCCCGCAGCAAGGCGCGCGACGTCAAGCTGACGGCGGTTTACGAAAAGCCGGTAAAAGCGCCGGTGGCGCAGGGCGACAAGCTCGGCGAAGTGAAAATCGAAATTCCCGGCGGCGAGGTCAAAACGGTGCCGCTTTATGCCGACCACAGCATACGCAAACTCGGTTTCTGGGGACGGATACTGAGCAATGTCAAATATCTTTTGTTCGGGGCCGAGTAAGATGCGCAAAGGGCGTTTCATAACCTTTGAAGGCGGCGAAGGCACCGGCAAGACCACCCAGATCAGACTGCTGACGGATTATTTACAGGCCCGCGGAATTGACGTGCTGGCCACCAAGGAACCCGGCGGTACGGAAGTGGGAAGCGAACTGCGCAGGATATTGTGTACCGGCGACAAGGACAAGATGGACGCGGTGGCGGAAGCGCTGTTGTATTATGCCGACCGGCGGGTTCATATGCAAAGCAAGGTGCTGCCGGCTTTAAACGAGGGGCGGTGGGTGATCAGCGACCGGTTTGCCGATTCAACCATGGCTTACCAGTATTACGGTTATGACAAGCGGGTGCCGAAGGAAACTCTGGAACAGCTTTATGCGATGACGGTGGGCGATTTTCATCCGGATCTGACGGTCATTCTTGACATTGATCCGCAAAAAGGACTGGCGCGTTCGCTTAAACGCAACGGTTCGGCGGCGGAACAGGAAATTCGCTTTGAGAGCAGGGAATTGGCCTTTCACGAAAATTTGCGACGCGGGTTCCTTGAGATTGCCAAAAGCGCGCCGCGTTATGCGGTGCTTGATGCCGACAAAAGCGTGGACGAGCTGCACCGGGAAATTGTCAAAATCACGGAAGAAAGGTTAATGCACAAATAATGCCCGACGGTGAACAGATTACTCCCAAAAACAATTTTTTCCTCCTGGGTCAGGAAGAGGCGGAAAAAGCGCTTCTTGACGCCTATAATTCCAACAAATTGCATAATTCGTGGCTGATTTCCGGGGTTAAGGGAATCGGCAAGGCGACGCTGGCATACCGGTTTGCCCGTTTTCTGCTTGACGAACGGCGGCGGAGCTTTTCGCCCGCCTCTTCGCTGGCGACGGATCCGGACAGTCCCGCAAACCGCTTGGTTTCTTCCGGTTCTCATCCCGATTTCAAAGTCATTGAACGCGATTTTATCGAAACCGACCGCAAAAAAGTGTTGAAAGCGATCAAAGACGGTGCGGCGCTTGACGAGAGTGAACTGAAAGGGCTGAAGAAATCGGCCTTTATCAGGATTGACGACGTGCGGGGGATCAACGAATTTCTGGCCAAAAAGTCTTCCGGCGACGGCTGGCGGGCAGTAATCATCGACAGCATTGACGACATGAATCCGGCCAGCGCCAACGCGCTTTTGAAAATTCTGGAAGAACCGCCGGCAAAAAGCATTTTGCTGCTGATCAGCCACAATGTCGGACAGCTGCTGCCGACGATCCGTTCGCGCTGTACCAAACTGGTATTGAAGCCGCTGTCGGACAACGCGGTGGCCAGCCTGCTTCGCCGTTACCGGCCG
>OGQJ01003564.1_pt1 | contig 10412 bp, 7 predicted proteins | sample 1553161 | NCBI WGS metagenome assembly OGQJ01 (sample SAMEA2579923, study PRJEB22360) | human gut metagenome | biome: human gut; feature: human-associated habitat; material: faeces | place: Denmark | collected 2008/2010 | reverse complement strand
TCGCAAGAGTGTAGGTAACAGCTATGGTAATGAAGAAAAGTTGAGCGATTTGCTAAAGCGACTGGGACTGGCCAATCGGATGACAACGAAAATTGAAGATACAGAAAACATCAATGAAAAGGCGATTGATTACGCGAAAGTTGATGAGCAGTTGAAGGCACATAGAGAAGTGGCGAAGGATTATCTGAGAAAAAATTTAGAGGAATAAAATGGAGAACATATCGAGGATAAAAGAGAAATGTGTGGGATGTAAAAGCTGTGAGCAAAGCTGCCCAAAACACTGTATCTCTATGGTAGAAAACAAAGAGGGATTTTGGTATCCGTCTGTTGATGAAAAAAGCTGCATCGAGTGCAAGGTGTGCTTGAAAAAGTGTCCAGTAGAAAATACGGAATTTCATCGGAATGAGCCACATAAAGTTTGGGCGTGGCGCAATAAAAATGATGTGGATATTATGCGCTCTGCATCTGGCGGTGCGGCGGATAGTGCAGCGAAAACTATATTGCAAATGGGCGGTGTGGTTTATGGTGCTGCCTATGACGAGCAGCTGGCAGTAAGCCACATTGAAGTGACAGATGAAGCAGAAAGAGAGAAACTACAGTCCTCTAAGTATGTTCAGTCTGACCCGAAAAATAGCTATGCAAAGGTCAAACAGCGTTTGTCAGAGGGAAAAACGGTACTTTTTACAGGAACTCCCTGCCAGATTGCAGGTCTATATGCTTTTTTGGGTGGCAATCCAGAAAATCTATATACAGTTGACCTGATTTGCCACGGTGTGCCTTCGCCGAAGTTCTTCAAAAAGTATCTGGAATACCAGAACAAGCAGACGGCTGGCAGAGTAATTTATTTCAACTTCCGTTCCAAAGACAAGAGAGGTTGGGGAACACAATACCTGCTAAAGACAAAGACAAAGACAAAGACAAAGACAAAGACACTCTCCCTTGATCGCTATGGAAAACATTTTATGGATGGCGACTGTTACAGAGAGAGCTGTTATCAGTGTGCCTATGCAAATGCGAGCCGAGTGGGAGATTTGACCGTAGGTGATTTCTGGGGAATTGCCAAGAGCCACCCTGATTTTAATTCTCCAAAAGGCGTATCCAGTGTATTTGTCAATACCGAGAAAGGCCAAAAACTCTTTGAAATGATGCGCCCTCTTGCAGAAGTGGAAGAAGCGACACTGGAAGAGGGAATGGTGAAGCAGCATAATTTGGTACAGCCGAGCAACAGGCCTGTGACTAGAGATACTTTCTATAAGAGCATCGATGAACCAGGCTTTATAGAGAATATAAAGGTTGGCTTTCAGCCAAAAGCACGGTTGAAATCTGTGCTGCCGAATAAACTGATTCAAAAAATTAAATCTCTTTGAGATTTTGTGGAGGAAGAATACATGGGAGAGCCTATAAGAGTTTTGCATATCTTGCAGCGAATGGAAGCTGGCGGTACGCAGGCTTTGTTGATGAATATATACCGGAAAATTGACAGAACGAAAGTACAGTTTGATTTTTTGGTCGTTTATAAGGAAAAGCAGTTTTACGATGATGAAATTGAAAAAATGGGTGGACATGTTTACAAACTGTCTTTCCGGGAGGATTTGAACCTTCCTAAATTTCAAAAAGATTTGGCAGTTTTCTTTGCTCAGCATCACGAATATAAAATTGTTCATTGTCACGCCTACACGATTGGATATTTCTGCCTGAAAGCTGCAAAGAAAGCAGGTATCCCCGTCAGAATTGCTCATTCACATAATAATGAGACAGTACACGATATAAAATATTTACCGAAGCTGTTCATGCAACGAATGTTTACCAAAAACGCAACAGATCTTTTCGCCTGCTCTGAGGAAGCTGGAAAATATCTGTTCAAAGACAAGCCGTTTCAAGTGCTGAAAAATGCGATTGATTCGCAGAACTTTATTGCGGATGTGGATACCAGAAATGCAATCAGGAAAGAACTGGGGTTAAAGGATAAATTTGTTGTCGGCCATGTTGGTCGCCTGCATCCTCAGAAAAACCATGATTTCCTGATTGATGTTTTTGCAGAAATCAAGAAGAAAAAGCCTAACGCTGAATTGATTCTTGTTGGCACCGGGCCATTAGAAGAGAAAGTAAAAAGCAAAGTGGCAGAAAAAGGACTTTCGGATTGTGTGCATTTTCTTGGAAATAGAAAGGATATGAACAGAATTTATCAAGCGATGGATGTGTTTGTTTTTCCATCTTTGTTTGAAGGTCTGGGTATTGTTGCAATCGAAGCGCAGGCGGCGGGTGTTCCTATTGTCTGCTCTGAAGGATTGCCGCCGGAAACGGATATTACACCAATCTACCGGAAACTGCTGTTGAGTGATGGGGAAGAAAAGTGGGCGAATACAGCACTTGAAATGGCACAGAATCTGAAAGCACATACCAATATGCAGCAGTATGTGATTGATGCAGGATTTGATATGGACGCAACTGCAAAATATATGGAAAGTTATTATTTGAACCGATGGAGAACTGCCTGAGATGAATAAAAAAGTAGGTTTCTTAATAATGAATTTTGAAAGCGGCGGAGGTACTGAGAGAGTTACATCTGTCATTGCAAATGAGTTAGTAAAAAAAAATTTTGATGTGAGGATTATCAGTTGTCAGCATGGAAACTCTTGCAAATTTGAAATAGATAAAAACATTAAACTTTACTCACTAAATGGAGAAAAATGCGAGAATTCAGCTTTGAGAAAAATCTATGTCGAAAAGCAATTGATTAAATATGTAAAGGAAGAACAGATTGACGTCATGATAGCAGTCGATGTAGCGTTATATCTTTATTTGATTCCTTTGCAGATAAAGAAAATATGTAAATGTATCGCATGGGAACATTTTAACTATTATATAAGCCCTAATAAACTGGTCAAATATGCCAGAAAACTGGCGGCAGAACATGCTGATTGCGTTGTGGTATTAGGCAAGAATGATTTAAATAACTACTTGACACAATACAAACATTGCAAAAATGTGACATATATTTATAACCCAATTGCAGTTGATACAAGCGAAAGTACGCCGTTGACACAAAAACGTGCGATTGCAGTTGGACGTTTAAGTAGACAAAAGGGCTTTGATATGCTGGTTGAGGCTTGGGCCTTGATAGAAAAGGAAGTCCCGGACTGGAAATTAGATATTTATGGACAAGGACCGCTTCAAAAAGAACTTCAGGGGCAGATTGACGGACTGGGGCTCAGGAATATAGAACTAAAAGGATTTTCTGATGATATTCATAAAGAATATATGGAATCGTCCTTGTTTTTTTTATCTTCGCGTTATGAGGGGTTTGTGCTAGTTCTGATGGAAGCAATGGCAACAGGACTCCCGGCTGTTAGCTTTCGCTGTAAGGAAGGACCTGAAGAAACGATTGATAATGGTATCAATGGATACCTAGTAGAAGAAGGAAATGTTCAGCAGTTCGCAGATTGTGCGATAAAACTGATGAAAAATGAAACGTTGCTAAAGCAATTTGCGTCAAAAACAAAAAAGGATTTGGATCGTTTCAATACAGCCGCAATTATAAACCAGTGGGTTGAACTCTTAAGAAATATGTAAAGCGAATCAAAAAAGCGGAACAGGAGATAGAATGAAAATATTATTTACAATTAGGAGCCTTACAGGAGGTGGAGCCGAAAGAGTTGTTTCGGTTTTATCTGGCTTATTGGCTGATGTTGGCGAAGACGTTCATATTATTACATATAAAACGTCAGAGAGAGACTATTCTATTTCAGAAAAGGTACAGATACATGAAATGCCACAACGAAAGGATAGTACAATAACAAAAGGAATGAGAATCTTTGATATGAGAAAAATTATCAAAGAAATTCATCCTGATGTAATTATTCCGTTTGTTGGAACCGTTCTGTATGTGTCTTGGCTTGCAATCACAGGAATGAAAATTCCGTTTGTTTTGACCATCAGAAATAATCCGTGGACAATGCCAGAAAAAAGATTGTTAAGAAATTTTCGCGATTACCTGGCTAAGAAATCTTGTGCCATTCTGATTCAAAATGAAGAGCAATCGGAATATTTCTCAGCCGATTTAAGAAAAAAGTGCTTTGTTGTTCCCAATCCTCTTTCATCAAAGTTTATTGATAATCATAAAGAAATTTATAGTAGGAAAATTTCTAAAATAATTGCAGTAGGCAGACTTCACGAACAAAAAAATTATCCACTTCTTCTGAAAGCTATGGTTGATATTACAAAGATAAAATCTGAAATTACACTGGATATTTTCGGTGAGGGAAATAAAAAGAAATACCTTGAAGGTTTAGTCGATGAATATGGACTTGCTAATCATGTTTTTCTACGGGGGAGAAGCCAGAGCATCGAGAAACAGCTACAAGTAGCGGATATGTTTGTGATGACATCTGATTACGAGGGAATGCCAAATGCACTAATGGAAGCAATGGCTTTCGGTGTTCCATGTATATCCAGCGATTGTAAAACAGGTCCTAGAAGCTTGATCAAATCGTTTGAAACTGGTCTTCTGTTTCAGACGAACAATGTTGAAGATTTAAAGGATAAAATGGAATGGGCCATTGCAAATCCTGAACAGATGGCAGAATGCGGAAAACAAGCAAGGCGATGTTTATTGGAGGAATATTCGTCTGAAAAAGCCTTGAAAAAAATGCAGATACTTTTGGATTATGTGAAGGAGTGTGAGTAAGATGGGTGAAAAAAAACATGGTTTGCGGCGTGTGGCTGGCTATTTTGTGAACCACAGACTGCTTAATTGGATGCCGGACAAGCCATATCTGCAAATTTTTTATTATGCAGAGTTTGGAAAGTTTATTGATTTTAAGAATCCGAAGACATTCAACGAAAAATTGAACTGGCTCAAACTGTATTATAGAAGGCCGGATCTTATTACATTGGTTGACAAATACGAAGTGAAAAAATATATTGCAGATAAAATTGGTGAACAGTATGTTATCCCGACGCTTGGTGTATGGGATAAATTTGAGGATATCAACTTCAATGAGCTTCCAAATCAGTTTGTGCTGAAATGCACACATGATTCAGGTGGATTGGTTGTCTGCAAGGATAAATCCAAACTTGATTTGAAAAAGGCTAAGGAAAAAATCGAAAAGTCTCTGGCAAACAATTATTATCTTTGGACGAGGGAATGGTCATATAAAGGAGTCAAGCCGAGAATTATTGCTGAAAAATATATGGAAGATCAGGAAACCGGAGAACTCCGTGATTATAAATTCTTCTGTTTCAATGGAGAGCCGAAACTGATGTTTGTGGCAACGGAAAGAGGCGTCAAAAACACAAAGTTTGACTTTTATGATATGCAGTTTAACCACATGAACATTGCACAGCACTATCCGAACTCTGTATCCGCCATCAAAAAACCAGAACATTTTGAAAAAATGATTGAGCTTGCCAAAAAACTCAGTGAAGGATTCCCACATGTTCGAGTGGATTTTTATGAAGCAAATGGTCGAGTTTACTTTGGAGAAATGACATTTTATCATTTCGGCGCGATTGTGCCGTTTGAAACAAAAGAGTGGGATAAAAAAATTGGAGATTGGCTGGTACTTCCAGAAAAAATTAGCTAATATGAAAATAATTCAAAGAAAGGATTTTGTGGGGTGCAGGGTCAATCAGCACTTGACGATGGATTGGATGAATGATTACTACAAAAGGCGCAAAGATTAAAGTTAAAGATATTACAAATATTTGTTATGGAATCTGTATTTTCCTGTTTGTCATTGGGCAGTCATATCTTCTTTCGTCATCTGCAATTCTTGCAACGCTGTGTAAAGGATTAAAGATTGTTGCGGCGACTGTTCCGGTATTGGTACTTTTACGCCACTCAAAGTTCAGCATTCGTAATTTGCTTTTATGGGGACTAATCGCTCTCCTGATAATAGGAAATATATTCTTCAATCAGGCAGACAGTGACTTGATCTATATTGTTATATTCATATTGTATTGTTCAAAGGCAGAGCCGGAATCTGTTCTGAAGACTTATTGTATTAGTGCTGGCATTGCAATTGCGATAGTGATTTTTGCATGGCTTATAGGAATTCTCCCGTCTCAAACTAGTGCAGGACGAGAGTACTTGGGATTTTATTTTGCCACATTTGGTCCGAATCTCTTCTTGCACACAGTTTTGGCGTATATTGCCAGTAGAAAAAACAAAATAAAGTTTAGAAGTTGGATTTTGATTGAAGTCATAAATGTTTGGTTTTATAAGATGACGGATACATTAGCTGTATTTGTTGTTATTAATGCAAGCATTATCCTATATTACTTGTTGAATATTGAAAAGATAAAACAGTTTCTGTTTGACAGAGATTTTCCAAGGAGAATATTAGAAATATTTCCATTCTTTTCAGCAATTGCAACGATAGTAGCACAGTACTTTTATATTGCTCACTATAATGAGCCTGCATTCGTGGCTATAAATGCAGCTTTTTCAAATAGGCCGTATTTTGGAAAAATTGCTTTAGAAACGTATGGTGTTTCATTGTTTGGTCAACCCATTACATGGCTGACAGGAACCGATGGCACAAAAGTATCCGGTATGGATTATTTTTATGTTGATTCTTCATATTTGCAGGTGTTAGTAAGATACGGTGTGATAATGCTTGTGGTTTTATGTTTGGCAATGATGGCGGTACAATGCTATAGTGTTGTGACAAAGAATATTTATCTATGCATGGGATGTTCTTTGTTCCTTATTCATTGCATAACAGACCCGCAATTATTATCTTTTAGATATAATCCTTTTATTATAATTTCTGTTGCCTGCGTTGGAATGATAAAGAGCAAAAAAGAATTTTTTGAAAGGAACCGAAATGAGAAAGAATATGAATAAGTATGCAGAAGTAATAGTAACGTATAATCGAAAGAAATTATTAAAAGAAAACATAGAAGCACTCTTGAATCAGACATTTAAGGACCATGATATCCTGATTGTTGACAACAACAGCAATGATGGCACAAAGGAAATGGTTGCAGAGATTCAGGACAAGAGAATCAAATATTATAATACCGGAAAGAACCTTGGTGGTGCAGGTGGATTTGCTTTTGGCTTGAGAAAAGCCATAGAGCTCGGCTATTTATATGCGTGGATCATGGATGATGACTCTATCCCGGAAAAAGAGGCATTGCAAAGCCTTGTGGATAAGGGACAGGCATTAGATGGTGAGTTTTCCTATCTGGCCTCATTAGTGTATTGGACGGATGGGAAACTGTTTGATATGAATGTTCCGGATTTCCAGTACAACTCCAGATTAGGGCTGGATTTGGACAGAATTAGAAAAAACAAGCTGTTGTTGATTGATACTTGTTCTTTTGTTGGCTGCTTTATCAATTTAAAATATGCTGAGACAGCAGGATTGCCGATTTCTGAGTTCTTTATTTATGGAGATGATCAGGAGTATACGGCAAGATTGAGAAAATTGGCTCCAGCTTATTTGGATTTCGATAGTGTTATTGTACATAAAGCACCATCCAATAAAGGCGCAGATGTGGTTTCGGCAGATGAGACAAGAATAGAACGCTTCTTTTATCAAGCAAGAAACGGAATGTACATCGCGCGAAAAAATGGAAAAGTAGGCCGTCGGCTGCGTGTGATTGGTGGGCGAATCAAGAATATTCTCAGAAAAGCACCGGATCACAAAGCAAAAAGAGTTTGGGTGACGTGCAAAGGAACGATCTCTGGATTTTTCTTTAATCCGAAGATTGAATATGCACATAGAAAAGGAGAATAACAGAAAGGAAATGGGAAAACAAAAGTCTCTTAAATTAAATTTTGTAATGAACGCGATTCTTACGATGTCGCAGTTCGTTTTTCCACTGATTACATTTCCGTATGTTTCACGCATTCTATTGCCCATTGGTACCGGAAAAGTATCATTTGCAACTTCGATCGTATCTTACTTTACACTCTTTGCACAGTTGGGAATTCCAACATACGGCATTCGGGCATGTGCAAAGGTGCGTGATAATCGGGAAGAACTCTCGAAAATGGTTCAAGAGCTGTTCATTATCAACCTTATGATGAGCGCACTGGCATATGTGGTTTATTTTGCAGCAATATACTATGTCCCAAGATTTCGGCAGGATAAAGACCTGTTCTTGATTGTTGGCCTGACAATCTTTTTTAATGCCATAGGAATGGAATGGCTGTATAAAGCACTTGAACAATATACTTATATTACGGTTCGCTCGATTATTTTTAAGTTTATTGCAATTGTTGCGATGTTTCTCATGGTGCATGAACAAAGCGATTATGTCATTTATGGTGGAATTTCCATTTTGGCATCATCTGCCTCAAATATTTTTAACTTCTTTCATATACACCGTTATATCAACATTAAGCCTGTTGGTCACTATAATTTTAAGAAACACTTAAAAGCGATTGTGATTTTCTTTGCAATGTCCTGTGCCACAACAATATATACGCATCTGGATACTGTAATGCTTGGATTTATTCGTACAGACGCAGATGTTGGATATTATAATGCGGCAGTAAAGATAAAAACGATTCTCGTGAGTATCGTTACATCTTTAGGTGTGGTTTTGCTGCCGAGAGCATCATACTATGTCGAACATAGTATGATGGATGAATTTTACCGTATTACAAAAAAGGCAATCAATTTCGTGTTTTTGATTGCAACACCGATGATGATTTATTTTATGCTTTTTGCAAAGGAGGGCGTTTTCTTCTTATCGGGCGATGCTTATGCCGGTGCAATTATTCCGATGCAAGTTATAATGCCAACTTTACTTTTTATTGGTCTGACAAACATAATGGGAATACAAATGTTAGTGCCGCTTGGAAAAGAAAAAGTAGTTCTTTATTCGGAAATTGCTGGAATGATTGTGGATATTATCTTAAATGCGCTTCTGATTCCTAAAATGGCATCTACAGGTGCAGCGATTGGAACCTTGGCAGCAGAAATCGCTGTTTTTATTGTTCAGTACGTTGCGCTTAGAGGAATTATTAAGGAAGCATATAGACAGGTTCATTATGTTGCAATTGGCAGTTCTGTTTTAGCTGGAGGGGTTCTCGCGGTTTTAATAAAGAGAATGCAGTGGGGAAGTTTTATGACTTTATGTGCTTCTGCAATTGTATTTTTTGGAGTATATTTTTTGATTTTAACAATTGCAAAGGAATCTCTTGTCATAGAAATAGAAAATCAGTTGCTTGGACGAATTATCAAGAAAAAATAATAACTGACTGAATGGGAGGAAAGAGTATGAAATATGATTATTTAGTAGTAGGTTCTGGTCTGTATGGGGCGATTTTTGCACATGAAGCTAAAGCACATGGCAAGTCTGTTTTGGTAGTAGACAAGCGCCCGAATATTGCAGGAAATATTTATACCAAGAATATTGAGGGTATCAATGTTCATAAATATGGTGCTCACATTTTCCATACTAATAACAAAAAGGTTTGGAATTACATCACGCAGTTTGCAGAGTTTAATCGTTTCACCAACTCACCGGTGGCTAATTATAAAGGAGAATTATTCTCCCTTCCGTTCAACATGTACACCTTTAACAAGATGTGGGGAGTTGTAACGCCGGAGGAGGCTGCCGCAAAGATTGAAGAACAGCGCAAAGAGATTACTAGTGAGCCACAGAATCTTGAAGAGCAGGCCATCTCTCTTGTCGGTCGCGATATCTACGAGAAACTCATCAAGGGCTATACAGAGAAGCAGTGGGGACGTGACTGCAAGGAGTTGCCGTCCTTTATTATCAAGCGTCTTCCGGTTCGGCTGACTTTTGATAACAACTACTTCAATGCACTTTATCAGGGCATTCCTGTTGGCGGCTATACCAAGATGATTGCCAATCTGCTGGATGAAATTGAAGTTCGTTTGAGCACAGACTATCTGGAAAACAAAGCGGAGCTGGATGCATTGGCTGATAAGGTTGTATACACTGGACCGATTGATGCATACTTTGATTATAAGCTGGGTACGCTGGAATACCGTTCTGTTAGATTTGAGACGGAAACTTTGGATAAGCCAAATTTCCAGGGCAATGCCGCAGTGAACTATACCGACCGAGAAACTCCGTGGACCCGTATCATTGAGCACAAATGGTTTGAGTTCGGTAAGGATGAGAACGGCAATGATCTGCCGAAGACTATCATTAGCCGTGAGTACAGCAGTGAGTGGAAGCCGGGAGATGAGCCATATTATCCGGTTAATGATGCTAAGAATGGTTTACTTTATTCTGAATACAAGAAGTTGGCAGATGCAGAAAATAATGTGATTTTCGGCGGTCGCCTAGGAGAGTATAAGTATTATGACATGGATCAGGTAATTGCAGCTGTATTGGATAGATGCGAAAAAGAATTTTAACAGAGAGAAAAGAGAATATGAACACAACATTACTTATCATGGCAGCCGGTATCGGCAGGC
>OGQJ01003560.1_pt1 | contig 10427 bp, 12 predicted proteins | sample 1553161 | NCBI WGS metagenome assembly OGQJ01 (sample SAMEA2579923, study PRJEB22360) | human gut metagenome | biome: human gut; feature: human-associated habitat; material: faeces | place: Denmark | collected 2008/2010 | reverse complement strand
CTTTCTCTACACTGCTCGTAGCTTAATCAAAGTCGAACTTGTCGAACCGCTGGTGCATTGCCTTATAGCGGAAGCGGATCATTTCATTTTTCTCCAGGACATCTTCTTCTGTTCCTCTGTACTGGCAGCGGATACAGCTGTAAATACCTGTTTCCTTATTGTAAAACATATCAATGTCCAGATCTCTTAAAAAGCAGGACGGGCATCTATAATTTAATTTGCCTTTGCCAAGTTGAGCCATGTTGCAAATACCTCCTTATCTGAGATTGTTTTTCTGTATCCCAGGGTAAACATCGGTGAGAATGCATATCCCTCTTTTACATATCCTTCCGCGTCCGCGTTGGATGCAGTCATGGATACGCGTGTCTCGATCTCCGGAATCACGGCGCTTACTTCTGTCGCACCCTTGACACCCTCCTCGCGGCACTTGTACTCATAATGGATCGTCTTCTCTTCCGGTCCGTCGATCTTTAAGGTGATATGGGACATATCCTCGGAATACTCGGTTGTGCCGTAGCATGCAACCATATACTCGTTTAAGGTAACCTCTGCACTCGGGTCACTCATCTCAAGGATGGTACGCTCGATCTTGATGTTGGAGGAGCCTTCCTCAAAGTATTCTTTTGTCTGAAGCTTCACAGTCAGGTCTCTGAACTCGATCGTTACCGGATCCAGTGTCAGGATTCGTGTTTTTCCTTCCTGTGAAAAATGTGCGTGTGTCGGGCAGAGGCAGAGATCTACTTCCTCACCCTTGTAGGAAAGCTTCGCACTTCTTACTGTTCCCTCTCCTGCGTAATGTGTGAAATAACCTGCACGGTACTTCTCCTGGATCAGGAACGGATAAGATGCATCCTGTACGTGCTTTGTGCCGATACCAACCGGCCACTCCAGCTTCGCTGCATACGGACGAAGGTCAACGATTGCGCCGCCCTGATCCATATTGACGCAGGCTCTCATGTACGGATCGCAGTACCAGAACAGCTGCTTGTCTGATCCGTAGAGGATATCTCTCCAGAGCGCACACTCCGGCTCATTGTAGTTGCCGGCATCCACGCCCTTCTTCTCGCGGTAGTAATCTGCGAACTCGGACATCGTCATATCGACTAACTTGCCCTCTTTTTTCAGCTTACCGTAATATGCACAGCCGTCGCTGTAAGACTTGTAGAGAAGCTCATACGGCTGCTCCCAGCGTCCCATCTTGTTCATCCAGCCCGGGCCTACAAACATCATGTTGTATGCATAACCGTTGTTGTATTTTCCTAACGAACGATACTGATCGATCAGGTTGTACAGATACGGGTACTCCCAGGTCTTTGTATCGTAGATCATTCCGCGAAGTACATTCTGCGGATGCGTTCCGAAGTTGGAACCGTTACCGTCATAGCATGCGATCAGGTCGCGGGACAGATGCGGGATTGCAACGATACCGCTGTCCTCAGCCGCACGGCATATAAGTTCCTTATCAAGCGGTTTAATAGTATGAATATTAATTACTCCCGCATTAATTCCTTCTTTTTTAAGTTCATCAGAAGCAGCAACTGCTTCGCTTACCATAAGACCTGTAGCAATAATAGTAATATCATCGCCTTCTCTTAAAGTAATACCTTTTCCCATTTCAAATTTATATGTTTCCTTATCATTAAAAACCGGAGCTGCAAGTCTGCCGAACCGCAGATATACAGGACCATTATGAAGTATCGCCGCTTCTACTGCCGATTTAGCTTCAACATCGTCCGCCGGATTTATAATTGTCATACCCGGTATTGTTCTCATAAGCGCAATATCTTCATTGCACTGGTGAGTAGCGCCGTCTTCGCCTACAGAAATACCCGCATGAGTAGCGCCGATTTTAACGTTAAGTCCCGGATAACCGATTGAATTTCTTACAATTTCATATGCTCTGCCTGCCGCAAACATTGCAAAGGTACTTGCAAAAGGAATTTTACCGCATGCGGCAAGTCCTGCCGCTACACCCATCATATTAGCCTCTGCAATACCGCAGTCAAAAAATCTTTCAGGATAAGCCTTCTTAAAAATACTTGTCTTTGTAGCGGCTGCAAGGTCTGCGTCAAGAACCACTAACTCCGGATACTTTTCAGCAAGCTCCGTTAATGCTTCGCCGTAGCTTTCTCTGGTCGCCTTTTTTATTATATCTGACATATTTATTAATCCTCCAGTTCCTTTAACTGAGCGTCAAGCTCTTTCATTGCCTGTTCATACTGTTCCTTATTAGGCGCACTTCCATGCCATGAAACCTGATTTTCCATAAATGAAACGCCTTTGCCCTTAATACTTTTCTGAATAATAGCAACAGGCTTGCCGCTTATCGTTTCAGCCTCAGCAAAAGCCTTTTCTATTGAATCAAAATCATGAGCGTCCATTGTAATCACATGCCAGCCGAATGCGGCAAATTTATCTGTAATCGGTTCAGGAGAACAAACTTCTGAAATAGGACCGTCAATCTGAAGACCGTTATTATCAACAACTGCTATAAGATTATCAAGATTTTTATGTGCCGCAAACATTGCCGCCTCCCATACCTGACCTTCTTCGACTTCACCGTCTCCAAGTACTGTATAAACCTTATAAGATTTACCATCAAGCTTTCCAGCCAATGCCATACCGCATGCGGCTGAAATTCCCTGTCCCAGAGAACCGCTTGACATGTCGATACCCTTTGTATGAATACATGGGTGTCCCTGAAGCATCTAAGACTTTTTAATTCTTTATCCGAAAAATAGCCTTTAAGAGCTAAAACTGCATAAAGTGCCGGAGCACAGTGTCCCTTTGAAAGAACGAATCTGTCCCTGTCCGGATCCTCAGGATCAGAAGAATTTACATTCATCTTTTCAAAATAAAGATATGTAAGCAGATCTGCTATTGAAAGCGAACCGCCCGGGTGTCCGGACTTTGCATTATAAACCCCCTCTATTATTCCTTTTCTGACTTTGCAGGCATTGACCTGCAGGCATTTCTTAGTTGTGCCGTCCATTTTTTACCTCCTGAATAATAATATCAATAAGTGTAATTATAATCCTATTTATTTTTTATATCGCCTGAATAAATCATATCTATAAGTTCTGCGATTGCATTTTCATCGCTTGAATTTTTAAGCGTTATATCAGCTATGTCTTTAACGTCCTGCTGAGCATTAGCCGTTGCCGCACCGAAATCGGCAAATTGAAGCATTTCAATATCGTTATTATAATCTCCGGCAGCAATAACTGTATAATTTTCCATATTCAACAGTTTTATGTACTCTTTCAGAGCAGCGCCTTTTGAACTTCCTTTTGGAAGCATTTCAATAAAGATATCATGAGAGCGTACAAAATCCACAGGGAAATTTCTGGTTTTTACATATTCTCCAAGCTTTGTAATCTGAGAAGGCTCTGCAGCAAAAAGAATCTTAAACCAACCGCCCGAAGGTACGCAATAGGATACTAATTCCAATACACCCATACATGAGAACGTCAAACGCCTTTTCACCAATGCTCTTTTTCATATTCATTATTACACACAACATAAATATTGTCAAGTCTTAAAACCTCTCCCCCGGGATTTTCCATAAATTTAAAGAGTTCTGCGGCAATTTCCTTGGAGCAATCCGGCAGTTCGTCTGTAAACATAACATCATCAGTATGAGTATCATAGATCAACGAGCCGTTATATAAAATAACAGGCAGCTCAATTTCAAGTTCTTTAATATATTTCTCAGCTGATTGCAAAGTTCTTCCCGTTGCAATTGTAAATTTTCCACCGTCTTTTCTGAATTGTTTTATCGCCGACTTGTCTCTGTCTGATAATATTTTATTTTCCGGAAGCAGTGTTCCGTCCATATCTGTTATTAAAAAAATATTTGATAAATCGGGCATAATTACCTGACCTTTCTTAAAATCTCTTTAAAGTAATCCGGCAGTTCACTGTCAAATTCCATATACTTTTCTGTCTCCGGATGAATAAATCCAATCTTTTTAGCATGAAGGCACTGTCCGTCTATTCCCTTAAACTCTTTGCCGTAGACATCGTCCCCCAACACCGAATGTCCTTTATACGCTAAATGCACCCTTATCTGATGAGTTCTTCCCGTTTCCAGAATACATTTAAGATGAGCATATTTTTCAAACTGCTCCAATACCTTATAATGCGTGACTGCATTTTTGGAATTTTTATCAGTAACGCACATTTTTTTACGGTCATTGGGATTTCTTCCGATCGGTGCGTCCACCGTACCCTCTGTCTCTTTAAATCTGCCGCAGGCTATACACTCGTATTCACGGGTAAAGCTATGAACTTTGATCTGTTCTGCAAGAAACTTATGAGCATTATCCGTTTTCGCTACAATCAGTAAGCCGCTGGTGTTTTTATCAATTCTATGGACGATCCCGGGACGGATCACACCGTTAATTCCCGAAAGACTGTCTCCGCAGTGATAAAGCAAAGCATTTACAAGAGTTCCGCTGTAATTGCCCGGCGCCGGATGCACTACCATTCCCTTTGGTTTATTGACTACCAACAAACTGCTATCCTCATAAATAATATCAAGAGGAATATTCTCCGGTTCAGTATTCAGTTCAACCGGTTCGGGAATATTTATTTCAACAACATCTCCTGCCTTTTGTTTATAATTCTTAGCAACTGTTTTACCGTTGACCAGTACTCCTCCGCTTTCAACAAGATTCTGAACTGCGGTTCTGGTCAAATCTTCAATCTGAGAAGTCAACCACTTATCAAGTCTTAAACCGCTTGCTTCTTCCGGTACTGTCAGAATAATGTTATTCATCTGTCTGCACCGATTCATTTTTGTTTTTTTGGCTCGTGCTTTTATCAAAAAACAGTATCTGAATCAACAGTAGTACAACTCCGACTACCACACAACAGTCTGCAAAATTGAATATTGCGAAGTCAAAAAGCTGTACGTCAAGATAATCCACAACAAGTCCGCCACGGAACAGACGATCAATTATATTACCGAATCCGCCGCTTATAATAAGCGTCATGGAAATGACTGTCAGCAACTCTTTTTTATGTTTGATCAAATAGTAAATACAAAATATCATTAATAAAGAAGTAATTCCAAGCAGAACCCATCTCATACCGCTGAAGCTTCCGAAAACCGCACCGTCGTTTTCAAGATACGTAAGATTCAGTATTTTTGTATTTCCGATTTTTATAAATTCTTTTGACGGTTGTCCTTTAAGATTTTCAACTGCCCAATACTTTATAAGCTGATCTGCGCCCGTTAGTAAAGCAGCAGCAGAAAACGCTATTAATAATATAAAAATATTCATCTTCCTCTCTAATAAAAATATAACTTGCCGCTCAGATGAACGGCAAGTCATTATTTCTTTATTCAACTACTCCGGCACATCTATCACAAAGTGTCGGGTGTTCATTGCATCTGCCGACAGTTTCCGAATATACCCAGCATCTTTCGCATTTTTCACCTGTTGCCTTGACAACTTCAAATTGCGGCGACTCATTATCAGCCTTAACTACAGAAACTCCGGAAACAATAAGAATTTCAGCAAGCTGGTCAGCTATAGCATTGTACTTTTCATACATATCACCACAGCAGTGAATAATAACATTAGCTTCAAGGGACTTACCGATAACCTTTTCATTACGCTTTTCTTCAAGAACCTTATTTACTGTTTCTCTTGTATTATAAATAAATTCCCACTTACCGATAAATTCATCACTGAACTCAACTCCGGACTTTTCAGGCATTTCATTTAAGAATATGCTCTCAGCATTGTCTTTATTACAATGAGGCAGATAGCTCCAGATTTCTTCAGCTGTAAATGACATAATTGGCGCTATCAGTCTTGCAACGCCGCTGAGAATACGATACATAGCCGTCTGTGCAGCACGTCTCTTTACAGATTTTTCGCCTTCACAGTACAGTCTGTCCTTAATAATATCAAGATAGAAGTTTGACATATCAGTTACACAGAAATTATGAATACTATGGAAAGCAATATGAAAATCAAATTCATTGTAACCGTTCTGAACCCTGTCAATAAGGCTGTCAAGACGCATCAATGCCCACTTATCAATTTCAAGAAGTTCATCGTCTGAAACGGCATCTTTATCAGGATTAAAACCATCTCCATTTGAAATATTGCCAAGAATAAATCTTGCTGTATTTCTGATTTTCTTGTATGCATCTGACAACTGTTTTAAAATCTCAGGAGATATTCTGATATCCGAATGATAATCCGATGAAGCCACCCAAAGTCTAAGTATATCCGCACCATACTGATCGATAATTTCTGCCGGATCAATACCGTTACCCAGTGACTTATGCATTGTTTTACCCTGACCGTCAACTACCCAGCCATGAGTGCAGACCGCTTTATAAGGAGCAGTTCCCTTATAAACTACTGATGTAAGCAATGATGACTGGAACCAACCTCTGTACTGGTCAGCACCCTCAAGATAAAGATCAGCAGGCCATGTCAATGAATCGTATTCGTCCATAACGGCAGTATGAGACACACCGCTGTCAAACCATACGTCCATGATATCATATTCTTTTGTGAATTCTCCGCAGCCGCATTCGCATTTTACAGTGTCAGGAATAAATTCGCTTAATTCTCTTGTCCACCATGCGTCTGCTCCTTCTTTACGGAACAAATCAGAAATTGCCTTGATTGTTTCATCGGTAACGATCGGTTTTCCGCAATCCTTGCAATATATGATAGGAATCGGAACGCCCCATGTTCTCTGTCGTGAAATACACCAGTCGCTTCTGTCACGAACCATTCCCTTAATTCTGTCTTCGCCCCATTCGGGTATCCACTTTACATTTTCAATAGCCTTTACAGCCTCGTCCTTAAATCCGTTTACCGAACAAAACCACTGTTCGGTAGCACGGTAAATAATAGGGCTGTTGCACCTCCAGCAGTGAGGATACTGGTGAGTGATATGCTGACTTGCCAGAAGTGCGCCTGTTTCTTCAAGCTTTGCAGCTATTGCCTTATTGGCTTCATTAGTATCAAGACCTGCAAACTCCCCGGCTTCTTCAGTCTGTTTACCCTTTGCATCCACACATACAAGAATTCCGATATCATCATAATTCTTGCACACTTCAAAGTCCTCAACACCGTAGCCAGGAGCGGTATGAACGCAGCCGGTACCGCTTTCCAGTGTTACATGATCTCCCACGATAACAGGAGAAAGTCTGTCATAAAGCGGATGCTTTGTTTTTATATGTTCAAGTTCAGCGCCTGTAAAGGAACCAACTGTTGTATAATCTTCTATTCCGGCAGTTTCCATTGTAACCCTTACAAGCTCAGCCGCCATCACATAATATTCGTCACCGTTTTTAACAAGGGTATATTCATACTCAGGTCCAAGACAAATTGCTAGGTTACCCGGAATTGTCCATGTAGTAGTAGTCCAGATCACAAAATAAATTTTGCTTAAATCCAGTCCCATACCAGTAAACAGTCCCTTGTCATCGGTTACGTTGAATTTAACATAAATTGATGTACACGGATCGTTTGCATATTCGATTTCAGCTTCGGCAAGGGCAGTATTACAGTCAGGACACCAATAAACAGGCTTTAGACCCTTGTACATATATCCGTCCTTTGCCATTTTACCAAAAACTTCAACCTGTCTTGCCTCATATTCCGGCTTAAGAGTAAGATACGGATCATCGTAATCTCCAAGACTTCCCAGACGTTTAAACTGTTCCATCTGGCTGTTTACATGCTTAAGAGCAAAGTTTTTACAATGCTTTCTCAGTTCAACCGGAGGGATCGCACCGTTTTCAACTCCGATATCCTTCATCGCCTTTAGCTCAATAGGAAGACCGTGCGTATCCCAACCGGGAACATAAGGCGCACAGTACCCGCTCATATTCTTCTGCTTTATAATAAAATCCTTTAAAGTTTTGTTAAGAGCTGTTCCCAGATGAATCTGACCGTTTGCATAAGGAGGACCGTCATGAAGAATATACTTCGGTTTCCCCTTATTATTTTCTATCATTTTATAATACAGTCTATCATCTTCCCATTTTTTTAGGGTTTCAGGTTCTCTTTTCGGCAGATTTCCCCTCATGGGAAAATCTGTTTTCGGCAGATTTAATGTCTTGTTATAATCCATCGCTTATACTTCTTCCTTTTCAGTTGTTGTAGTATTACCCGTATGGGAATTATTCTGACCAAACTGGAGGTCTGTAAACCTTGATTCATATACTCCCTTTATAGTTCTTGCAGAAAAGCTTGACGTTGCAAACGGATCCGGCTGCGGCAATTCTTCTTCAGTCGTTTCGGTCTGTTCGGAATACTGAGACGTATCCTCTTCATCAAGTTCAATCTCAGGCATAGCGGAAATCATTTCAAGATGAGTTTTATACATATCAAACAAGCTTTTCTTAAATTCAGAAACCTGCTTTTGCGCTTCTATAAGATTTTCCTTTTCTTTTGCAATTTCAGCACGGTTCTTTTCCATAGCCGCTTCATGCTGAACTGTTGCTTCGTCAAGTAAAATCTTTGCCTTTTCTTCAGCCTGTGCAATTATTTCATCTGCTTTTTCCTGAGCCTCTGCAACAACCTTATGTCCCTGCTTCTGCGCTCCCAGCAAAGCGTCCTTTAATGCGTCCTCGTCCTGACGGTATTCTCTTACCTTATCGGCAAGTATCTGAATCTTACTGTGAAGGTCTTCCCTTTCAGCATCCAGTTCTTCAAATTCAGAAATCAATTCAGCAAGAAAATCATCGATTTCCTCCTGCTTATATCCAAAAGCAGCTTTTTCAAATTTTCTTTCTCTTATATCACTTGCACTTATCAACGCCACTCACCTCTTAACAATATTTACACAAAGTTATGTGTATTCTGCCTTTCTTTGTGATGCCTGAAATTTCTTCAAGCCTGTATTTTCCAAAACCCTTAACAGAAATAATATCTCCCTGCGACAAATTAAATGAACTGTCGTATTTAAGAAAATAATTTACTTCCGCACCAATTCCTTTTATTATTCCGGCAGTTCGGCTTCGGCTCATATTCAAAGCGAGACTAAGAACACTATCAAGCCTTAAAGACGCAACAGTTCCTTTAATTTCTTTGAATTCCTGAACCTTTTTCAATACCGTACCGCATTCATCTGAGACTTTTACGCCAACAGAGCCTATTTTCCTGATATCGCTTTTAATAACATTCCCAACAGAATCAGAAACTGCGATCTGTGCCGTTCCGTCGCCAATTACAATGTCGCCTACAGTTTCACGCTTTATCTGCAAAGCCATTATTGCTCCGAGAAAGTCTCTGTGTGTAAGTTTATTTTCCTTTCGATAAGAAAATGTCAGACAAGTCATAGGAAAATCACTGTTTTCAGGCTGATAATATTCTTTAAACACACAAAGCATTTTTCTTTCTGCATTTTCAAATAATCCGTAAAAGCAGTAATTATCATACATCAGTCTTTTCAGTTCTGCCTCAGCCAATACACATTCGCGGGCATTCAGAAAAGAAGAATAAACCGATCCTCTTTTTTCTGCAAGTCTTATCATATCGTTAATTCTGGAAACAAGCCGCTTACTTTCATCCGCTGCTGAAATGTTATCACTCATCTATCAGATAATCACTCCATTGTTCTCCAACTCCCCCACAAGATCTTCTCCTATAAATCCGACATTGTAAGGTGTTATAATATATGTCATATTAGCAACAGGTTTCAGGCTTCCGCCGTTTGCATAAGCAACGCCTACAAGAAAATCAATTATTCTTCTTTTATTTTCAGCGGACGCTGTTTCAAGATTAAGCACAACAGTTTTTTTAGCGATCAGATGATCTGCGATCTGTTTTGCATCAGTAAAGACCTCCGGTTTAACAAGTACTACCTGAAGCTGTGCTGTTGCCTGAATGTTTACAACCTTGTTGCTTCTTTTTTCTTCATCACTGTCAAAGCGTTCTGCTCTGTAGCTTCTGCTTCCCTCATAATCGCTGTCTCTTTCAGAAGAATGTCCGCTGCCGCTGTACTGTCTGCTGCGTGACATTTCCTCATACTGTTCATCGCCTTCCTCCGGCGGTACAAAAAAATCCTTAATGTTCTTAAAAATATCCATATTCTCCGTTCTCCTATCTCCGCACTGCTTTAAACAGTTTTATTAAAATCACATCTATGCACTGTAAAAGCGCATAAAAAACGGCATATTACTTATAGATTCTGGGTCCAAAAAGTCCCCTGCCGATTCTTATTAAATTTGAACCATACTGAATTGCTTTAATATAATCATTTGACATTCCCATTGAAAGAATGTCCATATTTATATTATCTATGTTTTCACTTGAAATGTCAATATATAATTGCTGCATATCGCATAAAAATTTTTCAGCATTTTCAGCCGGCGGAATAGCCATAAGTCCGCAAACCTTTATATTCTTCATTTCAGCGGCTTCATACAGTAGTTCCCTGAGAAA